>OGYZ01000581.1_pt1 | contig 32805 bp, 31 predicted proteins | sample 1576681 | NCBI WGS metagenome assembly OGYZ01 (sample SAMEA3541480, study PRJEB24748) | human gut metagenome | biome: human gut; feature: human-associated habitat; material: faeces | place: China | collected 2012 | reverse complement strand
AAGAAGAATTCTTGACCTGTACACTTACCCAGAAATAGTTTGTTCCTTTTAATAAAGGTTGCTGACTGGATAACTGGATGGATGATGCTGGCTGGTTTACTTCATCCTGTTGGATGGAGTAATCTCGGTTTGTACTTTTCAGTTGCTGTAAACTCCGTTGATCAGATATTTCGGGAGTGAACTTGATCCCTTTTTCTGCTAATGAAGTTCGCAGATAATCCTGTCTGTAACTATGGGATGGAGCATAATATGTTCCTTTCCTGGCGACACCTTCCGTTCCGCTATAGAAAAGGCGAACAGATTCGATATCGGCCAAGTTGGTTTCTTGATCAAACTCAATGGAAATTTCATTCAATACATCTCCTTTGTCTGCGTCCATACGAAATTCAAACAAAACATTATCCGATTGATTGATCAACAATGGGATTTGAGGCGCATGAACAAATAAAGTATCGGCAGCCCAGATCGGGGTACAGACAGCAACTAATCCGGCAAGAAGTAAGTTCTTTTTCATGTGTTTTAGCGATGTAAGTTATTACTTAAATTATTAACAAATGTAAAGATAGAAAATTTTGCTAATAATTTCACTTTTTGGAGAACTTTTTTTCGGTGGCTCTTGTTCTTAGTATATAGTGTTTTTCATGGTATTAGAATTAAGTTAGGTTTGCTGTCCGTCCCGTTCGTGAGAATAGGACGGCTTTGCATTTTATAGAGGTTTAGCTATTGTTAGCTTTTATGCGGATCAATCAAACACACAAGCATTTTGCTGAAGATAACAAGGTCCTTGGGGTTTGTCTTTCATCTGCTTGTTTTTAGGCATCATGGGATGAGGCCTGTCTGATTGGAGGACCATTTGTACTTGTCGCATGGTCAGCATCTTCTTGAACTTGTTATAATATTCCTTACGTGTATCCAACAATTTTTGTTGCCGTTCAAACTGAGCCGTCAAGTGCTCTTCTATCTGCTTGTCGTCCATTGCTGCCGGCTTGGTTTCTGGCTTTTGAGGTTTACAATCCTCCAATGCTTGTAAATACTCTTTATATACCGGAGCGAATTGAGCTGCTGTTTTATCGTCGAGCATCAAGTGACGTTGCATCCGTTCAACACGCATTTCTATCCGTTGCTCGGGAGACATCGCTTTACGTGGTGCCTTCGGGCGGTTCTGAGACCATATGTTTCCACTACAAACTGTTGTCAATGCCAAAATGGCCAGCCATACTTTTACGTTTTTCATCATCTTTCGTCGTTTAATAGTTTATACTTTATTACAGGGTGAAAATAAGCTCTTCATTTCTGATGTTGGTACCGGTTCAAAAGAAATTTCCAGGCTTTGTTTTTTCACTCTGTTCATTAAGACGGAGAAAAACGGACAGCGTTTATTCGGAAAACACTTTTTAGCGAATTTTACGGCTTATATTTAGCTTGCGATAAAAATTCCTGGGCATTTTGTTGTTGCATAAGTGTTTGTAGCGAAGCATTGTTCTCTTTCATGTAACTGGATACGATTTGCCACCCAATCCAGGTTCCGATATTTCCCGGAGTTTCGTCCGACAGAAACGTACATGGTTTGTCATCCAGATATTTGGAAGTGGTGATCTGATCCGGAGTATAAAGATGCTTGCGCTGAATAATGGTGTTCCAAAGCGTCAACTCGTTGGCTACGCACCATTCATAATCTTTCTCCTGATATCCTATTAGTTGGGCAGGTGTAATTTCCGGTAAGGCAAGATGAACGATATATTTGATCTTTCCTTCATAAATCATCCGGTCGAGCAGTATATTCTCGTTTCCTTCGAATGGATATTCGCTCATTAGCCAGCCGGCCAGATAATCGGCTGCAGCCAGTGTTCGCTGCATCTTAATGCGTTGGTAGTCGTAAAAGAAATCCTGATAAAGCGGATACGCTTCGCCCATGTACTTGTCGATAGATAAAGACAGCAGGCTGTCTGCTGCCAGTACGTTCTGATTGAATCCGGATACGTGCATGTAACAAGCCGGAATCTGCATATTCGGGAAGTTCGCTTTGAGGAAAGCGAAACCTTTTCCCAGTTGATTTTCGATATCAGTCACATGATCGTATTCACGGACTGCATCCTTATATAGATTTTTGAGTGTCGGCTCGGAATAATAAGCAATAACCTGATCGAAGAAGCCGGATACTTCGGGCGATTGCAGATTCAGGATTCCTTTTCCTACGATGTCGAGCATTGCCGGATATTCTTTCAGCAGTTCCTTTTCCAGAGTCGTATCTTGTGTTTCGATATACGCCAGCAAAGCCTTGTCAAACCGTTGGATATGAATCGGAAGTGTATCCGTTGGAGTCTGGATATTGGAAGGTTGGCTGTTGCAGCTGCAGATAGATATGGCAAGAAAGAATAAACTGCCTATTATTTTCTTCATATTCTTCATGTTCGGATATTTTTTCTATAAACGGGAATCCACGCAGGATTATTGTATCTTTGTCGGGACAAAGGTAAGATTATATTTTGTAAATGATTGTCTGATTTATATTATTTGGTGGAGATTATGCAATACACGAACAAACAGATTCTCAAGATTACATTTCCTGTACTGGTCAGTTTACTGATGGAACATTTGATTGGATTGACCGATACAGCTTATCTGGGACGCGTAGGAGAGGTGGAATTAGGTGCTTCGGCTTTGGCGGGTGTTTATTATCTGGTGATTTATATGCTGGGTTTTGGTTTCAGTGTAGGAGCACAGGTATTGATTGCCCGGCGGAATGGCGAAGGCAATTATCATAGTATCGGTGATGTATTCCGGCAGGGAACGCTGTTTCTGTTGGCTTTTGCTACCTTGCTGTTTTTCTGTTCCCATGCCTATTCGCCCGTTCTGTTACGGGGACTGATCGAATCGGATGCAGTGTTTCAGGCTACGGTCGATTATATTGACTGGCGTGTATATGGCTTTTTCTTCTCATTTGTCTCGGTTATGTTCCGTGCCTTTTACGTCGGAACAACACATACCAAGATATTGATGGCAAGTTCCCTGGCGATGGTCGGGACGAATGTCATCTTGAATTATATCCTGATATTCGGAAAATTGGGATTACCGGCTTTGGGAATTAAAGGTGCAGCCATTGCTTCTTCTATTTCGGAAGCCGTGTCGATGTTGTTCTTCATTATATATACGTTCAAGTATGTAGATTATAAGAAGTACGACCTCTTTGGCAAATGGCGTTTCGAGTTCCGGATTTTCCGGCAGATCATGCGGGTATCGGTTTGGATCATGATGCAGAATGGTATTGCTTTCTGCGGATGGTTTATCTTCTTCGTAGCGATGGAGCATCATGGAGAGCGGCCTTTGGCTATCACCAACGTGGTGCGTAGTATTTCATCCTTCCTGTTTATGTTTGTCAATGCCTTTGCTTCGACCAACAGTTCGCTGGTGAGTAATCTGATCGGGGCGGGGAAAACGGAGAAGGTCATGCCTTTGTGCCGGCAGATGATTCGTTTGTGTTATTCGTTTGTCTTGCCACTGGCTTTATTGATGGCAATATTCCCGACGGTTGTTTTACGTATCTATACCGATAATATGGATCTGGTAGCAAGTGCAGTTCCTTCGTTGTGGGTGATGCTTTCTTCTTATCTGATAGCTGTTCCTGCATTTGTGTATTTCATGAGTGTTTCGGGTACGGGCAACACGGGTGTAGCTCTTCGTCTGGAGATGATGAGTATATTCATCTATATCCTGTATATTATTTGGATTGTTGTTGTCAGGAAAGCCGATGTGGCTGCTTGTTGGACTACCGAACACGTTTATGACCTGATGGTTTTGACTTCTTATTTCTATTTACTGAAAGGAAACTGGCGGAATAAAAGAATCTGACAGAAGAAGTATTGAAAACAGCGTTTTTAGTGTTCCTTTTCCAGAAGAAGTGTCGAAAACGGTGTTTTTAATGCTCCTTTTCCAAAAGAAGTATCGACAACGGTGTTTTTAGTGCTTCTTTTTCCCAAGAGGTATAAAAAACAGGGTGTTTAATACTCCTTTTTGCCAAGAAGTATAAAACACCCTGTTGTCAGTATTCCTCTGTTTATTTTACTTCTTCTTTATGGAAATATTCAATTAAGAATTTCCAATTGTCTTGGATAATCTCTTTGCCACGCTCAGGACCGGCCAAACTCTTCGTTTGTGCGTCGGCCAGCATACCTCGCTTGGTCATTTCAATCAGGATACTGGTGCTGCAATGCTTAACGATGAAGAATCCCAAAGCGGCCTTTTCGGCTCTTTCTTTATTATAGAACGGGTTCTTCTCGTCCTTAATGCAATCAATGTCAAGTGTAAGAACTTGAATACCGTCTTCGGGAGAAGCATAAACACCAAACTTACGCGGTGCGTCTGTCGGTTTGCCTTCCGTGAATACTTTCCCGATCTTTTCTGTCAGGAAGTTGTATAGTTCCACTTCACTTTGCATGTAAATCAGGACATCGTCCGGTACAACTTCCTTGAATTTCTTATAATCGTCTTGTACGCTATCTCTTCTTTCCTTTTCTTTCGGGTCGATGAAAGCCATGCTATTCTCAGCTTCTTCTTTGAAGATAGCATAATCCGGATGTTCGGGTGAAATGATTTTATACAGCCACTGCGGAGATGTATAAGCCAGGAACGGCAGACGACTGACGTGAGCCAACAGGTTATGGATGATCAGGACATCACGTTCGTTCGTCTGGATGCCTTGTTCTTTCCAATAACTTTTGGTCGTTTCTGTCAGTTCTTCGTTGGTGTCCGTCAGCAGATACGAATTATAGTGGAACCAATACAGCAGGTTGTTGTAATTATCCGGATTGTCGTAGCGGGTTTCATTACTGAACAACTCCTGCATGCGGATATTTTCGGGAGCAACAGTCCATTCGTCGCAGAAGATTTTATAAATCATGTTGGCAGCAGCCTGATTGGCTGGATTATCCGGATTAACGAATGTTCCTTTTCTCCATCCATGATATTGTTGAGTAAAGTGCCACAACAGGAAACGAACATCTTCCAAGTTGGCTTCATCTTCGTAGTAATGGTCGCTTGTCGTAAAGAAAGGCAGATAGCGTCCATAACGTTCTTTGAATCCGCTGATGAAAGTTCTCCAAATATTGGTTTGTGAGATAACATCTTCAAAGTAAGCAGCCATGCGGATAGAGATTTGCTTGGCTTCGTCTCCTTCAAACGAGTTGATCAGTTCGGTTGCTACTAATATATCGTAAATGCGATTGGCAATATTCGTATAATACGAGTCAACCGGCGTGCTTTGTACATACGGATGCAGGGCAAGCCAGTCTTTCGAGAAGATTTTAATGTTTTTCATTTGTATAAATTCTTTTAATTTGTTTGGCAAAGATAATAGATTTTCGTTTCAATCCTCATCATCCGAATCGAAATCGAAGTCAAAATCGAAATCGTCGCCACCTTCATAGAAATCTGCTCCCGTAAACTGCTCCAGTTCGCGGCGGTCTTTTTTCGTGGGTCTACCCAAACCTTTAGCCCGATTGACAAAGCCCGAGATACGATTCATCTCCAGAATTTCATACTGGTCAGGTGTCGTTACGTTTTCCATGAACTGCGGAACAAGTTTGGCACCCATCCGGTTTTCGGTCAGGTCCAATACTTTGAATGAAAAGGTAACGGGCGGTTTCCGTACCTGGATAATATCACCCACTTTAATCATTCTGGACGGTTTGACATTGACTCCGCCAATCATGACACGTCCTTTTTTACAGGCATCCGCTGCAATGCTTCTGGTTTTGAAGATGCGCGTTGCCCACATCCATTTATCGATACGAACCTCGTTCATCTTATATCTATTTATTGTTGAATTGATTCATCGTTAATTGAATACCCGCCAAACAGAAACTTTTGATGATTTCGGTTGCACGATCCAGTATTGCGGGCATTTGGTCGAGTTCTTCTTGTGGAAACTTTCCCAACACAAAGTCAATTTGTCCGCCTCTTGGAAAGTCATTTCCCAGTCCGAAACGCAGGCGGGCATAGTTTTGTGTGTTCAACATCTGGGCAATGTTCTTCAATCCGTTATGTCCGGCATCGCTACCTTTCGGTTTTAATCGGAGTGTACCGAAGGGAAGAGCCAGGTCGTCTACAACGATCAAAAGGTTTTCGACCGGGATGTTTTCCTTCTGCAACCAATAACGGACAGCATTACCGCTCAAGTTCATATACGTATTGGGCTTCAGGACAACCAGCTCGCAATTCTTGATCCGCATACGGGCTACGGCTCCATACCGTTCGTCGGTGAAAGAGGCTCCTGCCTGTTCTACCAAATGATTGACAACACGGAATCCGACATTATGACGGGTTCCCCAATATTCAGAACCGATGTTTCCTAATCCGGTAATTAAGTATTTCATATGATGTTTCGATGAATTTAAACAGAAAAATAAAGGGGTTTATTCGGAAGAACAAACCCCTTTTCTGACTAAATCTTATGAATGATAAGATATTCTTTATCTTATAAAATGTACGTATTAAGCTTTAGCCTGAGCACCACGAGCGGCACGAGTCAACTGAACAGCGCAAACAACAGCGTTCTTAGCGTTCATGATTTCCAAGCCTTCGAAGTGGATTTCACCTACCTGCATAGTCTTACCTAAGCCCAGGTGATCAACGTTGATAACCAATCTTTCAGGGATTTCTGTATAAACAGCTTTCACTTTCAGTTTTCTCATCTGTAACTGAAGCTTACCACCGGCTTTAACACCTTCTGCGTGACCTTCCAAAACAACCGGAACTTCCATTACGATTGGTTTAGTATCACATACTTCCAAGAAGTCGATGTGAAGGATAGCGTCAGTTACCGGGTGGAACTGGATATCTTTCATAACTACAGTTTTCTTTTCTCCGTCAATTGTCAATTCAACTGCATAGATATCCGGAGTGTAAACCAAGTTACGAACTGCGCTGTTAGTAACTGAAAAGTGGATTACTTTCTCACCTCCGTACAGAACGGCAGGGATTTCATCGTTTTTACGCATAGCTTTCAAAGCTCTCTTCTGATCAGCCGGACATGCAGCGATCTCTCTTGACTTACCTTCTAATTGAAATGTTTTCATTTTAACTAATTAAATGTGTTACTCAAAATTAGATTGTTTTTCTAATTCGCTTTCTAATTTTCCCATCACACGGGTAGAAAACGCGGCAAAGGTAGTGATTTTTTATTTTACAGGCAAATATATAAGTTTGATTTTATTCTTTTTTAATGGGTGATGACTGGGATTATTCTTTTGATTCCGGTTAGTAATAGTTCAGTTCACGCTGTGGATTACTTAGTTCACGCCGTGGTCTAAGTAGTTCACGCCGTGAACTAAGTAATCCACGTCGTGAACTAAAGAATTTATGGTGAACTGTGCCTCTTTTGTAAGGCTGCTTGGGAGTTTTGTGTGCTGGCTTCAGACTTCTTTTCAAGACTACGAAAAGAAGGTGTACTGTATTTATAAATCTTATAAAAAAACTAAAAGGAAACACACGCTTTTCAAATCTTATGTGTATGTTTGTATAGAATAGTATTGAATTGACTATAAATCGAAATTCGTATATGATGGAATTGCCCTTAATTGATTTTGACTCATTGAAATCGAGGTTGTATATGTATGAGAGCTATCAAGCTGATATTTTAGTTGCAGATCTGAACAGTCAGGACGTTTTCCTAAATGATCCTGTCCGTGTAAATGCTTTGCAGGTATTGCTGGTATTGGAGGGCTCGATTGATTTGAGTATAGATTATGTTCTTTTTCAAGCTTCGACTAATACGGTTGTTACAATAATGCCGACGCATATCACCAAGGTAATGAAATACAGTCCAAACTTCAAAGGCCGGTTGATGGCGGTTTCGCGTGCGTTTTTGGAACAATCAATGATGCCTAACCATTCATCGTCGATGATTCAATATATGAAGATTCGGAAAAACCCGACCATCCTTTTGCAGGAATCAGAAATCAAAACGTTGGACGAGTGTATGCTTCGTCTGCGTCAGACAATCCTTCAGACGAGCCATCATTTGCAGCGCTTGTTGATTCAGAATACATTGATGGGCTTTTTTATTGAGATGGGGAATATTTTCTCAGAGCGGAAAGAATACAATACGCCGCCTTCGTTGACCCGTAAGGAAGAATTGTTCGAATCGTTCTTACGTATATTATATATGTATTGTAAGGAACAGCATGTGGTTTCGTTCTATGCCGAACAATTGTATATTACGCCTCAGTATTTGTCTTTAATCTTAAAGGAACTGACCGGTAGGTCGGCCAATAAATGGATTGATGAGGCTTTGATGCAAGAAGCCAAGATCTTATTGAAGGCTCCTCAGGCAACCGTTCAGCAAGTGGCAGATGCCTTGCATTTCTCTGATCAATCCACTTTTGGTAAATTCTTTAAGAAACATGCAGGAATGTCTCCGATGGAATACCGGAAAAATTCCTGATGTCTCTAAGCGTTAGTCGATTTGTATATAATCTCTTTTACGGAACTTATACCAGTTTATCAATTCATTGGCTCCGTAAAAGAGAGTGGCAACGCCGAAGATCGTAAGCGTGTTTGCCATAATATCCATCGGATATACCAGAATCATGACTCCGACAAGCAGAATCAGTGAAGGCAGGATGTAAAAAACATAAGGCACTACGCTCCATTTACGTGCTCTGATAAGCGTACTGATCTGTTGTATGCCGGCCAAAACCAATACGGCTCCTAATAAATACATCAGGATGTTGACAAAGAAATTCGGCATCAGGAGCAACCAGCCGCCTAACAGCAAGCTTCCAAGTCCGTCGAGCGGGAAGAGTGGCGGTGTTACTTCATCTTCTTTGTTCCGCAGGAAATAACCGACAATCGAGTAGATTCCAGGCAACAGGAAACAGGCTCCGATTACCATAATCATATAGATAATGGCGGCTTCGGGCCACATAATTAATACAAAGCCCAAGATCAGGGCCAACGCACCTCGCAGGATGCCAATGTTTGTTCTTCTCATTTTTATTATGTTTTATGCATTTGATTCTTCCTATTAAGATAACAAGCGAGAATCGCATTTGTTGGTGAATTGGCAGGTGATTTATTCATCAGGCCACAGAAACAGCGTTTATTCTCATTTTCCCTTATCAGTTGATAAGGCGGACTGTCATCTTCTCCTACAAATGTAGGAAGAATTTGGATTCCTTGTAGAGAATAATGGGTTATATATATTGGGGTAGAATTATCCGCCAAATACAAGAATGCGAAAGTTACTCATCTCAATAAAAGCAAAAAAGGACTTCAAGTGAAGTCCTCTTTTATATAGTCTTTTCAGAATTACGTTTCAATCATAAAGGGAATTGGGATATTATAAATATCCGTTTTCCCATCTTAGCATTTCACTTTTGCCTACTTCTGCCAAATACTTAGCACATTTCTGCCACATGGCAACTAAAAACTTTTTCATTGTCGTTAAAATTTTAAATAGTTAATAATGCGGTTGGAAGAGATCCTTCTTATTTTAATGATAACCTTAATAAAACCTTTCAATCTCTTTTTGGATACTATTCCAACCATTACCTAAACAATCTGGATCCGGTCTTTTCTGATTTACTAGAAATCTATAAAGTTAGGATCGAAACTCCTATAAATCGGAGTAATAACTAAACAATCTTTTTACCTTGGTGTTGCATAGTTATGTTTTACGACACAAAAATACTTTCTTCATTTGTACGTTGTTCTTTTCGAAGCAGAAAAATAAAGAAATCCTCTTCTTTCTTGACTTATGATAAGAAAAACTGCGGGAATACAGGATAAATGTCAGTTTTGAGCGGCTTTATTCCCTTATCGGATTCAGATAAAAAGCGTATCTTTGTTGTCTGATTGAAGAATTGATAATGTATTGAACATATATGCGTATAGATATTTTGACTGTATTGCCGGAAATGATAGAAGGAATGGTAAATTGTTCTATCGTAAAGCGTGCCCAAGATAAAGGTTTGGCTGAAATTCATTTACATAATCTGAGAGATTATACGACGAATAAATGGCGTAGGGTAGACGATTATCCCTTTGGTGGAGAAGCCGGAATGGTGATGCAGATAGAACCGATCGATCGGGCTATTTCTGCATTGAAAGAAGAACGGACGTATGATGAAGTAATTTATACTTCGCCGGATGGAGAGACTTTTAATCAACCAATGGCCAACCAGATGTCGTTATTGAATAATCTGATTATTTTGTGTGGTCATTACAAAGGTATCGATTATAGAATCCGCGAGCATTTGATTACGAAAGAAATCTCGGTGGGCGATTATGTATTGACTGGAGGAGAATTGGCTGCTGCCATTATCACGGATGCCGTAGTCCGCCTGATTCCGGGAGCGATAGGCGATGAGCAGAGTGCCTTATCTGATTCCTTCCAGGATAACTTATTGGCTCCACCAGTTTATACACGTCCGGCAGAATATAAAGGATGGAAAGTACCTGATATTCTATTGTCCGGTCATCAGCGCAAGATAGAAGAATGGCGTTTGCAACAGGCTCAGGAGCGAACAGCCCGTCTTCGTCCGGACTTGCTCAAGAAGTAAAGGCTGTTCGTGCCCGTTTATCGCCAGAGAGGAAAGAGATAGGTAAACTTAACTCCGATTGTCTGGCTGGCAGAACGGGCAAAAGGATCCTTTTTCTGACTACCGTAAATGTCGCCCAACGCATAATAGTATCGGCCTTCCAACAAGAAATGGCCGATACCGGTAGATAATTCCAATCCGGGTCCGCCACACAATCCCCAATCGAATTTCTTTTCAATAGGCATGTCGTGTTGCATATTATTCCGATTAGGTTCTGCACCGTTCAGATTGCTTTTTGTGCTTTCGCTCAAGGCGTAACCGATTTTCGGTCCTAAGTTGAAGAAGAACTTGAAACGTTTTCCTCCGAAATAGATATGAGTCAGGAACGGAAGTTCTATATAATTGATCGTCCGACTGTATTGATATTCCGGTTGTTCTTCAAATTCTTCTTCCCAGCCTTGCTGTGCATAATTCAATTCGGCTTGAAGTCCCAGATGATTTTCTGTAATCCAACGGAGCGTTACACCTCCTTGATAACCTTGTTTCATTTTCTGGTTTACTTTCGGAGAGAAAGATACCGAAGAAAAGTTCATGCCAAAGGAAACACCCAAGGATAGTTCCTGTTTGAACGAGTTGGTTTGCGCTTGCCCGTTATCAATTGAAAAGAGCAGCAAAGAGGCTATTATAAACAAATACTTTGTCATCTTTTCTATGTTATTCACGAGTTACGGTAAAATCTCTATTATAATGAACAATAAAGATTTGTGTATTGATGAAACCTCCCCAGTTGTTGACACGATGGAAATCAAAGCCTGTCTGGATACTTGGATAACGGATGTTGTCGAGCTCTTCTTCGAAGTTTACACCATATTTCTTCATGGCACCGAAGAAGAACATACCTGTATCAAAGCCAAGGATACCATATTTCGGATAAGTATTGATCAAATCCTTACTATACCAAGTCTTGAATTTATTGTAGAAATCCTGCATGGGTTTTGACAGATTGTCTGCATAAAAGTTGGTATAAATATAGGTATCGAGAACATAGAAGTCGTCGAGAGCTTCCCGTACGTAGGTTTGCCATTCAGGATAACCAAATAACGAAATGGTATAATCGGTTTGTGTTTCGGCCAAAACTCGTAACGGTGTTTTGATTTTCTGCAATGCTTCCAGGGATGATGAAGTTGGAATAATCACATTGCGGGTTTGATCCACCATATAAAGGGAATCTAAATCTTCGGCAAAAGTTTCCCCGTTGTATTCGATTTCCTTGAAGGGCACCTTATGATCTTTCAACTCTTCTTGTAACGCTTTGATGAAAGGCTTTTTCTCTTCTTTGTCGTGAATCTTGACAAAGATGATATTATCGTTGGCAAACAACTTGCGTCCGCGTTCGGCTGCCTTTGAGTATAAATAAGAGTGAGGCGTGTTTACCTGGAAGACAAAGTTGTTCGACAAGACATCATCATTCTTTGAAGTAAATGGAATGACGTATTTGATACGATGTTCTTTGGCAAAGTCTGCAATCATTTTAATCTGATCATTTTGGACGGCTCCGATGATCAGATCCGCATTCGGCAAAGTTTCACCGGTAAGGATTTCACGGATCCGGCTTGTTCCTTCTCCTGTATCATAGACTGATAAGTCTAAAGAAAGTCCTTGATTCTGCAAGCTGTCAACTGCCAGCAGCATACCTTCGTAGTATTCAATGAAACGAGATGATGCGGCTGTCTTCTTACTTGGATTGAAGGGTAATAACAAAGCAACCTTGAGCTGGTTAAGTTCTTTTGTGCTTTTAGGAGCTGACAACAAGGCATTTACCTCAGATTCCGACTGAATGAATGATTCGGCAGAAGTATTATTATCGGTCTTGCTGGTAACAGCCTCTTCTTTTACCGGCACTTTGATTTCAACTCCGGCTTTGACTCCATTCTTTAATTGCGGATTCAGTTTAATGAGTTCGTAGCTGGAAACCTTGAATTTCCGGCACAAGCTATACATCGTCTCTTTTTTCTGTATCGTATATGTCGTTTCCTTGACAGGTTTTTCTTCGGGCTGTGGTGTATTTTCTGTTTGAGAAACCTGTGCCATTGCCTGTATGTTTTCCTGAGAAGGAATACGGATGGTACGTCCTTTCTGAAACGTCTTCACCGAAAGGCCCGGATTGGCTTGCAGGATATACTGTGCCGGAACCTTATATTTCATGGAAACAGCATATAGCGTTTCCTTGGGTTCGATGGTATGGAAGGTATAAGTTTCCGTATTATTTCCGGATGCAGAAACCTTCTTTTGAGGGATCAGTAGCACTTCTCCGGCTTTGATTCCTTCTTTACTTCCCGGATTTAACTTATAGATGGCTTCTGTACTGACGCCATACATGGTAGCGATTGCATATACTGTTTCTCCTTGTTCAATGGTATGTTGAAACGTTTTACTTTCCTGTCCGAAGGTGAAGAGACTGGCAAAGCTGAATACACACGTGCATATAACGGTCTTTAGTCGATTCATTTTTTCATTGTTTAATCGGGACAAAGATAGTGTAAGTCTGCAAAAAAAGCTAATAAAGGCCTTGGGAAACTGCTTAAATCTTATTAAGTAGAACAGGCCGACTCGAGGGCATGTAGCTGTTCGGTCGTTACAAAGTCTTTTTAGCACAGTTGTCGAAAAGCTTTTCCATATCTGTCAAAAAGCTTTAGCACATATATAGAAAAGCTTTAGCACATCTGTCAAAAAATTAAAATCATACGACAAATGAAATAACTTCCCTGCGACTACCAGACTTCTTTAAGCTGTTAGTTTCCTATAAAAAAGGTAAAAAGAGAACGGGAAAGCTGTCCTTCTTGAGGTTAGGAGGGCATTGTATCAGGATTTATTGTAATTTTGGAGTCAATTAGTAAGCGTATGAAAATGAAAACACTTGGAAAGTGGTGCTGGCTTTTCTTTTTATTGGGAATGATTTTCCCTTTATCAGCAGAAGAATATGTAGTAAAGGGCGGACAAGGAGAACCGATGCTGGCAAAAGAAGAAACGTCATTGAAATTGAAAGTTTATGTAGTGAACGGAACAGAAGGCGTTTCTATCAGCTATACATCAACTTCCTCCAGCCATCAATGGTATCGATATAAGACAAAAAGGTTGGAAGCTGAACCTATTGCCTGTGAACAACAGGGAACAACATCTACGATTACGCAGGTAGAAGATGGTTATGGTTATTTTGTAGAAGAAGGTCCTTTGTCTTCGTATGTCTGGATCATTGATTACAGCAAGCATCCATTTGAAATAAATAATCTGGCTGTTTCGGACGACAGTGATCCTTGTTCGGGGGTCATCTTGACGGGTAATTACAAGATGGATAATCTGACTTATTCGGATCCGACAAGTGGTATCAACCGTCAGTTGAACAGAGAATTTGAAGTCTCTTATGAATCCTTGGAATGGGATGAAGAAGCGAAGGTCCTCAATTCGGTGGAAAAGGTGAAGAAGCTGGAAGGGAATCCGTTCCAACAGTTGATTGATTCGGTTTATGCGGATACGAATTTCACGTTGACGGGTGATCAGTTCGCTTCTCATTTCGGTAAACCTCAATCGGCTACTACCGATTTTTATGAAACATCTTCTGTTCTGTTGCAGGCCGATACTACCGTATTCTTGGAGGCAGCCGAGAATATGACAGCCACCTCTGAAGCGCTTTCTGCCCCGGTAACGATTCGTTTCACGGCTTATGCCAACGAACCGGTGGCTTCGTTGTATATCTGGAAAATCTATAAGACGGAAGAAGGAGCTGATAATGCCTTGATTCGTTTTACCGAACCCGAAGTGGAATATACATTTTCTGAGTATGGAAAATATACGGCTGAAGTGGAAGTAAGTGACCGGACTGGTAAATGTTATGCTTCTTATCCTTTTGAAATAGAAGTGGCCGAATCTTTTTTGGATGTGCCCAATGCCTTTTCTCCGGGAACAACACCCGGCGTTAACGATGAATTCCGAGTGGCCTATAAATCGTTGGTTAAGTTCTCCTGCTGGATCTTCAACCGTTGGGGGCAGCAAATTTACCATTGGACGAATCCAGCGGAAGGCTGGGATGGGAAAAAAGGAGGAAAGTATGTAGCGCCCGGTGTTTATTTCTATGTGATAGAAGCCGAAGGTTCGGATGGAATTAAATACAAGAAAAAAGGAGATATAAATATCTTGCGTCCGAAGAAAGAACGTAACTTTGAATCTTCGGGAAGCGGAAGTACGGAAATGTAGAACTTATTATTCAATAAAGATGAAAACAAAGATAATGTCAGTACTAGCGGTGTGCCTGTTGTTTTTCTTTGCCTGCATATCGGTTTGTTCGGATGATTCAGCAACGATTAAGCGAGAAAAGCCAGTGGTTCCGTCCATGATTATGACGCCAGAAATACCGGATCAGATTGACTTTTGTGGTCAGTCCATCGATTTGACACGTTATAATATGCACGAAGGAATTGATCGGGAATTGTCGTCTTTCTGTTATTTGCACGCAACTACCATGTTAAACTTCAAGCGGGCAAATCGTTATTTCCCGATCATTGAACCTATTTTGAAAGAATATGGAGTTCCGACAGACTTTAAATACCTGGCTGTTATAGAAAGTAACTTGGATCCTCGGGTGAAGTCGCCGGCTCGTGCCGTCGGTATGTGGCAGTTTATGGAAGGAACAGCCAGAGATTATGGATTGACAATAACGACTACTGTGGATGAACGTAGTCATGTAGAGAAATCGACCATAGCTGCTTGCAAATACCTGAAGGACGCTTATGCCAAATATGGTGATTGGGTAGCCGTTGCTTCTTCCTATAATGCGGGAATGGGACGTATTTCCGGTGAATTGAGCAAACAGGATGTGGAAAGTTCATTGGATTTATGGCTGGTTGAAGAGACAACACGCTATGTCTATCGGATACTGGCTATCAAATTGATTTTCGAGAATCCTTATAGATATGGCTTTGTTTTACGTGAACGGGATTTATATAAGCCGATAAACTGTAAATCGGTAGAAGTTTCTTCTGATATTCCGGATCTGGCATCCTTTGCCAAGAATCAGGGCATAACGTATGCTGATTTAAAGCGGTTTAATCCTTGGTTAAGAGATCGGAAACTCGTGACAGCCGGAAAGACGTATGAGCTGTTGATTCCTCAGGTAAATGATATGTTTTACAAGACTCCTAACGAGAAAGTTTACAACCGAAACTGGCTGGCTGAATAAAAATAGGAATCTTGTAAGCAATAGATTATTAATTGTTGGCTGAAAAAGCTAACTTTGTAGAAATTTTTAAGTAGCATGATACAATCAATGACAGGTTTCGGTAAGGTTACTGCCGAATTGCCTACCAAAAAAGTAATCGTAGAGATTAAGGCGCTTAATAGCAAACAACTGGATTTGTCAACACGTATTCCTTCTATTTATAAAGACAAGGAAATGCAAATCCGCAGTCGGTTGTTGCAGACTCTTGAACGTGGAAAAGTTGATTTTGCTATTTATATAGAATATATAGGAAAGGATGCTTCATCGCAGATAAATCAAGAGGCAGTGATGTCTTATTTTGCTCAGTTGAAAGAATTGTCTGATAAATTAGGAATCAATGTTCCTTCAAGCTGGAATGAATTGCAGTTGCTGCTGAGAATGCCGGATGTTATCAAGACAGATCCGGTAGAAGCAGACGAAGAAGAATGGAATGTTGTAAGCAAGACAATTGATGAAGCTATTCAGCATTTGTGTGATTTCCGTATTCAGGAAGGAGCCATGTTGCAGAATTTGTTTGTCCAGAAGGTATCGAATATTGCAGCTTTGCTGAAAGATGTCGAACCGTACGAGAAAGAGCGGATTGAGAAGATTAAAGCTCGTATATTGGATAATCTGGAGAAGTTGGCTGTTGATTATGATAAGAATCGTTTTGAGCAGGAAATGATTTACTACATCGAAAAGTTGGATGTCAATGAAGAAAAGAACCGACTGGATAATCATTTGAAGTATTTTCTTGAAACGATGGAAACTGGACATGGTCAGGGTAAGAAACTTGGATTTATCGCTCAGGAAATGGGCCGAGAAATAAATACACTGGGCTCAAAGAGTAATCATGCGGATATGCAGAAAATAGTTGTTCGCATGAAAGATGAATTGGAGCAGATAAAAGAACAGGTGTTGAATGTCTTATAAGTAAAAGGATAGAGAATGGCAGGAAAATTAATTATATTTTCGGCACCGTCCGGATCTGGAAAGTCAACCATCATTAATTATTTGCTGACACAGAATCTGCGGCTTCGCTTTTCTATTTCAGCAACCAGCCGTACACCGCGTGGAACAGAGAAAAATGGAGTGGAATATTATTTCCTTTCTCCGGAAGAGTTTCGTGCCCGCATCGCTGCCGGTGATTTCCTGGAATATGAAGAAGTATATACAGACAAGTTCTATGGAACCTTGAAAAGTGAAGTTGAAAGAATTCTGGCGGAAGGCGATAATGTGATTTTTGATGTAGATGTAGTGGGCGGCTGTAATATCAAGAAGTATTATGGCGACCGGGCTTTGTCGATGTTTATTCAGCCACCAAGTATCGAAGAATTACGTCGTCGTCTGGTTGGTCGTGCAACAGATGCGCCGGAAGTGATTGAAAGCCGGATAGCAAAAGCATCGTATGAATTAGGTTTCGCATCCAAATTCGACGTGGTCATCGTTAACGATGATTTGGAAAAGGCAAAAGCAGAAGCTTTACAAGTCATAGAAAATTTTATCAAGGATAAATGAACGAACGGAATTTATCGAAGAAATGGCTTTACGGATTTATTGTAATAGCCATAGCCGCATTAGGTGTATTAGGCTGGGCCTTTGTTAAACAGGATGTAACTGTCATGGTTGCAACAGGACTGGTCGTTGGTGTACAAGTGATGAATATTATACAATGGGTTCAGAATCATTCCAGAAAAAAATAGGAATTTATTCCGGCTCCTTTAATCCGATTCACATCGGTCATTTAGCTTTGGCTAATTGGCTGTGTGAATTTACGGATCTTGATGAGGTATGGTTTATGGTAACACCTCATAATCCTTTCAAAGAAAGAACCGATTTGATAGATGATCAGCTTCGCTTGGAGATGGTTGAAAAGGCCATAGCCGGCTATCCTAAGTTCAGGGTTTGTGATTTGGAATTCCATTTACCCAAACCTTCTTATACTATTTCGACGTTAAAGGCATTAAAGGATTTATATCCTTCTTTGTCTTTCTCCTTGATTATGGGAGCCGACAATTGGAATAAGTTTGACCATTGGAAAGACTATCAGGAAATTTTATCTGTGTGCGAGTTGATTGTTTATCCGCGTAAGGGAAGTAGTACACTGGTAGATACCAAACAGTTTCCACAAGTACATGTAGTGGATGCTCCCGAAATAGAACTTTCTTCTACTTTTATCCGACAAGCTTTGCGCAATAAAAAAGATGTTCGCTTTTTTATTCCAGAACCCATCCGAGAGCTGTTAGATAAAGCCTTTATTAATTCCGAAAAATAAAAGAATAAGCTGCTTTTTACTTTGGCATGCAGCCTTTCAAATAAAATATCCGGCAGGGAGTTTTTCAGTTATATTCTCTGCCGGATATAAAAACAATGTTTATTCAATTGTCAGTGTCAGACTCTTCAAATCTTTATCGGCTGATGAAGGACCATAAAGTATTTCGTATTTTCCTGGGCGAACTTCCATGGTTTGTGTTTCATCATTGAAAGACCAGAAGGCTTTCGGTGTCAATTCAAAGCTGATGGTTTGTGTTTCTCCCGCAGCGATATGAGTACGTTTGAATCCTTGTAAGCTCTTCAGCGGTCCTTTCGGATCATTAGGATTCTTTATGTAAAGCTGGGCAACTTCGTCTCCATCTATTTTACCTGTGTTCTGAATATCTAAAGTAACAGTCAGGTTTTCATTTGCATTGATCTTGTCCTTTGATAACTTAGCATTCTTGTAGGCAAATGAAGTATAGCTTAATCCGTAACCGAATGGATAAAGCGGAGTTTCGGTCATATACCGGTAAGTACGTCCCTGCATGTTATAGTCTTCGAAGTCGGGCAACTGATCGATGGATTTATAGAATGTAACAGGAAGACGTCCTGCCGGATTATAATCACCAAACAAAACATCAGCTACTGCCGTACCGGCTTCCTGACCGCCGTACCAGGCATTCAGGATAGCATCCAGATTTTCGTTCTCCCAATTCAAGGCTAAGGCACTTCCTGTGCAGACAACATAGACAATAGGCTTGCCCGTTGCTTTCAAGGCTTTTACCATTTCTTTCTGTACAGTCGGGATTTCGATATTCAGACGGTCGCCTTTCTTAAAGCCTTCAGCATCCACCGGCATTTCTTCGCCTTCAAGTCTTGGAGATATTCCTCCGACAAAGATGATAACGTCGGCATCCTTCACTTCGTTGGCTGTTGCCTGATAATCTACCGGAGTACGAACGGCTATGGAGAAATTCAAATCGGCCGATCCTTTCGCTTGCATGTATTCGATTTTGATCGGATATTTCTTTCCTTCTTCTGCTTTTAAGGTATATTTTTTAGTACTACCGTATTCGTTTGTCCAGCTTTCAGCTACTTTTTCTTCTCCGATGAAGAGACGGAAACCATCATTTCCGGAAATAGTAAATTCAATGTCACCACTCTGCGGTGAAGTGAATTCGCCGGTGAAACGTGCCGAAAAGTCTGTTAAGTTAACATTGGGTGCAAACTGTGTATTTCCCCCTGTTGTGTAATGCAGTTCTTTTGCCAGTCCGGAATAAACGGGTTCTCCTTTAAATTCTGTATTGTTGAAGAATTCAGATTTCAATCCGTTACCTTTTTCGGATGTAACACATTGTCCTAAATCTTTCATCAGGAAGTTTTCAGTATGATTACACCCTAATGTATAAATAACTTCTGTATTGGGCACCTTGGCTTTGATACCATCCAATATTGTTACTGTATGAGTCGGGAAACCATTATAGTTGGCCCACAACATAGTTGAATCGGCTGCATTAGGACCAACAACGGCTATTTTCTTCAATTCTTTGCTCAAAGGCAGGATCTGATTCTTGTTCTTGAGCAGAACCATACTTTGACGAGCCATATCGAGAGTCTTGGCTACGTGTTCAGGACTTTCTACTACGCTGTAAGGTATGTTAGAGAAAGGAACACGGTCGTCCGGATCAAACATACCTAATTCCATGCGGGCTCTGAACAGACGGCGAAGCGAAACGTCTAAATCAGATTCTTTGATCTTTCCGTCCTGAATAGCTTTTAAAAGAGCATGATAACTGCCGCCACATTCCAAATCGGTTCCGCTTAAAACAGCATCAGCTGAAGCGCTTTCTGCATCGGGGTGTGTTTCGTGGCGGGGTGTATTTTTATCTTTCTGCCAGAAATCGTCGATTGCTCCACAGTCGGATAAAATAATTTCATCGTATCCCCACGTATTCCGAAGGATATCTATCAATAGCTTATCACTGCTGCAACACGGTTTCCCTTCGAAACGGTTGTAAGCACACATGACTTCCTGTACATTCGCTTCTTCTACCAAAGCTTCGAAAGCCGGAAGATAAGTGGTCCATAAATCGCGGGGAGAGACTTCTGCATTGTATTCATGTCGATTCCATTCGGGACCACTATGTACGGCATAATGCTTGGCACAGGCATGTGTTTTGAAGTACTTCGGATCGTTACCCTGTAAACCTTTTACTACGGCAACACCCATGCGTGAAGTCAGATACGGATCTTCTCCGTACGTTTCCATACCACGTCCCCAACGAGGATCACGGAATATATTGATATTCGGTGTCCAGAATGTCAATCCTTTGTATCTGTCGTATTCTTTGTCCTTTTGATACTGATGATATTTAGCTCTTGCTTCATCGCTGACAATGTTGAACGTCTCATAGACATCCTCATCGTTGAAAGTTGCTGCTAAAGCGATTGCCTGAGGGAAAACAGTGGCTCTTCCGGCGCGTGCCACACCATGCAAAGCCTCGTTCCACCAATCGTATGGAGGAATGTTCAACCGTTCGATAGCTGGTGTCTGATTCATCATTTGTCCTACTTTCTCTTCCGGAGTCAGTCTGTTTAACAAATCGTCCACACATTCTTCAATCGGGAGATCCGGATTTTGGAACGGATAATTCTGCTTCTTTTCCGAGCAGGATGTTACTGTAAGTACTGCAAGGGCAGTAAAGGTTAAGTGTTTTATTTTCATGTTATAAGATATTTGTAGAAAATACATAAAGTTCTTCTGCAAACGTACTATTTTTATTTCTCTTTTCAAAATAAAAGAACAAGTTTGTAATGTTTTGATAGAGCATTAAGGCGAGAATAGTACATCATGATTCTCATCAGAAATTGGAACATCAACTTTGGGGAAATCAGTAATAATGGTATGAACTTCCTTTTTATGGTTACTTTTAATCGTAAGTTGCTTCCTATTTTTGCATTGTAAGAAATCAGAGTTGATGAATAAAAAAAGTAGCGTGAGAATAGAAAATGATTATCTTTAAATGATCCAATAAAGGATTGGATTAGCTTATTGGAAACAGTAACTTATATTTAATAGAAATGATTATGAACAAGATTTTAGTATCACTTTCAGTGCTCTGTATGGCATGTTTTTCTGTCAGTGCACAACAAAAAAACAGTAATATGGAAAAAACAAATATTTTAGTAGCTTATTTCTCAGCAACGGGTACAACGGCCAAAGTTGCTCATCGCATTGCGGAGATTTCAAAAGGGGATATTTATGAAATAACTCCGGAACAATCTTATACGAAAGCTGATTTGGATTGGCATAATCAAAAGTCACGAAGTTCTTTGGAAATGAATGATGCGAAATCTCGTCCGGCATTAAAAGGACAAAAAGAGAATATGCAGGATTATGACACAGTCTTTATCGGTTATCCGATTTGGTGGGATCAGGCTCCACGGATCATCAATACATTTATTGAAAGTCACCATTTGGAAGGCAAGAAATTGATTCCTTTTGCTACTTCTGGCAGTAGCGAAATTGGTAACAGTGTAAATACGTTAAAGAAAACTTATCCTGATTTGGAATGGGAAAGCGGGCGTCTGATGAATAACGTCAGTCCGAAAGCTCTTCAAAGTTGGGTGGACAGTTTTAAATAACGGATCTGTTATAGATAGGATTGTAATGTATTATCATAATGTATGAGAAAAGAAAGTAGAGAAATGGATAGTAAGTGGGCTTTGGAGATTATGCGCAAAGCCCCTTATATTACAGTTAGTTTTACACGAGCCGACGGGACTGCTTATGGAGTTCCGCTTTCCTTGGCTTGTACAAGTGATGATTTATGGTATTTTCATTGCGCGCCGGAAGGTGATAAATTGGAGGCAATAGCTGTACATCCTGAAGTATGCCTTTCCGCAGTGACTAAATGCCAACCTACGGTAGGACCTAAAGACGGTTCTTTTACCCTTCAGTATCGCTCGGCCATCGCTTTTGGCAAAGCCGAAATAGTGACGGATACGGAAGAGAAGATCCAAGCGCTTCGAGCTATCAGTCAGCGTTTTCTGCCTCAGCATATGGATGCTTTTGAAGAGGCGGTTCATCGTAGCCTACATCGTACGGCAGTAGTCCGGATTACGCTTTCAGCTCCGCCTACAGGCAAACGTAAACAATATGATCAGAACGGAGACGAAATGAAATATGGTAGAATGGAATAATCTACTGGAAGGAAAAAGAGGATGCCTCTTTTGACGCATCCTCTTTTCTATTGTTGTTGCATTTGTCTATAGGGATCATACGAACGTGTTTTTGTAAACTAAAATCAGATTGTTAAACTTGCTAAGTTTAATCCGTTCCCATTTTTTTGTTCAATACTCCTCTATCTCAACTCTACCGTCCTTGCCGCTTAAGTTTACAGTGAATTTACGCGTCGTTCCATCCTTGTCTGTATATGAGAAACCATTGTTGGGTATGCTGCCAAAGAAAGTCATAACCACCATGATTGGGCATTCTGGTACCAGCTCAAACTGTTCGTAAAGCGTTTCTTCGTGGAACAAGATTCTTCCGTTGTCGTCTATTTCGCACTCGCTGAGTTTGAGTACCTTGAAATCCTTTACCACGGTAGTGGTTGAGAACAGAACTTTCACGTACGAATCGGCCGCTCTCGCATTGAATACGTGGTATTCCTTGATTTCCATGAGAAAAAACTCGTCGACAGAACGAACGTATACAGGAGCTGGAATCCCTTTTACAGGCGTTCTGGCTACGGTACTTTGAATACTGTTGGCAAAAGATATTGCCACTAACAACAAAACAAAAACTCTGAATATGTAATAAGTGTTGCTGTTTTCGCACATGGTAGACTGCCCATTGTAAAGGCGTGGATCTGTTCCAAAACTGCTCATATAAGCTTTCATTCCTATTATTCCTTACATCTACACGTTTGACACTTCGGCTTTTTTATTATCTTTTCCTTTTTTCACGAGGAACACTATGAGGGCAACGATAGCCGCCAACAGTACTCCGGCAATGACAGGACTATAAAACAGCCATGCCATGGCAATTATTAGAAGTGACCATGCCAATCCCAATACTTTACATATCAAGCCGACACCAAGTCCGACAATATCGGCCATGAATGGCAGGACTTTCAACAAATCTACCAAGATACCGAAAATCCCCTTAAATCCAGTGACTACCAAGAACAGACCTATGAAACGTAGTATCCAAGTCATGAAGCTATTACTCTTATGCTGGTTTTCGAACATATTTTCCATACTTACGGCTCCTGACGTGAGTACTGACAATGTCTTACCATTTTTTGCGACATACGACTGCAGTTTGTCTCCATTTACCACGGCTATGACTGATGCCTCTCCGGGCATTACTTTTGTAAAGGTGACAGACATATCTCCGATTTGCGGATTGTTGGGATTCTTTCCGAAATAAAGCACGTTACCATTGACATGGACATAATCGAACTCCTGTTTGGCTATCTGTTCTGTCTCTGCAGTTGCGACAGCCTCGACCTTTGCAGAGTCTCCTTTGGCAGCAGCAGGAGTTTCATCGGTAACGGCGGCTGTATTGTTTACTGTGGGTGCAGCCATGCTTTCGAAAACCTTCTTGACATCCCTGTTCCAGTCGCTTAGTTGCTCTTGGCTGAAACTCAGGTTCATCGGGACTGTACCTGAAATGGAACGAATCAGATCCTTAGGCAGTTTGTATGCTCCGAATGTTACATTTTCTGCCATATAACTTTGGTCTTCGATATTCATCACTACAAAGTTCCTGTTTTGATAATCCGGATCGCTGAACTCTTGAGAATTGACGGGACTTCCATTCCATTCCTTCTCATAGTAGTAGGTTGTTACTTCTTCCTTGCTTCCTCCAATTTTATCTTTTGTCTCGATCTTTGAATGTTCTACCCATTGATAGTATTGTACGCTACGGTCAAGTTTTATCGCTACGCTTCCTATACCGAAAGTCGCGTCGCAGAGAGAATCCTTTGTTTGGGTGAAAGCCGTGGCATGAATGAGTTTTCCATTTAAGGACGGGTCGGCATTCGATACGTCATCCACATGTACTGCGACTCCTTGTGCTTCCTCCAGCATTTGGGTTGTCTTCACGGCACGTCCTTCGTTCCACCACAATAAAACCGTACCGCCGAGTAACATCAGGAATCCGGTTCCGATACCTCTTAGGGAATTAGACAACCGGGTTCCATATCCTGTTGTTTTTGTTTCCTGATAAGCCATAATATTACAGATTTTATATTCTTTATTTTTGTCTGTTATTCGTACTTTGCTGTCATTCAGGGAGCTGTGCTCCATATCCAGGTTCCGCGCCGAACAGTTGTATTGCCTTGTCGAAATTATAGCGGTTGCCGAACATCGACACCCTTGTGGTCATTGTGCCCTGCTTGTTCAATCCGAAAGCCTCCCTGAAAAGGTTTGCCGCGGAATTAGGGTCATAACTTTCGGTTGTTATTATTTCGAGAGATGCATATCCTTTCAAATATGCCTGGTCAATAACATCTTTGAACTTGCTTGTACCTGGAAGTTCCCTGTTGTTTTCGTATTTTGTCAGTATTTCAACTTCATCGAAGCGTTTTCCAGGCACGTAAAGCCATTTGCCTCCGCTGTTTGCCGCCATGACCAAATCGCCTCTGTTCATAAAGAAGAGGTTGTCGTATGCGGAACAGATTTTGCGTTTGTCGTCTGGAAGGTTAGAATCATCCCATCCGCCATCGAGCGCACCGTAGTTGTTGCATCCGAATATGTTATGGTGTACATTATGGTCGGCTCCATTCTTGAACCGGTATCCGTAGCCCATACTTTCCATTTCTTTTGTTGTAGGCCATGAGAACAGTACAGTGTTGTGGTGGAAATCAACCGTAGACTGATGAGCGCCTGTATTCTGGTTCAAGCCTCCGTTAATCTCGCAGGAAGCATACAGATTGGACACAAACACATTATTATATATTTCCCAATCGCCCCCCATGTTTGTCATGATGATGGCGTTGAACGAGGCATTAAGGAACATGCAGTTGCGGATAACAAGTTTTCCAGCCATTTTTCCGCCAATCAGGCGTATGGTTTTGTTGGGCGGATTCCCCACCGGCATGATACGTCCGGTCTCGCATCCTTCCGGACAGCCGAAACGCGCGTCTGTAGGGTCTGCCTTGGCATATTCGTGTACCAATCCCAGATCGAAGAACAATCCGTCAATAATCATTTGCGCATTTTTGTTTGCTGTAGACTCAATCATCAGAAGTCCTTGGCCTATTGTACCTCTTTGTTCAACCGAAGGCTGAATGCGAGTAATATGTTTTATAGGGTTGCGTTCTGTGAAATCATCATTCCATCCCCCTTCAAGGCTGACGTATTTCCCTTTTATCTGAATCCATCCACGATCTAGGTTGCCGAGATAATTACCCTGTGCTATACGGATTATATCTCCATCAGCCGCTTTGTCAACGGCTTTCTGTATATCCTTCATCGGAGCGTCTTTTGTTCCCTCCGCTCTCGCGCTTCCCCTTTCAATGCTCACATATAAGACATTAATTGTAGTACTAAGAGTTTTACTTGTTACATTTTCTGCAACCATATTTGTTTTTTCTGCTACTGTTTTTTTTGCCCGTTGTAGGAAATTACCTACTTGTGCTTCAGCAACTAAAGCTATGGCAAGCAATATTGCTGCCATCAATACATGTCTTCTAAAATCTTTTATCCTCATCTCATTTTGTTTTATGGGTTATTATTAGCCTACGCTTGGTTCTTGTACATAGATACGTTTCCCGATCCATGGTATAACGTACAATTCCTTTATAAGCATGGAGTTTAAATTCCGTTTGTGTCGCTTCGTCAAAACATTCCTGACCGTTATTCTTATTGGGTCGGGTTCCTTAGCATGGCTCTGGGAAAACAGAGCCATACTAAAGAGAGCTAAAAGATTGTCCCGTGGAAATATCCATTTTGCCATAAATTTAGATTTAATGAAAAACACGACTTTTTTATCAGGCTGGATTGCCAAAACGGTTTGCGACTTTCTCGCCTTCTTTTATCAGCAGAATAAGAAACCAGATAGAACCTATAAGAGGTATTAGATTAATAAATATCCATCCTCCTCCTTTGCCTATATCGTGAAGCCTACGTACGCTGACAGCTAATGTAGGTACAAGCAGTCCCAATATGATAATTACTTGCAGTACTAAAATGATATAATAAAGGAAAGAGATACTTGCCACAAGGTTCATCAAGATAGAGAAGACAGCCCCAATGATGAAATAGACCAAATAAAACATCCAAAATTCACTTCTACCAGCACGTCCTTTGAACTGGGCATACTTGCCAAGGATAATCTCCATGAAATTTGAAATAATAGCTCCCATAGTCTTTAAATTTTAAGTTAATAAATCATGTTATCTATATAATTGACGTCTGAAGCAAATATATCAGTATTTATTACCTTCAGTTAGGAATATTAGATCAAAAATCGGTATTATTATACCTTTTTTCTGTGGTACAATCAGGATTTTTTTGAATATAAAATGGGTTTATATTTCTGATTTATAATGTTTTAATTATCTGGTTTTCTCTCTCAAAAGCAGAATAGTTTTTTGTAGTTATTCTACAATTTAGGAGTTTTTCTGTATTGGCTGGGTGTGACATTGAACATTTGTTTAAAGACACGTGTAAAATAACTGGTATCTTCAAAACCACAAGTCGTGGCGATATCTCCGATGGCTTGTTCTGTAGAAGCTAGCAGACGTTTGGCTTTTTCCATCCGAATCTGAAGAATGTAGGAGGTAGCTGTATAGTCGGCAATCGAACGGATTTTCCGATTCAGTTGCGTTCTACTCATACACATTTTGTCGGCAATAAAATCTGCGTTCAAATCTTTGTCCGCTAAATGGCTATGTATAATTGATGTTAGTCGATTCAGGAAATCACGGTCTCTAGATGATAATTCCACATTTTGAGCAGAACCTTCTTGTAAGGCCTTGGAGAATTTGTCTCGCAATTGCCGGCGCTGCTCCAACAATTTTTCGACACGCACAAGTAACTCTTCTGCATTGAAAGGCTTGATCAAGTATGCGTCCGCGCCTTCTTCCAAACCTCGTATACGGTCCGCGTCACTGCTTTTCGCTGTGATGATAACGATAGGGATGTGATTCAATATTTCAGACTGCCGGATTTCATGGCAGAGCATATAGCCATCCATGCCTGGCATCATCAGGTCTGTCAGGATAAGGTCGGGCATGTAATTTTTCGCTTTATCAATGCCTTCTTTGCCGTCAGAAGCATAATTAAGATGGTATTTCCCCTTTAGTAGGGTACTGATGTAAAATGAAATATCCGGATTGTCCTCCACAATCAGTATGGAAGGATAAAGACTATTTTCAGCGTCATTATTCTTAACCTGAATCTTTTTCAGATCATTCTTTCCACGAATTCGTTCTGTAACGTTGGCAGAATCGATCCATGGAAGTCTCTCTATTGAATCTTGATCAAGTGGTATATAGACTGAAAAAACAACCCCTTCACCTTTCTTGTTGTAAACTTTGATGTTTCCGTTCATACTTTCCACCATCTGGCGTGTGTACGGAAGTCCTATACCTGTTCCTATCTGCTTCTCGTTGTTTGAACCTTGGTAAAATGTGTCGAACAACCGTGGTATTTCCTCTTCGGGAATCTCGTTCCCGGTATTGAAAACCTGCAACGTCAACAATGATTTATCTTTTTTCATTTCTATCCTGATAATTCCATTGGCAGGCGTATATTTCAGTGCATTTGAAAGCAGATTGCGCATTATTTTATTAAAATACTCAGGAATAAAATCCATCTCGATGGTATTCGATTCCGGAATGAACAGCAAATTAATGTACTGTGAACAGGCATATTCTCGATAACTGTCAAGAGTCATGCGTATGAATGCGACAATATTCCCCCGATACCACTGTTTACGATCAGCCTTTGCCATAAGTTTTGACATGTCCAGCAATTGATTTACCAATTCCAGCAAATTGCTACCCTGCCGTTGAATGGAGTTAAGGTAACGTTCCATCTCGTCTTTAGATACATCGTTATTCCGCATTTGCTCCACCAATCCCAGGATTACGGTGAGCGGTGTACGGAACTCATGTGTGATATTGGTGAAGAATCCGGTACGTATCTGTTCTACCTGTCGTAAAGTACGGTTTGTTTTTGATCTCATCCGCAAAGCATACCAAAGGAATGCTATGGCCGAACAAGTCATCAAAAGAATCAGAATGCTCACAGCTAGGATGATTCTCTTATTGCGTTGTTCCTCAATGAAATTCTTTTTAACTAAATCAATTTCCTGTGCGTTTTTTTCTATTTCGTATTTGATTCTCAGATTTTGGAGATGATTGATGCTTTCCTCATTTTTCACGCTGTCAGCATATGCTTGGCTCTGTATGTAACTTTCCAAAGCTCTTTTGCAGTCGTTTTGTCCTAAAAAGTATATATAATCCAGCTTATGGATAGCGCTCAGATGTTCAAATGAATTAATGTCCCGTGCCGTTTTCCTTGCCTGCGACAAATAAGTTTGTGCTAGGGCAGGGTTGTTAAGTTTGAGAAGTACACGTGCCATCGAAATGCATGACTCCAACCAATGCCAATGGTCGCTTTTCCCTTTCATTATGTCATAGGCTTTGTGGTAGTTGGCTAGAGCCTCATCAAGTTCACCTTTTTTTTCGTGAAGGTTTCCGAAATGGTTATAGCAAAGGGATATTCCTAAATCGGATTTAGCCTGCTGATTGTATGACAAAGATTGCTTGAAATAGACATAAGCAGAGTCGTATTCTTCACGGCTTTCAAATATAAAACCTAAGTTGGCCGTGTTGATTGCCTGTCCCAATGCACTGTTCAATTCCTTTTCTCCGGCTAAGGAATTACGGAAAACTCTTTCAGCCGCATTATTATTCCCCAAGGAGAGATAAATATTCCCGATTCCATTCATGGCAACCAACCGGTTTTTCTTGATGTCATACGTTCTTCCCTTCATTTTCTCTATCAGGCCCAATGCCCTGAAATGGTATTCGGAAGCTTCGGTCAATATCCCGATACGCCGGTAGTTGGTTCCAAGATTATTCAGCGCCTTCACGATTTCAAGCGTGTCATTCATCTGAGTAGCCATCTCCAGACCTCTTTTATGATATTGAATGGCATCGTCAAAAGAGGCATTTTCACGATATACTTTTCCTAATTGTCCGTACGTGGCAACCTGCCCGTACATATTGTTTGCCACTTTAAAAGAATCAAGAAAGATCAATAAAGAATCTGTGTTACGATTTTTTTGTAAAATCGAATCAATTTCTTTTCTAGCTTCTTCCGAATACAGAGGCGAATCACTCTTCCGGCAAGCGAATAATATTGAAAGTCCTGCAATAAGGATATATAGATATGTTTTCATAAACCGTTCATGTATTTTTTATACAACTTACATTCTGACTTGACTTGTAAAGAGCTTCATCGCTCTGTTAATAAAAATCACATATGTTTCTGTTAGCAAAGTTAACATTATATTCTTTGCCAGGCAGGCGTTAGTGGGGTACTTCGGAAATTTTTTCCCTTGTTTTTCTGTTTGAATTTGTTTCTTAGTTGATACATCTATATCAGGATATTCGATAATTAAAATTGTTCAAGAATGCTTATTCTTTTTTCAATCGGAGGGTGTGTGTCGAATATACCTCCAAGACTTCCGATAAAACCTACAGCCTGCTTCCCCGGATGCTGAATAAACAACTGGGCGACATCTTCACGTGTCACTGCCTCAATGTTAGGGTCTTTAGCAATCTTGCGTAGGGCAGAAGCAAGAGCAAGCGGATTCTTTGTCATTTCAGCCGCTCCGGCATCAGCCAGATATTCCCTTTTTCGCGAAATGGCGAACCTCATCAGTTTAGCAAACAATAAACCTATCAGGGCAACTATGAGTGCCAGAAGCAGTACTATTATGACAGCTCCATTACTATTACCATCCTTTTTATTGGAACTGCTATCAGAAGAAGAAAATATTGACTCGAATGCTAAACGTGCAATCATTGAAAACACACCTATAAACACAATAGAAACAATGAGCAGATGTACATCGTGGTTGCGTATGTGCGACAGTTCGTGCGCAATGACCGCTTCTAACTCATCATCTTTTAGTCTATTTATTATCCCTTTCGACAACGTAACCGTATATGTCCGTTCGTTGATTCCGCTTGCGAAGGCATTGAGCGACTCGTCATTTATAATATTGATTTTCGGTATCCTCATACCCTGGCTCATGCAAAGATTCTCTACCAGATTGTAGACACGTTTGTTTTTTTTTCTTTCAAGTGTCGTTGCTCTTGTTGACACTTTTATTATATACGTATTCCAAAAATAGGCTATGGTGAACCATACGAAAATCACTCCAAGAACATAAGGAACCGAGTTCGAGTAAACTGAGTTGACGGAAAGCCAGAAGTGTCCCTCTGTCTCAGCTTCTTCAATAAAACCCAGCCATGCGAAAAGAATGAAAAAAATGTACACCATACCTAAGACAAGGCATGGGAACATAAAAAGCAGGAGCGTCGAACGGAAGTCGTTTCTCCTTTTCTGTGTCTGTATCCCGATATATTCCATTAAGTAACCGTTCAATAATAATTTTATATTTTAGGTTTTACAGTTTGTATAACTTCTTTAACTCCTGAAAGTTGAACTTGCAAAACTTGAAGGGTATAAAAAGTCTATAACTATTATGGGAATCCCTGTAATTTGAATTCTTTCCAAGTTTCCTTCTTTTTGTATGTATCCAAAGCTTCAGCGGGCACAGATGCAAGCATATCCGGACTGATATTATAAAAAGGGAATGTTGATATTCTTGGAGGCTCGGTAGCCAATATGGTAATTTGTATGATTGCGGAATAATCGTAAAACGCAAATTCACCAATGCTTGTCACGCTATATTTTGTATTATTATAAGTTGCTGTGGCCGGGATGGTTACGACTCCTGAAAGATAGCTGTAATTATTCTCAAGACTTTCTTGCTCAAACGTCACTTCTACGGTTTTTGAACCATTGTCGGTAATATTGTAACATAAATCACCGACTTTGAAATCATATGCCCATGCAACTGTTACGGATAATAGGGTAATGGTAAAAGTAAGTATTGTCGTTGTCATATTCCTTCTAAATTTGATTTTGTAATTTACTGGCAGCACCTCCGACCCCGGAGCTGCTGCCACTATAGCTTCCACTTCCATGGCTGCTGTACGATTCCCTTCGGTAAGATCCACCACTATTTTTTTATTATACAATATGAGACCATACTTGTGGTAATTCCGTTTTTTTATTTCATAACTTAATTTATTTAACCCCACCTTCTATTTAAAGAAGCCGAAAAAGAAAAAGAGAGCAGCATGCTTAGTGGAAACATTTTCGGCTTTCCCGATTGTAATGTTGGACGCATTTTTCACGCTACCATTGCTTTCTACTTTTCCAATTTTAATGTTGGACGCGTTTTTTACAGTGCCATCGCTGTCAATGGATCCCAACTGACTGTTGTTTTTATTCCACACCTTCCCGTTACTGTCAATCTTTCCTATTAAGATGTTGCCGGTATTGCGTATTTCTCCTGAGGATGAAATAGACCCAATTTTGATGTTGCCTGCATTTCTCACTGTTCCGTCACGTTCAATTTTTCCAATAGTAACGTTGGAGTTGTCACGAATAGTTTGTGCACCGGCAAACTGGAAAATACCGATTAGAGCCAGCATTGTAATGATTACTCTTGTCTTCATATATGTAATAATTTGGTTAGTAATTAAATACTCATCTATTTCAATATTAATGTTCTTTTCGTCTAATACATATAAATAAGCGTTCATGTACTTCACAATGTTACGATACACTTATTTTATAACTATAGTAGCAAAAGTATCAGAATTTATGTCCGAGGGTTAGGATAATCAGGTTAAATATCAGGATTTTCGGACTATTTTTCGTTGGTGTAATTAGTATTATTTTGATATAAAAAAATATTATATATATAATTTTCAGTGTTTTAGTTATCCTGCTTTTAAAAATGATTTTTCTATTTGACGTTATACAATAATTGGGGGAACTGAATTGAGCTAGTGTTGCATCAAATATTTGTTTAATTGAGCGTACAAAATAACTAGTAGCTTCAAAGCCACCAGCCATGATGATATTTTCGATGAGTTGTTCGGTAGAAGAAGATAACAGATGTTTTACTTTTAACTCTATGATTTGTTCGGAACCTTCGTGTAAAGTTTTGGTATATTTGTCTCGTAACTGCTAACATTGTTCCAGCTATTTCTCGACACGTACTAGCTTTTTGATAGGTCAGATGTTTTTTATATATAATGTAGGGTCAATCAATTTTAAATTTCTAAGTAATGAAAGAGGTATCTTTGTACACGTTTTTTTAAGAGATTTAGATTTAAGGTTAGAAGAGTTGCGTAAGTCATGATACTTCTTTTTTATCCTTACTTGTAGATCTAGTTGAATACGGATACGGTATAACGGCTTCCTCTTAGAATATAATGTATGAAAAGAGGAAACTGTCATTCTATATGTGGTATCTTGTAGTGGTTAAGTAGCTAGTAGTTAGTTTCTTTTTTAGAATTGCGCTTGCAGTATTCTGTTGTGTAAATAGGCAAATAAAAAAGACGTAAATAGCTATTTATTAGTTGCTTACGTCTTTGCTTTGGTGATCCGCCTGGGGCTCGAACCCAGGACCCCAACATTAAAAGTGTTGTG
>OGYZ01000556.1_pt1 | contig 33590 bp, 23 predicted proteins | sample 1576681 | NCBI WGS metagenome assembly OGYZ01 (sample SAMEA3541480, study PRJEB24748) | human gut metagenome | biome: human gut; feature: human-associated habitat; material: faeces | place: China | collected 2012 | reverse complement strand
GTCTATTCCTTTCTTCTGTAAAGCCTTTCTCAGACGATTGGCAGCCACCGCCGCCCCACCAGTCCGGGCAGAAGTATTTAGTAGGAGGATTTTCATTACTTAGAATAATATTTACAACACAAAATCGGCCATAAAGCAGCTCTTACCACAGCAACCAATCCATTGTTTTCTTTCGCATAAAAAATCTTATTTCTTAATTTTATACACAAGCAGGAAGCTTTTATCATCTTCATAAACGATTTGTCTGACAATAACCCCGACAAATGCAAAGCATCCTGTAAACTTGATGACCGCTGAGGAAATTCCTGCAAATATAAATGTACGTCTCTCATATAATCGCAACGCCGTTTCACATTGTTTTTATATCCTTTAAATGCAGATGTAAGATATCGTATTATATTATTTATGGAACGTTCATTACTCTCTGGCTTAATATAAGATACAGCATTTAAATGCCGACGATGAGCTGTTAAAGTTTCATTTAAAACAACAACTTTTCCATAAGCATTTGCAGTAATTGCAATCTGACCATCATAAGAGCGTTTATGCAAAAAATCCTTAGGTAATAAATCTATTACTGCCCGCTCTAAAAGCATGGCATGACCAGGAATAACAGGATAAAAAATCAATCGTTCAAGTCCATAATTCGGAACACGTAAGTCGATATTTAAAGGAATAGAATCAAGCGTAAACGGTTTGCTCAAAGAGAAACATAATAAAGCATTCTGTTGCACCAAATAAGAAACCTGTTTTTCGATCTTCTCCAAATTCCAAATATCATCTTGATCCGATATGGCTATTAAATCCCCACTTACCCTTTGTAAAGCTGTTATAAAATTTAAAGTTACCCCTTTTTGTTTCTCATTCACAAACAGCTTAATAGTCTTATTTCTCTCGGCATATTCTCTAATAATTTCTACAGTTGCATCCGTAGAACAATCATCCTGTATAATAATTTCAAAGATTGGATAAGTCTGATTTATAATCGAATCTAATTGTTCACGTATATATTTAGCACCATTATAGGTACACATGACTACTGATACTGATTTCATAAAAACAAATATCTAAATAACCTCTTAAAAGAAAAGAAATTATGCTTCATGGCTTTCTTATTTATCTCCTTATTCTCTAAAATATACTCAGGATGTTTCAATGGAAATGGAATAGAGACAGATGGAACAAGTAACTTATTAGAACCTCGAGAAGTTGTATGTGTAGCATTGGGATCTCCCAAACCGATGTTCGTTACCAAATTTACCACCGGATAAATAGATAACTGATGTTGCAAACGCAAGCTAAAATAGTAGAAAACGCCCCAAGGATTCAAACCATGTTTATTATATAAAGCATCCGGAATAAAACTGCTGAAATAAACTTCTTCCCATTTATTACAAAACAACGACCTCCTTCTAAAAGGATATTTCTCCCAAAATGGGAAATCTACATTCACTCGTTGCCAAACACGCCGCCACGTTGCCCATCCCCAAATATGCGTAACCGAACAAAAATCATAACTGAAACCATCTTTCACCACTTGCGGCAGAAAACAGTTTCCTCCAATATGCCCGATACGTTCATCATCTTTATAACGCATCAGAAGTTCTTCACAAAAAGGGAAAAAAGATAAATCAGGCAAGCAGTCATCTTCTAATATTATACCATATTCTTCTTGCTCAAAAAACCAGCTAATAGCAGAAGAGATAGCCCGCTTACAACCCAAATTCTTATCCCTATACAGTTTCCTAACCGAACAGGGCCAATCTACCTGCTCGATAATCGCTTTAACTTCCTTACATCTCCGAACTTCGTCTTTACGTCCTTCTCGCGGAGCATCAGCAGCCACATACAAACGTGAAGGCCTCACTTCTCGGATCCGGTTAAATACAACCTGTGTTGTATCAGGACGGTTGAATACTAAAAAAAGGATGGGAGTATTGCACATGATTAAAATCTACGTTTACCAAAACGACTTAAAATAAAATCTACTACGCCATTCCAATAGGCATATAATAAATCAAAATCTTTCCGAAGCAAATAAATCAGCATATTATGAGGAACCGTAATCATCAAATGATAAATTATGGCATAATGTCTTTTCCAACCCAACAGATTTCGCTTATAAAGAAGCAATTTGTTTCGGGAATTGTAATAACAGACTAAAGGTGAATTTTTCCCAGTACTACAACTCCCTATATGGACTAACTCTACATCGGGTTCATACCATAAGATATACCCTTGTCTTTTCAAATGTAAAGACAAATCTATTTCCTCTGCATATAAGAAAAAAGACTCCGGCCATCCCCCAACTGCCTCTAAAGCAGTTCTTCGAATCATAACAGCTGCTCCATGAATCAAGGGAGTTTCCCCACTGATCTGTTCTGTCACATTCATCTGAGTACGATAATGAATATGCATTAAAAAAGTATCTAAAGGATCACATCCCAAATAATTAAAACTACCATTCTGATTAACGATTTTAGGAGATATAGCAGCAACCTTGTAATCGGCCTCCATACGTTGTAACAATAGCGAAAAACAATCTTCCGTAATAATTACATCATTATTGATAAAAAAATAATAATCGCCCTTTGCATACTTTACACCTAGATTATTCCCTCCGGCAAAGCCTAAGTTTTGCTCACTACGAATGCTTTTTACCCACGGGAACTGTTCTTGCAATAGAGTCGCTTCATTTTCTCGAGAGGCATTATCTACCACTATGACTTCCCAATTCTTTTGTAAAAAAGGATACAATGATGTCAGAAATTCTCGAGTATATATTAGTGAATTATAATTAACTGTTATGATTGATAGTTGCATATTCATTTTCTCAAAAGAAATCAGTTTTGTCATCAGAAATGATATATGATTTACAATGTTGATTACCTTTGCAAAGTATAATATTTAATCTATGAGTAATTTTATTTTTATTCCGGTAGGAGGACTAGCTAATCGAATGAAAGCTGTTGCATCCGCTTTTATCTTAAGCCAGCAAAATCAAATTGAAACAAACGTAATTTGGTTTCAAGATTGGGCTTTACACGCCCCTTTCAATACTCTGTTTGAACCAATCCATTCTCCTAATATTTGTATTAAAGAAGCATCGCTCATTGATCATATTATATATGATCGACCTCGAACAAAGAACTTATATATACCTCGTATATTCCAATACTTTATGTTTTGCTCTTGCCTATATGAGAAAACTATCCAAGATTTGAAAAAACAAAATTTTGACTTCAAGAATTGGATTCAAAAAGGGCATGTATATATGGCTTCATATCTTGATTTCCAAGAAATCTCGACAGATATTCTTCGCCAATTATTCATACCTCTACCGCCGATTCAAGCTCGTATAGATCAGTTATACCAACAATTTTCGCCCTATACCCTCGGTGTACACATCCGAAGAACAGATAATACAGCTTCTATAGAACAGAGTCCAATAGAATTATTCTTTACTGCCATCGATAAAGAAATCGATTTAAATGTGGAGGTTTCCATTTATTTAGCTACAGATGATGAATCTGTAAAGCAGGAGTTAAAAAAGCGTTACGGAAAACGCCTGATATATGTTAAAGACAAAGCGGATCGTAGTTCAATTGCTGGCATACAAGGTGGTATTGTAGATATGTATGCACTGGCTCGAACACAGAAAATCTTTGGATCATTCCACAGTTCGTTTTCAGAATTAGCAGCACAAATAGGGAATATCCCTTTAGAAATCATAAAAAAGGAATAGAACAATTTTTCATCTCTTCCTAAATATATACCCTATACTTTCCTTAAATGTAACGGAGCCGCTAAGCCACATGATAAGTACAAAGGAGACTGCAGCAATGACTATTTTTAAGGCGAACGACCCATATAGATTCGTAGTGATAATGGCAGTTACATAGAAAGTGAAACACATCACACCGCCTGCTATTCCCAAATAGGGGAGAACATCTTTTAAGGCTGAAGATAAAGGCAAGCCGATCTCTTTCTGTACAAAATAATGCCAGATCAGTAACCAACAGATGTTAATGCCGACGTAAACCGAAACCATGAAAAATATTCCGTGGGAACGCAAAAGATAGATGACTATTAGTTGTAGAATTCCCAAAGTAACCGTATTGCGAAGATATATGTCGGATTTTCCGCGACTAATCAACAGGTTGGAATACAGATTGGCTATCGGGAAGAAAGCCCCCCAAATAGCTAACAACTGTAAGATCCGAGCACTGTCTATCCATTTGTCGGTAATAGCTATTGTAATTAATTCGGGAGCTACTAACGACAATCCCAACATACAGGGGAAAGAGATGAAGGCAGTAAACCGGAGCATCTTGCGAAAGGCTCTTACTTGCCGTTCGGAATCATCAGTCATTTGAGCGAAAATGGGTTGTGCCACGCTTCCTACCATCCCGGAAATCAACGAGAATCCCATGTAATTCCATTTATTAGCCTGGTTGTATTGTCCGACTTCTTTTTCGGAATAATAGCGTCCTAAAATAATCGAGAAGATATTATTATTAACATGATTGAATATGTTCGTAAATAACAGCTTACTGCTGAATCCCAACATTTCGCGCACCGGAGTAAAGTTCCATCTCCATGTCGGACGCCACGGACATTTATACCAAAGATAGATATTTAAAACGCTGATATAGACAATGCTCTGCGTAGCTATGCCCCAATACGAAAATCCGTTATAGGCCAGCAGGACACCGGTCGTACCGGAAAAGATCAAGGCTAAAACAGTTGCCAAGGCCTTTTGTTTTACCATCAGGTTTCGGAAAACATAGGCTCCGGGAATTACTCCTAAACTGGCAATAAAGAAACCCAAAAAGGAATAACGTGCCAGTGGGATCAATTCGGGCTGGTTATAAAAATCGGCGATCAGCGGAGCACAGAAGAACAGTATCCAATACAGACAGAAACTGACGGTGATTGAAAACCAGAACACAGCATTATAATCATCGTGGGTGATTTCTTTTTTGTTGGCCAAAGCTGCAATAAAACCACTTTCTTGCAGAGAACCGGCTATCAGAGAAAAGATGGTCAGCATCCCGACCATTCCATAGTCGGCCGGAGTCAACAATCGGGCCAGAAATATACCGAAAAAGAGATTCAGTAATTGTTGGGTTCCGTTATTAATGAATCCCCAAAACAGACCTTTTGCCGTTTTCTGCTTTAATGTTTCTTCTGCCATGTATTTTCCTTAGTACACCATTATCGTCCGATACAATGGTAATCGAACCCATATTCAGCCATTTCTGCCGGATCATAGATGTTTCGTCCGTCAATAACCAACGGATTTGCCATCAGTTTCTTGACTACCTGCCAGGACGGCATACGAAATTCCTTCCATTCGGTAATCAACAGAAGCACGTCGGCATCCATCACTGCATCATAAATATCTTTAGCGTAACGGATTGCATTACCTATCCGACGGCGAGACTCGTCCATGGCTACCGGATCGTATGCCGAAACTTCACAGCCGGCTTCCAATAATTTCTGGATAACGACTAAAGAAGGAGCTTCACGCATATCATCCGTCTCCGGTTTAAAAGCCAGTCCCCAGATAGCTACTCGCTTCCCTTTCAAATTGCTTTTGAAGTATTTATCTACCTTCCGGAAGAGAATAGATTTCTGTTGTTCATTGACTTCCTCAACAGCCCGTAGAATCCGCATCGGATAGCCATGATCAGCTGCCGTCTTCACCAAGGCCTTCACATCTTTCGGAAAACAGGAACCTCCGTAACCACAACCTGGATACAGAAAACGGTGACCAATCCGAACATCCGTACCAATACCTTTACGTACCATATTTACATCTGCTCCAACAATCTCGCACAGATTGGCTATATCATTCATAAAGCTGATACGGGTAGCCAACATGGCATTGGCTGCATATTTGGTCATTTCAGCCGAAGGTACATCCATGAAAATAACCCGGAAATTATTGAGTAAGAACGGACGGTATAAACGGGTCATCAGTTCTTTTGAGCGTTCGGATTCCACACCTACCACAATTCGGTCCGGACTCAAAAAATCTTTCACGGCAGCTCCTTCCTTCAAAAATTCCGGATTAGAAGCCACATCAAAGGTCTGGTCAGAACCCCGTTTATCCAGTTCTTCCTGAATAGCCTGACGAACTTTCCTGGCAGTTCCGACGGGTACAGTACTTTTCGTCACAACTGTCAGGTATTTATTCATGTAACGGCCTACCGTATGGGCTACCTCCAATACATATTTCAAGTCGGCACTTCCATCCTCATCGGGTGGAGTCCCTACAGCACTGAACACCACTTCCACCTCATTCAGGCAGGAAGCCAAATCTGTCACAAAATGTAACCGTCCAGCTTTCTGGTTACGGTTTACCATTTCTTCCAGTCCGGGCTCGTAAATAGGAAGAATACCCTGATTCAAATCAGCTATTTTCTTCTCATTTACGTCCACACAAAAGACTTCTGTACCCATTTCGGCGAAACAGGTACCACTGACCAAACCTACATATCCAGTTCCGACAATTGCTATCTTCATATTCCTTTTATTTTCTGATATTCTTCACCTTGGATAATCCCCTTCAACGAAAGTGCAGGGTACACCAAGGTTCGTCAGTCCCATGATGAGACCAACCTAACTCCTTGCAAAGATAGGAAATAATCTGACACCATCTTTTTTATTCGCATATTCCAGCTATTTTTGTATTTTTGTACCAAGATTCCAACAGATTAAATGAAGTTTTGCAACATAAAAACAGTAAAAATATGAAAATAGCACTTGTCGGTTATGGAAAGATGGGGAAGACCATCGAACAGATTGCCTTGAGCAGAGGTCATGAAATTGTATCCATCATTGATATAAATAACCCGGAAGATTTCCAGTCGGATGCATTCAAAAGTGCCGATGTAGCCATCGAATTTACTACCCCTGCAACAGCGTTCAACAATTATATGAAATGTTTTGAAGCCGGTGTTCCGGTTGTTTCTGGTACAACAGGCTGGTTAGATCGCTTGGGTGAAATAAAGCAGATGTGTGAAAACGAAGGAAAAACCTTCTTCTATGCTTCTAATTTCAGTATTGGCGTGAATATTTTCTTTGCCTTAAACAAATATCTGGCCAAGGTCATGAATAATTTTCCGAACTATGATGCCCGGATGACAGAGGTTCATCACATTCACAAACTGGATGCGCCCAGTGGTACTGCTATTACCTTAGCAGAAGGAATCATTGAGAATCTGGACCGGAAAGATCGTTGGACACTGGAAACAGTCGAGAAACCGACCGATTTGCCAATCCACGCTATCCGCGAAGGAGAAGTACCGGGTATTCATGAAATCATTTATGAATCAGACGTAGATACAATCAGCATCAAACATGATGCCAAGAGCCGTGCCGGTTTCGCTTTGGGTGCTGTTGTAGCCGCTGAGTTTACAGCCGGAAAGAAAGGCCTTTTAGGAATGAATGACTTGTTCCATTTCTGAGATTTTGAAAGCATAATATCATCAGAAGTATGAAGAAAATAGAGAAAAAACAATATATCAAATTTGCCATTGCTGCCGTCCTGTACGGATTGTTTATCCTATGGATGCAAAACGGATGGCTGGCATTGGGATATATTTTGCTGGCAGATATTTATCTGACAAAATACATTCCGTGGGGTGCCTGGAAGAAGACAAACAATCCGACTCTGAAAAGTATTTATGACTGGATTGACGACATTATCTTCGCATTAGTGGCTGTCTATTTCATCAATCTGTTCATTTTCCAGAATTATCAGATTCCCAGTTCATCCTTGGAAAAGTCTTTGTTGGTAGGTGATTATCTGTTTGTCAGCAAAGTCAGTTACGGACCTCGCGTTCCGAATACACCATTATCTTTTCCGCTGGTGCAGAACACCTTGCCGATACTTAACTGCAAATCGTATCTCGACTGGCCTTCTTGGGATTACAAACGTGTGGCTGGCTTAGGACAGATACAGCGAAACGATATTGTCGTGTTCAACTTCCCGGCTGGGGATACGGTAGCTACTCTTCAACAGAATCCGGATTATTATACATTGGTTCAGATGTACGGACGTGAAGCGGTACACATGAACAAACAATCGTTCGGTGAGATCATTTACCGGCCGGTTGACAAACGGGAAAATTACGTTAAGCGTTGCGTAGGTCTTCCGGGTGACAGTTTGAGTATCCGGAATAATCAGGTTTATATCAACGGCAAGGCTGCTCAGAACCCGAAGAATATGCAGCTGAACTATTTCGTGGAAACAGAAACACCGCTTACCGAAACCATGTTCCGCAACTGGGGAGTCAGTCGTGACGATTATATGCCTTACGGGCAACCTTGTACGGTAACAGATCCGGAAACCCTTTCTTTCCTCGGATTCCAGCCGAATGCGAATGGAGCATATAACCTGGTTTACCGCTTCCCGATGACAGAAGCCATGGTAGCACAGGTAAAGAAGTTACCATCTGTCAAGAAGGTGATCGTCGAGCCTGAAATCATTGGAGGAACCATGTATTATCCGGTTGACTACGATAACGGATGGACACGCGATAATTACGGTCCGATCTGGATTCCGAAACGGGGAGCTACCATCGAATTGACACCGGAAAATCTGGCTCTCTATCGCCGTTGCATCAAAAACTACGAGCATAATGAACTGGAAGAAAAAGATGGTGTAGTTTATATTAATGGAAAAAAGGCTACTACGTATACCTTCCAATACGATTATTACTGGATGATGGGTGACAACCGCCATAACAGTGCCGACAGCCGTTCGTGGGGATTTGTCCCGGAAGATCATATCGTTGGAAAACCGATCATGATCTGGTTGTCACTGGATAAAGACCGCAGCCTGTTTGACGGAGGTATTCGTTGGAACCGCCTGTTCCGCTGGGTTGACAGCATGAAATAAGACATGATCATAGAATGTCGGTATGCAACGCAAAAAGAAAAACAGGACATACTATCTGAAGTGGCTGGCAGGAGTTTTACTGCTGGCCGCTCTTGTTATGGGAATCCGTCTGTTTCTGGTTGAATCACTCCATCTGTCGACCGACTCCATGGAGACATCATTACATCAGGGAGATTTTGTATTGCTCGACAAAACGCCTTTCGGGAAACAACCCAAACGGAATGCGACGATGATGTTCTATAGTCCGCTGCGAAAAGACACCGTTCATCCACCTGTGTTTGTCAGCCGTTGTATTGCCTTACCGGGTGATACGATACGGGTAACTCATACAGGTTATCGTATCAACGGAAAAGAATATCCGCATTCTCCACACGCCCAGGCTTCTTATTTCATGGCCAATCACGGGAAAGAGGCATTCATCCGTCTGTTAAAGAAATTACCAGAGCGATCAAGAGAGTGGAAAGCGGTTGATGGAGGTATTACCTGCGTCCTGACATCGTTTGAGGCCTATCAGATCAAAGAGGAGCTTCCGGCTTATCTCCGGTCTTATTTTCGGATGTATTCCTCACCGGACTATCAGTTTATTGTTCCCCAAAAAGACAGGGCGTATGCGTTAGACAGCCTCTCGCTTTTGGCATGCCGGGAAGCCATATTAAATGAAACGGAGGGAAAAGCAGTCTTCAAAGACGGGAAATTATTCCTGGATGGTAAGCAGACCAATTTCTTCTTTTTCCGACAGAATTATTATTGGTTCTTATCAGACTATAGAGATGTAGCCATCGATTCCCGACATTTGGGAATCATTCCGGAAGACCATATTCTGGGACATATTTTCTTTTGCTGGTACAGTTCCGATAAAAATAACCGGTTTACCCGCGTCAAATAACCAGATAATCCGGTACAAACTTGATAAAACAAATAAATATGAATACAGCCTATATTTCAACGGCCTATTTAGGTCCTATCCAACTATATACTAAATTACTTGCCTATGACAAGATCTGTTTGGAAACGCAAGAGAATTACCTGAAACAGACCTATCGCAACCGATGTATCATTGCAGCAGCAAATGGACCTCAGGCGCTTACAGTTCCGATTGTCAAGCCAGATACACTGAAATGCCTGACTAAAGATATCCGCATATCCGATCACGGAAACTGGCGTCATCTACATTGGAATGCCTTGGTCTCAGCCTATCGGATGAGTCCTTTTTTCGAATATTACGAAGAAGATTTTGCTCCTTTCTACGAAAAGAAATATGAGTTTCTGCTTGATTTCAACGAAGCTCTGCGCGAAGTTGTCTGCCAATTGATCGACATCCAGCCCCAAATCCGTTATACAACCGACTACCAAGCAGATGTGACAGCAGACTTCAGAGAAATTATACGTCCTAAACACGAAGGAAACGACCCCTCATTCCAGCCTGTTCCCTATTACCAGGTATTTCAGGAAAAACAGGGTTTCCTTCCGAATCTTAGTATCGTAGATTTACTTTTCAACATGGGGCCGGAAAGCCTTCTTCTTCTACAAAAATCCATACAAAAAGATATTTGAACATCTAAATCAACAAAAGAAACGAGATTCGAAAACAAAAGTAACGGGAATCAACATCAAAACCAACGAGAATTATAGAAAGAATATAAGGGGAACCTGAAGAATGGGACTGATATAAAAAATTAAAGGCTGTCTCACGACAACCCCTAATCAACTTTGTTAACCTTAAATCTAATACTATTATGAAAAAACCACAGTGCAAAAGTAGAGATTGTCAATAGAGTTGTCAATAGTTTTGACTATAAAAAAGGTTAATATATGATGGTTTTAAAATCTTTTTGCCATACATACTTCGTTTTTACTTACCTTTGAAAAAGCAGATCTAGTCAATCATTTTTTTGAAAAAGCAGATCTAGTCAATCATTTTATTAACTTATAATCTATATTTCACATGATGAACAGAAGAAATTTCCTAAAAGCATCCTTAGCTGGAGGAGCGGTAACCGCCTTGAATCAGATCCCAGTACAAGCAACTCCAACCACAAGTCCCGCGCCTGATTTAATGACTGATGCCGTACCTGAACGAAAAGGTAAATCTGTTTTAGGCTTGCGCTGTCAGCCTATCCCCACAGTCCGGTTAGGTATTGTAGGATTAGGTCGTGGAGCCGGAGCCGTAGAACGTATGAGTCATATTGAAGGCACAGAAATTGTTGCTTTATGTGACTTGAATAAAGACAGAATTGAAAATTGCCGACAGATCTTAAAGAAAAACGTAAGAAAAGATCCGGCTATTTATACCGGTGAAGAAGACTGGAAAAAAATGTGTGAACGGGATGATATAGACCTCATCTATAATGCGACTCCCTGGACATTGCACGTACCGATTGCTTTATATGCCATGGACCATGGAAAACATGTCGTTATCGAGGTTCCTGCCGCTTTAACCGTAAAAGACTGCTGGGCCTTGGTAGATAAAGCTGAAGAAAAACAACTGCACTGTATGATGCTGGAAAACTGTTGCTATGACTTCTTCGAATTAGCAACGTTAAATATGGCCCGTCAAGGAGAATTGGGCGAAATAATCCATACTGAAGGGGCTTATATCCATACCCTGACAGGCGAAAAATACAATGGATATTATAAACACTGGCGATTGGAATACAGCAAATATCATACTGGAAATCCTTATCCAACCCACGGATTAGGCCCGATTGCCCAAATCATGGGTATTAATCAAGGTGACCGGATGGAATACCTGACTTCCATGTCCACCAATCAGTATGGATTGGTTTTGTGGGCCAAAGAAAATCTGAAAGATGATGAACGCATCACACTGTCCGAACGCTATATGCTGGGAGATATGAACACTACCCTCATCCATACAGCCAATGGCAAGACGATCCTTATCCAACACGACACAACAACTCCACAACCTTACTCTCGTATCCACTTGGTACAGGGGACCAAGGGAGTAGCCGTAAAATATCCGGAAGAAAAGATTGCAATTCAATCGCATGAATTCATGACAGAAGAACAACAGAAAGAATACCTGAAAAAGTTCGAACATCCATTGAGTAAATACATTGGCGAAAAAGCTAAGAAAATCGGTGGACACGGAGGAATGGACTTTATCATGGACTGGCGACTGATTTACTGCTTACGTAATGGCTATCCATTAGATCAATCCGTATATGATGCTGCTGCCTGGTCGTCGATTGTGGAATTAAGTGAACGTTCGGTATTAAACAAAAGCCGTTCGGTTGCGATTCCGGATTTTACCCGTGGTGCCTGGAAAGATTATCAGCCATGGCCCGTAATCGATATGGAAAAGGTTCTTCACGGCTAAAATATAACTGAAAAAGAAAAGCAGAAAGCTTGTAGAGACTTTTTACAAGATAAACAAAAGAGTCACGAAATGAACATTTAATCTGTTCCCTTTCGTGACTCTTGCCTTTTATTCCAAAATACGATACAAGATGTTTCCTCTTATTCCATCTGGAACTTCTTGCTTACCTTTATCAAATTACAAGAGAAGTTGACAACGTTAATCGTTTCATGCAACATATTCAGATAAACCATGCTGACCTTTGTACTACCTGACTGCCCTTGAATACGTTTCAATTCTTCTTTCTTCAATTGTGTCAGGCCTACTACCAGCTGATTAGATTCATCTACCAGTGAAGGCATGATATCGTAGTTATTCTTGTCGATCATTTCCGCACAACGGTTCAGATAACTGATTATCCGATTATCCATACCGGTAAAGTCATTTTTCTGGATATCATTCAACGGATTGAAGTTGTTGTCAATATGCTGTTTGCATGGTTCAACCAAACGGCGGATACTATATACGATCTCACTGGCAAAGTCATTACTCTGATAGTAATACAATCCCTTATCGATAGCAATATCACGATCCAGCTGAGTCACACCCAATGTACCCACACGCTTAACCTGCTTCAAGTGTTCTTTTTTCTCCTCGATGGCTGCCATCACATGCCGCAGTTCCTTCAAGTTTTCGTGCGTGAATCCTTCTACAGCAGCGTTCAATGCTTCAGCAGCGAATTGCAGATCACCTTTCAATTCTTCACGGCTATGCTGACGGAACAAATTCAAAGCTTCGATAGGATTAGTAGCCGTACGCAATTTGGCTACTGTTGTATTCACCTCGCTCTGCATAGCTTCCTTATGTTTTTTCTTCTTATAAATGATCTGACTTCTTACCAAAGAGTAAACAGCCAAAGCAATCATGGCCAAGATTGCAGGAACACCACCGAAATAAATAATCATTGTAACAATAAAACAGATAGAGAAAGCAGCTCCTGCCGTGATGAACCAACCACCAATTACAGACAACACACCGGTGATACGGAATACCGCACTTTCACGTCCCCAGGCACGGTCTGCCAAAGATGAACCCATTGCCACCATAAAAGCAACATAGGTTGTTGACAAAGGTAATTTCAAGGAAGTACCAACAGCTATCAACAAACCGGAAAGAACCACATTAACGGAAGCTCTGACCAAATCAAAACTTGCCTGATCTTCCAAAATTATCTCCTGATTATTAAAACGACGGTCAATCCAATTCTTAACCGGGACAGGAACCACATTCATGATTGTTGCCGAAGCATTACTGCAGACACGTACCAAGACACGAGCAACCGGCGAGGTTCCAAAATTCTCATCGCCATCCGACTGACGAGCCAAATCCACAGAAGTCTTAACCACATTATGAGCTTTCTTGGATGTCAACAAAGCAATCACCATGATGATACCAGAACCAACCAAGAAATACCAGGGAGTCTTGGCTGAACCTTGCAAAGATGTCATCAGGAAGGTATCCGGAGTAGTTGTTCCATTCTGTGCCAAGAAATCAGTATAAGCAGAATAACCGGCCAATGGCACACCGATAAAGTTTACCAAGTCATTACCGGCAAAAGCCAATGCCAACGCAAAAGTACCCATCAGTACAATTACTTTGAACACATTTACCTTCAGCCAATGCAATACCTGCATCAGGATAGTAAAACCGATAAAGCAATACAATACCAGATCAGCCGTATGGCTAAAGATATAATCAGCTACCGGACCAGCCAAAAACGGACTTGATTTCAAGCCTTTGAACAACATGAAATAGACAATGGAAGTAGCAGCCAAGCCACCAAACAATCCAATGAAATATTTAGCTGTCTTACGATAGTTAAATGTAAAAATCAGACGAGAGATATATTGAACCAGTGCTCCGAAAATAAAAGCGATAGCTACTGAAGTAAAAATACCCAAAATGACGGTCAAAGCTTTATCGGTATTCATCAAATTACCAATCTGAAGGATACCTTCCGTATCATTAGCGATTTTAATCAGAGAATACGCAACCGTACCTCCCAACAATTCAAATACCAATGAAACAGTTGTAGAAGTAGGCATTCCCAAAGAGTTGAAAATATCCAAAATCACCACATCCGTCAACATCACCGCTACCAGGATACACATAATCTCTGAGAAATAGAAATACTGGGGCTGATAAATACCATGCCGCGCAATATCCATCATACCATTCGACAGAGCTGCTCCGACCAAAATACCGACAGCCGCTACAATCATTATCACACGAAAAGATGCAGCCTTAGAACCAATCGAAGCGTTTAGGAAGTTCACCGCATCATTACTGACACCGACCGACAAGTCAAAAATCGCCAGTACTGCCAGGAAAAGGACCAAAAACAAATAGAATGTTTCCATAAAGTGTTAAATGTATATTATTCTGGTTGCAAAATTCTTAATTGCCTGTTTCAATAAGATGTCACAGATATTACAAAACGGTTACAAGATAAGAAATGCAAAAGTTTCCTGCAGGTAAGGTTCTATTGATTCGATATTTAAGGGACAGGTATCAGCTGTCAATAGGAATGACGATAAACTAAAAAGGGCGCACCTGACCAGGCACGCCCTCCTACATATCAGAAGTTTTAATCAAGCGCCGTAATTTCAAAGATATGGCTGGTTGTCTGTCGGGCAGAGAATACCCGTACTCCTACTTTCATCAGGTAATCACCCGAGTAAGTCTGTCCGTTAATAGCTGCCCCCGATTCCGTATCCGGCATCAGATTGATTTCCTCCACCTTATACATCTTGGCAGGATCTAATCCTTGCAACAGAACCGGATAGGTACTTTCTGCATAACGGGGATGAATATCATACGCATACAGAATGGCTTTCTTCTGGTTATCACCTACGTGCATTACAGCCATGTGCTCTGTATCATACGGAGATACCAGACGATAGAAATCTCCATTGAGGATAATCGGTTTCAACCGGTGATAATTAGCAACTGCTTCCTGGCAGAAAGTCAATTCATCTGCGTTCAGATCTTTCAGACCGATATCAAAGCCCATTTTACACATCATGGCTACATCGACACGAAACTTCACAGAAGTATTCTTATTCCAGCTGGTTACATGCGCACAAATAGCTTTCGATGGGAAGAATTGTGAAAAGCCCCACTGAATAAACAAACGTTCAACCGGATCGGTATTATCACTTGCCCAGAATTCAGTAAAATATTTCAGAGCTCCATAATCACAGCGGGCTCCACCACCCGAGCAGAGCATCATCGGCACAGCCGGATATTTGGCACGGATACGGTCCAACACCTTATATAATCCCCGTACATAATCTACATACAGTTGTTCCTGCTTATCTTTCAAATACGGAGAATAAATATTAGTAATCGGACTGTTACAGTCCCATTTGAAGAAGGCAATTTCCGGATTCTCTGTCAACAAATTGTCCACTACATCGAATACAAAATCCTGAACCTCCGGATTCGTAAGGTCGAGTACCAGCTGATTCCGATAATAATAAGTCTCCCGATTCGGCAGACGGATAATCCAGTCCGGATGTTTCTGCGCCAAGTTACTCTTCGGATTTACCATCTCCGGTTCAATCCAGATACCAAACTTAACCCCCGCTTTTTTAGCTTCTTTTACCAGAAAAGGAATTCCATCCGGCAGTTTGCTCTTCATTACCTGCCAATCTCCCAAACCGGCATGATCATCGTTACGAGGGAATTCATTTCCAAACCAACCGTCATCCAAAAGGAATAGATTGACGCCCAATGATTTTGCCTCAACCATCAGCGTACTGAGTTTATCCTGATCAAAATTAAAATACGTATTCTCCCAGTTATTCAACAGTGTCAACCGATCGCCTTTACCATCATATAACTGATAATTTCTGGCCCACTGATGAAAACTACGGCTGGCATCTCCTTTTCCTTCATCACTACGTGTAAAGATAAACTCAGGAGTGGTAAATGTCTCTCCCGCCTTCAGTTCATAATGCGAAGCGTATGGATTGATTCCTGAAATAACCCGCAGATTACCGACATTATCCACTTCGAAAGTAAAGCGGAAATTACCAGTCCACCCGATTGTTCCCAGTACCACTTCTCCCCGATGTTCTTCTGCCGGCTGTCCGAAACCCAGTTCAAAGAACGGATACACATGCATGGCTGCCCGTGTACCCAACTTAGTATCCAGAATCTTCTTGCCATACTGCAACTGCTGGGTTGTCATATTCATTTCCTTAGCCCAATCGCCATTGAACTCCGTCAGATAATAAGACGGACGCTCAAAATAAATAATTGACGATGCGTAGCGATTCAACCGGATCGGTTTCTTTTCCTGATGACTGATTTCCGTCCAGGTCTTAATCACATTTTCTTTCTTGTAAGCAACATAATGCATTATTACCTGCAAGGGATACTGATTATCTTTCAAACGGATGATCGTTTCCGTCGCATTACTGTCAATTGCTTTCTGTTCAGAAGAGACATACGAGAGGATTGTACTCATGTTCCCATCCGCATGCGTGATACCCAGGGCCGGTTCAAAGAAATCTTCTGCACCCGAAGTCATATAAATCTCCCATCCCCGTTGTCCGGCACTTCCATCCGATCCACCTTTAGCAAAAGGAGAAAAATGTTCCAAATCTGTCTGATGCATTAACTTAGGTCCCAGATAGACCTGATACAAGCGTCCATTCGGAGCCTGACGATAAATCAAATCCGTTTCGTCGGTTGATATACGGATAACTTCTCCAGTTGATTCAGCCTTTACGGCAATATTCCAACCAGATATGAGCAAAATAAAAAGGATCAAATACTTTTTCATGATACGACCGGTAAATATTATAATTGATACCGACAAAGGTAGATAAAAAATCCCTGCCATCCGAAATAGAACGACAGGGATTTCCTCTTTTTGAGATTCCGCGCTCACCTTTCGCAAGACTACGAGCGGAACATAAACTTTATATTACACTATTATTAATACTAACGCCACGTTTTCGCCTTCGCAGGGTACTTGCCTATTCCTTTCATTCTTCGCCCTAAAGGACGAAGCTCTGGGATGACTTGTGACTATTAACTCTATTTATTAACAACTTCCACTTTCCCCCTCACGGGATACTTATTCGACCGGAAAACCGGCGGCGGAAAATTTATTTATTATGAATTTCTTTTTATCAGAGAGACGCGGCACGCCACGTCTCTACTGATTTTATAATTGTCAATTGTTAATCGTCAATTATCAATTATTTAACGACTACCTTGAAGCTTTCGCCGTCAACTGATACGACTACGATACCAGCCGGAGTAGCAATCTGAGCATTGTCTGAAGAAACTACTTCGTTAGCGACTACCTTACCTAAGATTGTACTTACGATTACGTTCTTACCTTCAGCACCCTTAATTACTACTGCACCGTTTGTACCAGCTACTACTACATTGCTGTTAGCAGCGTTGATTGATTCGTTAGCTGTAGGATTACCTTCATAGTTTTCTTCGATACCAAATACATCACCTTTTTCGTAACCTTCAACTACAACCAATGTACCGTTGATCCATTTCAGATAACCTTCGTTAGATACCAAGCTTTCATTATCTTCATAAGCTTCAGCAAAGTCTTCTGCTGTTTCATATCGCTTATTGTTGCCTAAATATTCTTTGTACTGAGTTTGAATCTTAAATGTCTTCTTATCAGCATCAACATAGCGGAATGCAAACTTAGCAACATTGAAGTCCGGAGCATCCATTGCAATCTTCACGGTTTCACCACCCTGACGAGTCAGATACAAGGTATCATTTGTATGAACACCATCAACGAATGCCAATTTAGCTTTGAATTCGCCAGCTTCATCTTCGTTTACATACCAGTTATTGTGGATATGGTTCACACCGTAAACATTGGCAGTATCGATCAAGTTCACCAAGAAACGACCATAAACAGCTCTGTTTTCTTTAGCATCTGCACATGGACCACCGTTTTCTTCACGCCATTCGTCAGTGTTATGAGTCGGGTTGTACGGGCAATAGTAAGACTTAGTCGGATCTACATTGACAGCCAATAGATACTGATAAGTAGTATTCAATACGCCATTATCCCAACGATTGATGTAAGCTGTATCGGCGAAGATTGCCGGATTAACATCAAACTGATATTCATTATCGATATTCAAGAAGCTCAATGTGTCGTTAGCTACTACGGCTTTTGCTTCTTTCTTTTCATAAAGTACCTGAGCATCGTTTTCTTCACGGAACAACTTGATAGTATCACCCCAAGTAGCGGCGATCTTATGATATTCAGAAGCATAAGCCTCTTCAACTACCATAATAGAGTTGTTGTCCGGAGCATAAGTATGCAAGCGTTCCAAAGAACCATTTTCAGCACTATTTGCCAAATAAACTTTGTTACTGCTTAATACATACTTATTATCGTCTTCATCGTATGAAATTTCTACAAAGTTGTAACCATTCGGTTTAACTTTCAATGCAAAGCGAGTTGCATCTAGATAGTTATTTTCACTGTTATCCTTATTGTTCGGATCACAATAGTAGTATTCGAAGTTACGTCTACCATCGAAGTTTACAAATTCACGGTTAGAAACTTTCTGGAATGTGTACGGCATGATAGCCAAAGTATCTTTCTTGATCTTCTTGTCATCATTTTCCCATCCATTTCCAGCAGCATTTAATGTAGCATAATTACGAACGATATAAAGAGTATCCACTTCAGTGTACTTTTCAGTATCTTCGTTCTGCTTCATAGCGAAATGCAGTTTCCAACGATCAGCATCTTCTTTTTCAGCTACAGCACCAATCTTATGGCTGTTGTTGTGATTTTCTACGAAGTATGCATTTTCATTACCAAGGATCGCATGATACTGACCCAAGTAGAAGTTATTGCTTCTCAAATCTGTTTCAGTATAGTTCTTGTAACCCTGGAAGTTATTTGCCTTCTTAGACTCTGTAATAGTAACGATGTCATTAGCAAGAAGCTGATTCGGGAACTGTGTATAAACTTCAAACTTACCACCTTCACGCTCGCGCAACTGAATGTTCTCAATTGTTTCACCACTTTCGCGGTTTGTCAATGTGAATGTGTTATCATTCAAATCAGCATTAGTTACCAGCCATTGAGCTTCCGGAGCAAATTCTGCAACCGTGTTAGATGCTACGTAGTCAACTTTTTGGTAATCGTCATAAGTAACAGCCAAAATACCATTCAGTTTATACTCTTCACCGTAATCTTTAGCATTTGCTTTTGTATCAGCATAAGAGATATTCCACAACTTACCCAGCAACTTCTTCACATCATAAATATTGTCGCTTTCCAATTTGATAATTGGCAGATTATCTCCATCAGTAGATGTAGTCAGATAATACTTATCCTTATTGAACAGGATCGTTACATAACCCATATCACCAACATACAATTTCGTAATAGTACCTTCAGCACCTACTGCATATTCAAAGCGGAATTCATTTACATACTTAGTTGGAGCCTTATTATAGTCCTTCAGTGAAATCCATTTGAAAGCACCTGTCACATCACTACCAGAGGTTTCTGCTTTTTCAAGCACTAACATCTTAGCATCTTTACCATCCTTACCGTCTTTATTGTTCCACAATTGAACCCAAACTTCATCTTTATTAGATGCTAGCGGATATAAAGTCTGACCATTGAATACATCTACATCTTCAATTGTAACTTCCTTATCGTTTACTTTATAAGAAACAGTCATATCGAAGCCCGGATTCAAGATCTCATTCAATTCACCTTGTGTCTTAGCCAATGAGAATGCTTCATAGAAACCGACAACAGCAGCTGTTCCACTTGTTTGACCATTTTCACCAATGAAGTTACCATTAACTGACAAAGTAATACCATCTTCAGAATAAGTAGCGTTAGCCAATAAATCGCTCTGTCCGTTTACTTTCCATACAATAGCTTTATCATCAGCATCTGTTGCTAAGCTAGTAAAAGTATAATATACTGCACCATTTACTGGCTTAGAAGAAATTTTCCACAAGTAGTTCTTATAGTCTTCTGTCGTAGTAGCGCTAATAGAAGGTACTGTAGTAGTAGCACCTGCTTTCAAGTATTTATCACCAATCTTAACAACTGCATAACCACCAGGAACACTCTTTTGTAATTCTAACGAACCTTCTACAATATTTGCTCCACTACCACCAGAAACCCATTTAGCTAATGTTTCTACTGGCAAAGCAGCAGAAGCGTAAAGAGAAGAAGATCCGTCGCCTCCAGTCATTGCTAAACCAGCTTCCTGGTTAAAAGATACAGCGTTATTTACATCTGAAACTCCATAACCGGTATCTCCATCATATGTCAAATAAACAAATTTATCATTCTGATTTGCTAACACAGAATACAAAGTACCCTTACTCCAAATCCAAGATGCGCTCAATGCTTCAACAGCTGTAGGTGCGTCCAGTTCTACAATTTCATAACCATTAGAAACCACCTTTACTGCCAGATATTTACCACCACTAGTTTGGAAATAAACAGGGCTGTTATAACTTTTAGCTGCGTCTGCTACAACTAATTTACCTTCATCATCAACATTCAAATCTGATGATAAACCATTTGTTACATAAGAATCTGAAGCGTAAACAGCAAATTTAAAATTAGAACCACTTCCGCTAGCTTTTAAAGCCGCTGTTTTCCCTTGTTCTACATATAACTCCATTCCAGCAGTAATAGAGCTGTTCCCACTAAAATTTTCTTGCTTATTTGCAATCACTAATCTCCCATCAGCTAGTTGGAATTTTACTTCCGCTTCATTTACTCCAATACTACTAACATCTTTTAATGTTAATACATTAGTATACTGATTAGTAGAAGCCACAAACACTTTTCCTTCTTGTTGTAAAGAATAAACGTCATTTCCATCATTAACTAAAGTCCAAGTAGGAGAAGATTGTATTGCTACAACAACACTTGCAGAACCTTTTCCTTCCTCAGTTAATAAGACGTCAAACTCTCCATCACTAAGGTCAGCATCCGTACCAACCAAATAAGAACCTCCAGCAATAGGCGTCACTTCAAGCACCTTAGCTTCCAGCGTTGTCCAAGCTCCAGCCGCTAATAGAACGGCCACAAGAGTAGAAAACTTTTTGTTCATAATGAAATAAAATTAATTGTTTATTAATAAAAGGATAATTCAACAACTAATTTTACGAAGGGATCAACAACCCCCGCGAATGATTATGAACGGGCATAAAAAAACGCGGGCTAGTTGTCTATTATCAAACTGAAGGCATCTGGAAATCGCCCGCTTAGTAACAATAGAACAACAGCCCGCGCTTATACGATATAATACAGCCTGTCCATTAAAATGGCAAACACACTTTTATATACGTAGTCAGCGCAAGCATTTACTGTCCATTATTCCACTAAGCTTAAAAATTTTCCAGATTTATAAAGTAAAGCCCTAAAATGAAAACAAGAGCTAAACAAGTGCAAATAAAACCGCTTATTTACAATTGATTATAGTGTACTTGATGTTTTCAGTTGTTTTCTTTCTTTTCAGTTGATTGGTTCTTTTTCGGTACAATTTTGTTTCTCGTTTGTTTCTCAATATCGACCTTTATTCATATCTTTGCAACAGAAACAAAATTATGAAGGGATCGATATGCCACGAGTAAAGAAGCCTACAAAAGTAAAAGAGCCTGTCCGCCTTCGGACAAAGAAGCTGGCAGATGGAAGCCAAAGTCTGTATCTTGATATATACCGTTTCGGAAAACGAACATACGAATATCTTAAGTTGTATCTCATTCCGGAAACGGATAACAATGCCCGTCGGCAGAATCAGGCGACTATGAATGCCGCCAATGCCATCAAGTCCAAACGTATTATCGAGCTGACCAACGGCGAGGCCGGTATAGAAACCAAAGAGAGAGTTTACCTGCTTGACTGGATGAATACCTACAAGGAGAACCAGGCCAAGCGTGGCAAAAAGGACGGTTATCAAATTGACATCACTATACGCATCTTGAAGGATTATGCGGGAGAACGTATGTTGATGGATCAAATAGACAAGACATTCTGCCAGAATTATCTTGACTACCTTCAGTCCGAATACCGTTCCAGAGGCAAACGAGTGTCGAATTACACACTGCATACTTATTACCGGGTATTGAACGGAGCCTTGAATGCGGCTGTCAGGGCCGAGATCATCAAGTCCAATCCTTTCACGAAAATCAGCAAGTCGGAAAAGATCCGTCTGCCTGAAAGCAAACGGTCATACATGACCATTGAAGAGGTGCGTGCATTGATCGCAACCCCGATGAAAAATGAATCCGTGAAAGGTGCCTATCTGTTCTCTTGTTTCTGCGGTCTGCGAATCAGTGATATAATCAAGTTGCAATGGAAAGATGTATTCGTTGATCGTGGACAATACCGTCTGTCGGTTTCAATGCAGAAAACCAAGGAACCGATTTATCTTCCGCTTTCCCCGGAAGCGTTGAAGTGGATGCCTGCGCGTGGAGACAAAACTCCTGATGACCATGTGTTTGACCTGCCGTCCCCAGCAATGGTCAATATTCTTATCAAACCATGGGCAAAAGCGGCGGGAATAAACAAGCGTTTTACATTCCATACGGCGCGGCACACGTTCGCGACGATGATGCTGACACTCGGAGCAGACTTATATACGACATCCAAGCTGCTCGGCCATGCTGACGTGAAAATGACACAGGTGTACGCCAAAATCATCAACCAGAAAAAGGATGATGCGGTCAACCTGGTCAACGGATTGTTTGAGTGACCAATGATATACCATATCATGTCAAATTTACAAGTAGATATTTTAAGGGCGTCATCGATTGCAGATACAATCGAAAAACGATACCTTTATGATGATATATTATTATAAACCAATAAAATGTAAATCGACATGACAAGAGCTGACAAAGGCCTTCTCTCTTTTTGAGGGGAGCAAACACCCGCATCACATTGAATCGGCACAGGACGTGGCGGAAGAACTTTTCGCCCTGCTTACCGAAGCAAAAACAGTTTATCTCCAGGAGGTCAAAATCCACGGCAAACAGTATCGCCGTTATGTGGAGGATTTTGTGAACAGTCACCGGTATATTGACTGCGATAACGCGGTCTGTCGGAACTGCCACGAAATGAACATCCACATCGTCAAGGGACTGCTGACCGACTGCCCCTACCTTATCCAACCGCTTTTTTCCGCCCCGAGCCTCTCTTTCGAGGAGTGCATGGAACTAAAGCGGAAGTATGACACATCGGAACTGGCATCTTCCGATTGTAATCCGGCAAAGTTTTCATTTCTTTCTTTTGACTGCAGTCTTTCGCGCAAACAACTGGCCGGTATCGTTTCTTGCGCCAATACTTATCATCTGTTCTGTTCTCCCGTAACTATTGACGACATGGAATCTCTCTTCTCCTGCAAGATAGGTTTCTGTCTTCGGGTGAACAGCGTGCGCCGTGTGGCTATCCTGTTCGATGCCCTTCTTGAGAATTCATTCATTCAGCCTTACTGGCAATCAGTCCTCGAAAGAGGGCGTTTCCTGCAATCCAAGGACGGCTCGCACTTCATATCCGCAACGAGCATATCCACCACGCTTTCGTTGGTCAGGAACAAAATGACTTCAACCGCTTACAATATCAGAAAGTTTGTAAGCCAACTGAAGGAATGAAAGGAAGTGCTAAGAAGTCAACCATGTGAAAAGCAAAAGTATGATAACTGATATGCTACCAAACCGGTATCATACTGTCATCCAATGCTTTTAGATATTCACACTCTACCTTTGCCTCTGTATACAACGCGTTACAAACAGAGGTGCATCTCTTATTGTCTAATTTAATCACGAATAATATGTCCAACAGATTGACATTCATGGAAAGGTTGAGCGAACGGCTCACGGCCCTTGAAGCGATTATCCGGAAATTGGAACCGGTCGAGAGCTTTCTGGAACGGGTGGAATTGCTGGAAAAGAACATTTACGCGACCAAAAAGGTCTTTACTTTTTCGGAAGCCTGCATGTACATCGGGGTATCAGAAAGTATGCTGTATAAACTTACGGCCAACAAGGAGATTCCTCACTACAAGCCTCGCGGCAAGATGATCTACTTTGCCAAGGAGGAACTGGACGAATGGCTCCTGCAGAATCATGAACTTGCCGTCGATGATGCCACGCGGATGGCACACGAGGCGGCAGCAGTACAACCCTTCTTAAACGAGAAACGCCATGGAAAACGAAAGAAGAACTGACCAGAAGACGGGAATGGGATTGGAAGAGACCCGTCTGTCAGATATTCTTTCAGCTTCCCAAATCAAGGCGACGGATACATACGAGACCCCGCCGCAAATTATCTGGATTGACAATTCGACCATAGCGACTCTCGGCAATTTCAGTGCATCGACCGGCAAGGCAAAATCCAAGAAGACATTCAATGTCTCCGCCCTTGTCGCCGCTTCCCTGGCAGGTAAGCAGGTGCTGAACTACCGGGCGCATCTGCCGGAAGGCAAACGCCGGATCCTGTATGTCGATACCGAGCAGAGCCGCTATCATTGTCACACGGTGCTGGAACGTATTCTGCGTCTGGCCGGGCTTCCTACCACAGCAGACAGCGAGAACCTTGATTTCATCTGCCTGCGGGAGTATTCTCCGACAGTCCGTATAAGTGTGATAGACTATGCCCTTCGTCAGGGTAAAGGTTACGGGCTGGTTATCATTGACGGTATCCGCGACCTTATGCTGGACATCAACAGCACCAGCGAATCGGTGGAGGTAATCAACAAAATGATGGAATGGTCCTCTCGTTACGACCTGCATATCCATTGCGTGCTGCACCTGAACAAAGGGGACAACAATGTACGAGGCCATATCGGTACGGAGATGAGCAACAAGGCGGAAACAGTACTGGTCATCAGCAAATGCAACGAGAATCCGTCTGTCAGTGAAGTCCATGCCCTGCATATCCGGGAAAAGGAGTTCAAACCCTTCGCGTTCACCGTGGACGACAACGGGCTCCCGGTCATCGCCGAAGGGCACACGTTCGGTGACACCCCGAAGCCCAGGCAACGGACAAGCTTTACGGAGCTGAGCATCGAGCAGCACCGGGAAGCCCTTTCCGCTGCCTTTGACGGCAAACCCATCAGGGGCTTTGAGAATGTACTGCAACGTCTGATCGCCTCTTATGAAAACATAGGCTTCAAACGTGGCCGCAGTGTCATGATAAAACTGCTGCAGTACCTGACGGACAACCTTAAACTTGTTGTCAAGCAGGACAAGCTGTTCTACTATGACATGACCCCCGCGGAAGCAAGGCTTTTTGATGAAGAATGAAGCCGGGCGCGGGCATATATATTTCAGTTTACTTTAGTATGTATATATATAGGGAATAAAACTAAACTAAACCATTTCCGTGTGAACAAGTGAAAGAAAACAGCCATGACTATAGAAGAAGCAAAACAGGTACGCATAGTGGACTTTCTGGCGCAGCTCGGCCACCATGCGCAATACGTTAAATCGGATCAGTACTGGTATCTCTCGCCGTTAAGGGATGAGCAGTCGCCGTCGTTCAAGGTCAATGACCGGTTGAACGAATGGTATGATTTTGGGGCGGCCACCGGAGGCGACCTCGTGGAATTGGGTAAATACCTTTACCAGACTGAAAGTGTAAGCGAGGTACTGGCATACATCGGGCGGCATTCCAGCGATATGCCTTTGCCGAAAGTCCGTTTCCAGGCTCTTCCGCCCCGTCCCGTGGAATCGGATATGAAAAATCTGATTGTCGTCCCGTTACGGCATCACGCGTTATACTCTTACCTTCAGTCCCGGAAAATAGATGCTGACATAGGACGTATGTTCTGCAAGGAAATCCATTATGAATTGCGTGACCGGCATTATTTTGCCCTCGCGTTCGGTAATGTTTCGGGCGGATATGAAATGCGCAACGCCTATTATAAAGGATGTATCAAGAACAAGGACATCTCCCTGATCGGACATCAGTGCGGAGAGATACAGGAACGGGTCTGCGTGTTCGAGGGGTTCATGGACTTTCTGTCTTACCTGACATTGAAGCAGTCATGCAACTGGACCATTTGTATAGACCAGCCTTGCGACTACCTTGTCATGAACTCCGTAAACAACCTGAAAAAGGCATTGATGTACCTGCAGAGATACCTGCATATACATTGTTATCTCGACAACGACCTTGCCGGGCAAAAGACCGTGGAAACCATAGCCGGACTATACGGCGAACGGGTCAGCAACGAAGCTGTCCGATATAGCGAATACAAGGATCTGAATGATTGCTTGCGAGGCAAGAAACGCTGACCTAAAAAAAAGCGAATCTGCCAATGGAAGCCCTCCTGAACGGAGGGCTTTTTTTATGCCCTGACTTCTTCATTTTTCCCGTTCATTAAGGCGATATAGTACGATTTTATAGTACGATTTTCAAAATCGATATAAATCTTGTAAAGAAAACATCCGTTTAATACACAATTATTTCGTAGTTCGAAATTCTCCTTTTTTATTTGTGAAATCAAACTAATACAAAATTCAATATCCATACTAAAAGATATGAGATCATATTTCATTTTTGCCATTGTTCTGACGGTCGCGTACCTCATTTATTACGCGGTCATCATTATGCAGGATCTCTATGGAAAAAGGAGAACCGGCAAGACAGAGGAGGAAGTTTTCGACCTCGGCACACTGGAGGACGAAGAGAGTGTTGCCGTGAGCGAGAGTGAAACCGGGTTCCGTGTCGGCAACGAGCAATACGATACTGAAACAGCATCAGGCGGCGATTCTGCCACCGACCAGAAGCCGGCGGACAAAAAGCCGGAGACAAAGGAGACCCCGGAAGAAAGACTGGAGCGTCTCAAAGCCAAGGCGGAGGAAAAGATGGAGGAAACCACGCCCTACCTGTCTGATGGCTTCAGTGCAGATGAAATGTACAAGGCGATGCTTTCCAGGGGCAAACTGGAAAATCGTCCGGAGATGGCCTGGAAACCAATTAAAGACAAATTGTAGCATGTCGATTAAGCAAAAGATAGTATGCCTGTTAATTCTTGTACCCTATGCGGCTTTCGCCAAGAGCGGCAGCGTGAACTACAGCTGGGGAGCGGATGCGCTGGCCACGATGCACGACTTCGTGGTCACGATGATGCTGTATGTCCTGTATATATGCTACTCCATCGCATCCGTTCTGGTCATCGTGTCCGCCTTCCAGATCTACATCAAGATGAACACTGGAGAGGACGGCATCGTCAAATCCTTTTTATCGCTGCTTGGCGCGTGCCTGTTCATCATCGGGGCCTCCATCGTACTTCCGGCATTTTTCGGTTATCGCATATAAGGCTGTTTAACAATCCAATACATAAATATTAACTCAAAAACGATCAAGTATGTTTCAGAAAGTAAAACAAATGTGCCGAAAGGCAAAAGGATTCATCCAAGGTGTTTCCACCAAAGTGAAGATGCTTGCACTCACTTTGTTCTCTGGTACCACGGCAATGGCCCAGAGTACGGCCGGCGACTATTCAGCCGGTACTACCGCACTATCTACCGTGGCGGAGGAAATTGTCAAGTATGTACCAGTCATGGTCAAGCTCTGCTATGCCATCGCCGGTGTAGTCGCCATTATCGGCGCCATCTCCGTTTACATCGCCATGAACAACGAAGAGCAGGATGTCAAAAAGAAGATCATGATGGTGGTTGGTGCATGTCTTTTCCTGATTGCAGCAGCACAGGCTCTTCCTTTGTTTTTCGGCATTGACGCATAAAAGTACCGAGGGATGAAAAGCAAGGAAACACGTTATCCGGACTATCCGCTGTTCAAGGGGCTGCAACGTCCTCTTGAAGTGATGGGATTGCAGGGCCGCTACATCTATTGGGCGGCAGGAACGGCAGGCGGAGCCATCGCGGGCTTCATAGCCGCTTACTGCCTTGCCGGATTCGTGGCCGGACTGGCCGCGCTGACAGTCATTCTGTCGGTGGGCATCGTGCTAATCATCTTCAAGCAGCGGAAAGGTCTGCACAGCAAGAGAACGGACCGAGGCGTGTTCGTCTATGCCTACTCGCGTAAGGTCTGACAAAATTAAACCATCACAGCAATGTGTGGCTATATTGAATGTTGAACGCGGGTAGGTTCGTATGAGATACGGGCCTACCCCTATTTAATTGAACGTATATTGAAATGACCCTATACATTATCCTGATTTTCGTTGCCTTATGCGCGGGTATGGCCATATCCGTCCATGCGTTCGGTACCGGAGGCAAGCGCAAGCGTATCTTCCAGGACATCTATTTCTCGGTGGAAGACACGGAAGGCGTGGGTGTCCTGTACACCAAGACGGGCGAATATTCCGCCATGCTGAAGATCGAGAATCCGGTACAGAAGTATTCGGCGAACATAGACAGCTACTACGATTTCACGCATCTGTTCTCCGCCCTTGCCCTGACCTTGGGAGAAGGTTATGCCATTCACAAGCAGGACATCTTCGTGAGGAAGCGTTTTGTCAACGAGGATACCGGGAAGCAGGAGTTCCTTTCTGAATCGTATTTCCGGTATTTCAAGGGAAGGGCGTACACGGACAGCATGTGTTACCTGACCATCACGCAGGAAGCCAGGAAAAGCCGCCTTTTCTCGTTCGACAACAAGAAATGGCGTGATTTCCTTGTCAAGATCCGCAAGGTACAGGACCAGTTGCGGGACAGCGGCGTGCAGGCGCGTTTCCTGAACAAATCCGAGGCAAGCGATTACGTGGACCGGTATTTCGCCATGAACTTCAAGGACCGTATTATCTCGATGACGAACTTCAAGTCGGACGACGAGAGCGTCTCGATGGGTGACAAGCGCTGCAAGGTGTACAGTCTCGTGGACGTGGACTGCATCTCGCTGCCTTCGATGATCAGACCCTATACCAATATAGAAGTGAACAACACGGAAATGCCCGTGGATCTTGTCTCGGCCATTGACAGCATTCCGAATGCCGATACAGTGGTCTATAACCAGGTCATCTTCCTTCCCAACCAGAAGCGTGAACTTTCGCTGCTGGACAAGAAGAAGAACCGGCACGCGAGCATTCCCAACCCGAGCAACCAGGCAGCGGTCGAAGACATAAAACGTGTACAGGAGGTGATTGCCCGCGAGAGCAAGCAGCTCGTGTACAGCCATTTCAACCTTATAGTGGCCGTGTCCGGCGATACGGACCTGCAGAAGTGTACGAATCATCTGGAGAATGCTTTCGGTAGAATGGGAATCCATATTTCCAAACGAGCCTACAACCAGCTGGAGCTGTTCGTCGGCTCGTTCCCGGGCAACTGCTACAGCCTGAATGAAGAGTATGACCGGTTCCTGACCCTATCGGACGCGGCGATGTGCCTGATGTACAAGGAACGTGTGCAGCACAGCGAAGACACCCCGGTGAAAGTCTATTACACTGACCGCCAGGGAGTGCCTGTCGCCATCGACATCACCGGCAAGGAAGGCAGACAGAAGCTGACGGACAACTCGAACTTTTTTGCCCTCGGGCCGAGCGGTTCCGGGAAATCCTTCCACATGAACTCTGTCGTGCGCCAGCTGCACGAACAGGGTACAGACATCGTAATGGTCGATACCGGAAACTCCTACGAGGGATTGTGCGAGTATCTGGGAGGCAAGTACATCAGCTACACGGAGGAACGCCCCATCACGATGAACCCGTTTCGTATCCACAAGGAAGAGATGAACGTGGAAAAGACCGGCTTCCTAAAGAATCTTGTCCTGCTGATCTGGAAGGGCACGCAGGGAACAGTCACGAAGACGGAAGACCGTCTGGTGGAAAATGTAATCACCGATTATTACGATGCGTATTTCAACGGCTTCGACGGCTTCACGCCCATGCAGCGGGAAGACCTGAGAAAAAGCCTCGCCATAGACGAACGCAACCGTGACGGGAACCGTGAGGAAAGCGAGCAGGAACGGAACAGCCGTATCGAGTGCATGATAGACGAAATGGAACGCAGGCGCAAGGAGTTGAAGGTGGAAGAACTCTCGTTCAATTCATTTTACGAATACTCCGTCCAGCGTATTCCGGACATCTGTCACGAGAACCACATTTCGGGCATAGACCTCTCGACTTACCGCTACATGATGAAGGACTTCTACAGGGGCGGCAACCATGAAAAGACCCTGAACGAGAACATGGACAGTTCGCTGTTCGACGAGACCTTCGTGGTGTTCGAGATTGACAGTATAAAGGATGATCCGCTGCTGTTCCCGCTTGTCACGCTGATAATCATGGACGTGTTCCTGCAGAAGATGCGAATCAAGAAGAACCGCAAGGTGCTTGTCATCGAGGAAGCCTGGAAAGCCATTGCCAGTCCGCTGATGGCCGAGTACATCAAGTTCATGTACAAGACGGCCCGTAAGTTCTGGGCCAGCGTGGGCGTTGTGACACAGGAGATACAGGACATCATCGGCAGTGAAATCGTTAAAGAGGCCATCATCAACAACAGCGACGTGGTGATGCTGCTTGACCAAAGCAAGTTCAAGGAGCGTTTCGACACCATCAAGGCCATTCTCGGGCTCACCGATGTTGACTGCAAGAAGATATTCACGATCAACCGTCTGGACAACAAGGACGGCCGTTCGTTCTTCCGGGAGGTATTCATACGAAGGGGAACGACAAGCGGCGTGTATGGCGTGGAAGAGCCGCATGAATGCTACATGACCTACACGACCGAACGTGCTGAGAAGGAAGCCCTGAAACTCTACAAGAGGGAGCTCCGGTGCAGCCATCAGGAAGCCATCGAAGCCTATTGCCGGGACTGGGATGCCAGCGGCATCAGCAAGTCCCTGACATTCGCCCAGAAGGTCAACGAGGCCGGACGGGTACTGAACCTGAAAGCAAAACAATAAAATCAGATACAATGGGAAAATTTGATATAGACCGACCTATAGCGGAACTGTTCAGTGTTGAGCCTTACGCTCTCCGCATCCGCAACGTGTGCAACAGCCACGATATTGCCACCATCCGGGAACTGTGCCTGCACAGCAACTGGGACTTGCTTCATTTCCGCCATTTGGGGGAAAGGAGCATCGCGCACATGGAAGAAATGCTGGGCAATTTCGGATTGCGACTGGGCATGACCGAAGAGGATCTGGACGCATATATGAGATTTGAAACCGAGGATGACAAAGACGTCACTACCATCATGCGTTTCGAGGAATCGGAGGAGGTCAAGTGGGACCAGCGCCGGTATGAAGTAGCCAGAGACCTGTATGTCAGATACAGGGGTCTGTCCCCATACGAGGCTATGGAGGAAGCAGAGAAGCTGATACTGGCCCTGCAGGGAGTACCTGAGAAGAACAACCGCAGCAAGCGGAGAGGTAATATTTTCAACCGTTGAACAGAATGAACATGAAGCGACTGTCACTTGTCTTTGCAGTTCTGCTGCTTGCCTTCACGCAGCATGTCCACGCCCAGTATTACAGCGTGAACTATGACGCACGTACCGTGGCGGCAATGGCAGCCGCGTTCGGTACGGAGGTCGTGGCTGAAAGCTACTACCGTGAGCAGGTCGATGACATCCTGAAGCACTATACGGCGGCGGAGGTGGCGGCAGCCGGAATTTTCTCTTCCAAATTTCTGGAACACAAAGCACTCTCGGACCTCGGTATCTGGTGTAGCAGCACGGAAAACTACTATTACCGCCGTATCTACCACATGGTGGCCGACAAGATCATACCGAAAATCTGGGTGGTGGCAAAGCAGATGCTTCACTCCCCGCAGACAGCGATCCACTGGGGTAGCTACCTGATGAAGGTGTGCGATGAGACGAAGAGCCTGTGTATGCAGTTCGAAAGCGTTGTGACAAACAGTACACTTTCGTTCTCGGACATCGCTTTTCTGGAGATCAACAGCGAGGTCGTGCCTCTGCTGAAACTTTCGGAACTGGGCGGTATAGACTGGCAGCGGATGCTGGACGATTTTTCCCGGATTCCTGACCGCTTTACACGGGAGAACCTGCAAAGCGACCTTGACAATCTCTACAATCTGGGTGTCGGTCTGGCAACGGCCGGTGCGGGTAATCTCGGCGATGCCCTGCTGCCTGAAAGTATGTTCCATAACCTGCTTTCGGGCAAGGTCAGCGAGATTGCCAACCTGTACGACCATTACTCCGGCCTGTTCGAGGAAGCGGAACAAGGTATCGGGAACCTGCTGCTGGACAAGATCGGCGGTCCTGACAACGTGGCCGGCCTGTTCGAGTTCGGGGATTACGACCTTGCCGGCTGGATCAGTGACTATATAGACGACGAAGCCGGGACTTATTACACGCAGCGCTGGTACATCGCCAGACGTGACCAGGGCAGCGTGTCATTGTGTGACTATTACCCGCCCACGGACGACAACAGCATCCTGAACGGCGGTGAGTGGACCCGTTTCGAAACGAGCGACCCCGGTTTTTATCCCAATGCCTCGCAGCGGGAACAGGCTCTCTCCAACTCGGAACGATATGCCGGATGGTCGAGAAACCGTGTACAGCAGCTCAACAACCAGAATGACGGCAACACTTACAGCATCAACTACTGGCAGAACGCCTACATCATCAGCCGCGGCGGCAAGCAGACAAAGAAGGCTTACGCCTACGAGATACATGTCAAGAAAAGCTGGAACCATGAGGAAATCGTGTATGAAGAGATATTCGATTCCTACACTATGGATCTGGAGACCTTCAAGGCGCAGCTCAATGCCCGTCTGTCGGAATTCAACGAAAACGAGGACGGCTATGTCTATTACATAGCTTCCGACGCGTGGAACTACTATCAGGCAACGGATGCCGCCAAACTTAAAGGATGCGAGAGCGTGACCATCAGCGTCACCTGCTCGGACGGGGCTACTCTGGGCCAAGGTTCGACCCAGTACAAATGCAGGAAATGCGGCGGTTCACCCAATGCCCATACCAAGGATTGCTCCATGCAGACCTCCGTGACGGAAAATGAACTTGACTTTTCGGAATTGGATGAGCTGATACGGGAGGCAGACAACCAGGTAGCCATGCTTCAATCACAGATCAAGGCACTGGAGGATGAGAACAAGGAGCTGCTGAAGAAAATATCCGAGGCCAGTGTGGAGGATGCTGCCGTTTACAGGCAGCAGTACAACGCCAACCTGACGCGTATCGGAGAGTTGAAGGCAGAACTGGCCGAGTGGCAGAAGAAACAGAAGGAATACGCGGATGCGAAGCAGGAAGCGGCAAACGACAATGACGTGCCGACGGACGACTACTACCGTATCCCGGCCATCATGCAGGACTGCAAGACTGCCTACAGTCTGTCGTGGCAGGACGGCG
>OGYZ01000554.1_pt1 | contig 33646 bp, 19 predicted proteins | sample 1576681 | NCBI WGS metagenome assembly OGYZ01 (sample SAMEA3541480, study PRJEB24748) | human gut metagenome | biome: human gut; feature: human-associated habitat; material: faeces | place: China | collected 2012 | reverse complement strand
TCGTATGCTAACAATGCCTTTCGTGTATCGTCATAAAGCCAATTACCGTGAACGGAGTCGCATACTATATCTTTTCTCTTTGCCAAAGAAGATACAAAACCTCTGTGTCGTTCCATAGCTGGAGAAGAACCCGGCAATCCCCAAATCTCCAGAATTTTTCCTCCTTTCGGCAGATTGGATGCGGCGAACTGTCCGGCAAGTTCTCCTATTTTCTGGTTGTCTGCACCGATGAAGGTTGTATAACAGTCTGTATTGACACGACGGTCTGTAATGATAGTAGGTATTCCGGCTCGATATGCCTTTTCAACTACTTCGACAAGCGGTTCTGATTCGAATGGTGAGACTACAAGGATATCTACTCCACGATCAATAAGTTCATGTATCTGATGAATCTGTTCCTCGCTGTTGCTGTGGGCATCTCTTATTTCAATCTTCAGGGAGTCATAATTTGCCGCTTCAATCATCACTTCCTGTATCATGGTTTCCCGCCATTCATCATCGGTCATGCATTGAGAAATCCCTATCACATATGAGTGGTGTGGGGCGGAATCACAGCTCACCAGCCATAATACAGCAATCAAACCCATAGAAAACAACCGGAATAGGGATGATCTTCTCATAAAGAAAAATATGTCATAATTTGCTAACATCTTAAATGCAGACCTTGAAATCGTCAGGATCGTGAAAACTCTTTAAAGATCCATCAGTCATAAATATATTTTAGTATAAACAAAATAGTCAGTACATAGAGTGTCGGATGCATATCTTTGAAACGGCCTGTACATATCTTCATCATGCTATATGCCAACATTCCTAACACAATACCTTCTGCAATCGAATAAGTCAGGACCATCGACAAAATGGTAACTAAAGCAGGCAAACTCTCCGTAATATCATTAAGTTCAATATCCTTCAATCCATTCATCATAAATACGCCCACCAGGAACAATGCTCCGGTCGTAGCTGCGCTAGGTATTATGAGGAATAAAGGAGAGAAGAATAATGCCAAAACAAACAATAAACCAGTTACTAAAGATGTAACTCCCGAACGTCCACCTTCGGCAATTCCTGCCGAACTTTCCACGAAGGTCGTAACGGTAGATGTTCCGCAAACCGCGCCAATACAAGTTCCTACGGCATCAGACAGTAATGCTTCTTTCATATGAGGAATGTTACCTTCTTTCGTGACCATTCCTGCTTGGTTAGCTGCTCCCACCAAGGTTCCTATTGTATTGAACAAGTCCATAAAAACCAGAATCAGTGTTACAACTATCAAGTCGAAATCCCAAAGTGAAGCGAAATCAAACTGAAAGAATGTTGGCGATATTGACTGTGGTTTTGAAATAATAGTGAATCCTTCTGGCAAGTTCGTTATCCCCAAAGGAATACCAATCAATGTAGTAAGAATAATCCCGATAAACAGTGCGCCTTTGACATTCCAATAGCAAAGCACGCCACTCAGAATGATTCCCAATATACCAATAAGAGCTGCTGGAGTAAAGGAACCCAATGCTACCAACGTAGCATCATTATGCACAATTATCCCTACATTCTTCAATCCTAGAAAAGCAATAAACATACCAATCCCTACAGATATGGCATATCGTAAATTCAACGGAATGCAATCAACAATTTTATCTCGAATATTAAATAGCGTAAGCAATACAAAAATGATACCCTCAACAAGTACAACAGTCAAAGCTGTTTGCCAGCTGTAGCCCATACCTTGAACCAATGTATAAGCAAAGAAGGCATTAAGTCCCATGCCTGGAGCCTGAGCTAATGGCAGCTTTGCCAAAAAAGCCAACAGAATAGTGGCCAAAGCCGAAGACAAAGCTGTTGCCGTAAAGACGGCCCCTTTATCCATTGATGCCGCACTCAAGATATCAGGATTAACGGCAAGAATATAACTCATTGTCAGGAATGTGGTAATTCCGGCAATGACTTCGGTCTTCAAATTCATTGTCTTTGGATCAAAGCCCAAATAGCGTTGTAGAAATTTATTGTCCATGAATATATTGGGTTTTAACGGTTAATAGTTAACTTATAGACAAAGATAAAAAAAGTAAGTGTAGCACAAAATAATCAATTGGATTTTGGTTTATCAAAATAGTCTTATTCATCGTTGAAAGTAATAAATCTAATAAAAATGAAAAAGGTGTGCCTGTTTTGACACACCTTTTTATCCTTTCTGTATAAAAGGAACTTTCCTTATACAGCGTTTATACTGAAAAGTATTTATTATTCAGAAACTACAGTGAAAGGAACTTCAACAGAAACTTCCTTGTGTAATTTGATAGTTGCTTTGTAGTCACCAACTTCTTTTACAGCTTCTTTGATGTAGATGATCTTACGATCTACTTCATAACCTAACTTAGCCAATTCTTCAGCAACCTGGATGTTGTTAACAGAACCGAAGATTGTACCAGTAGAGCTAGTCTTAGCACCGATAGTCAGTTTAACATCTTTCAGCTTAGCAGCCAATTCTTCAGCATCAGCCTTAATTTTAGCCAACTTGTGAGCACGCTGCTTCAAGTTTTCAGCCAATACTTTCTTAGCAGATTCTGATGCGATAACTGCTTTACCCGTGGGGATTAGAAAGTTACGTCCGTAACCAGACTTAACTGTTACGATATCGTCTTTGTAACCTAAATTGATTACATCTTCTTTCAAAATAACTTGCATATTCTGTCTCCTCTTTTTTAATTATTTCATCAAATCTGTTACGTATGGAAGCAAAGCCAAGTGACGAGCACGCTTAACAGCCTGCGCAACACGACGCTGGAACTTCAAAGAAGTACCTGTAATACGACGAGGTAAGATTTTACCCTGTTCATTCAAGAATTTCTTCAAGAATTCAGGATCTTTGTAGTCGATATACTTAATACCGTTCTTTTTGAAACGGCAATATTTTTTCTTCTTCACGTCAACTGAAGGCGGAGTCAAATATCTGATTTCTGATTGAGTTGCTGCCATAATTAATTCTCCTTTACTGTTTCTTTAGATGATTTCAAATTTCTTCTCTTTGCTGCATATTCTGCTGCATATTTGTCCTGACGGAAAGTCAAGAAGCGGAGTACACGTTCGTCACGACGGAAGTTTACTTCCAAAGTTTCGATGGTTTCCGGTTTTGCTTTGAATTCGATCAGCTGATAGAAACCAGTTGATTTCTTGTCGATAGGATAAGCTAACTTGCGCAAGCCCCAGTTTTCCTCATTCACGATTTCTGCACCCTGTTCTTTCAGGATACCTGTGAATTTTTCTACCGCTTCCTTCATCTGTGCATCAGACAAAACGGGAGTTAAAATGAAAACGGTTTCGTAATTATTCATACAATACTGTTTTAATAATGTTGTTAATATTTTTCGCGGTGCAAAAGTACTAACTTTTTCTGATACTGCAAATCTTCTTTCTTCTTTTTTTCTTTAAGTGTGCAGATTTCAGTTGCTTGTTTACCGTCTTCCTGTTTTTGTGGCATTCCTTTCTTAGAATTGCTGGAATATTTTTAGCAACTTCTTGTGGAAAATGTTAGAGATGATCAAATCATTTGCCTGGTCGAACGGTGGGTATAATACACAACGTTTTTCCTTGATGGTGCCGAGATAATTGATGTTGATGATACAAGACTGATGTATTTGGACAAATTCCGGCGAACTTTTCAGAATATTCTCGGCTGTTGTATTTCTTCTCAAGGCAATCGGCGACTGGTTGCAGGGATAGACTTCCCATAACTTACGTTCTTGGTTGTATTTGAAATACCCGATGTCTTCGGTATGAAATACCTGTAAATCGTTGGTTGGCGTTGCAATAATGAAAGCCTTATGGTCTTTAGACTGACTACGCAACTGGATATATGGCGGTGCAACAGGGATTAGCTCGCTGTTGATGTCTTCCAGCGTCCGACTAATGATTGTTTCCAGTTCCAATGGATCAATTGGTTTCAACAAGTAATCGAAAGCAACTTCGCGGAACGCTTGCAACATGTATTTGTCGTGCGCGGAATATATGATGACCCGCATACTCCAATCAATTTCGTTTTTGATTTCATTGAACATGTCGATTCCGCTCATGTCGGTTAGTTCCATGTCCAGGAATAATAAATCGGGTTTGTTTTTAGCGATGATTTTCTTACCCAAATGTCCGTTACGAGCCGTTCCGGCGATTTCGAGCATCTGGAAACTGTTTAGGCAAGCCACGAGATTGTCAATGGATGCCTGATCGTCGTCTATAATTACTACATTATATATTCTTTTCATTATCCGTTTAATCTGCTTGGTTTGTGAACAAAGATAAACGTTGTGTTTTTAATTTATTCCCCTCATTTGACTGAAAAGAGACTATTTGTTCCCAATTCAGGACTAATCATCCGAAAAAAGTTGTTAACCGTTTGATTTTTTATCCAGCAACTGATAGGAATAATTGTCGGGAATGATCAATTGGACTTCCGATCCGGTTTCTCCTGTTTCGGTTGTTATGTTGTGGATGGATAAATCCAGTTTCACTTTATTGTTTTCATTCAGCAGACAAATTGTTTGCGTGATGATTTTTAGTCCGAGGCCCGTATTGTCGGTATTACTCCGTGGAGCACTGAAGCCTCCTCCGTTGTCCTGAATCCGGATGATCGTACTTGCTTCTTCTTTCTGGATGAAGATGGAAAGTCTTTTTTCTCCTTCCTTTTGCCTCAGGCCATGCTTGATTGCATTTTCAACCGGTATCTGGATAAACATGGACGGAATAAATACTTGCCCGGTATGAACTTGTGGATCTGTATGAATCTGGAAGATGAAATCGTCAAACCGTTTTGATTCCAGGTGGACATACGTTTTGACAAAGTTCAGTTCTTCTTCCAGACTGATGTAGAGCTGCTCTGTCAAAGACAGGTTTTGCCGGAGCAGCTTGACCAATTCGGAAACTTCTTCCTTCTTGAAGCTGAGTTCGTTGTAATTGATCGAACGGTTGAGTACGTTGAAAATGAAATGAGGCGAAATACGATTCCGGATATTTTCCATTTTCAGTTCAGTTATTTTGTTCTTCTGTTGCATTGAGATCAATGCCTTTTGCTTCTTATAGTATAGGAAGAAAAAGATTGCCAGAATGATAAGAATCAGACATAAGCTGATTCCAAGATAGGAGGTAAGCTGCAGGATGTGCATGTGATCCTGCTGTTGCTCAATGACGATGGCTTGTTTCATGAGCTTTGTATCTTGCCGGTAACGCATACCGATTTCAGCCACACGCATTTTTACTTGTTCATTGCGCAAAGAGTCGTCGAGCCGTATCCAATCTCCCAATACCTCATAGGCTTCCTTATACTGATTGGTCTGCGTATAGTATTGCTCCTGATATTTCTTTCGGATCAGCATCAAACTGGGTTCTATGTTTTCTTCATTCATGTTTTGAATGATGACTTTGGCTTTATCCCAGGCCTTTTGCGAGATAGCTAATGCCAGCTCTTGTGTCTGGATATACGATAGCGCCGATGTCTGTTTGATGGAAAGGAAAAAGTCTCGAGCTTCTTCTAAAAAGATTTGGGCAGAATCTGGTTGGTTGTTCAGTAAGTACAATTCAGCCAGATTCGTTTTTGATAGGTTTTGTTCGAACAGGTAATCCGGACTGTCTTTTACCGTAATAAATGCCTGCTTGTGGTATTTCATAGAGTTGGGATAATCTTTGATCGTATAATAGTATAGTCCGCGATTGTTGAGATAAACAAACTTTTCGTGGATATCCATTTGTCCCAAAAAGGCTTCGGTTTGCCGGTAAAACTTATCGGCAAGTTCGTAATCATGCAGTTCGGTGTAGGCATGACCCAAACCGTGATAAATAAATGAAAGGTCTTCTTGGGGTAACTTCAAAGAATCGGCATAATGCAAGGCGGTACGATAGAACTTGACGCCGTTGACAAAGTCGCCTGTTCGTATATAGGTATCGGCTATATTGGTACATATATCAGGCAGGGAGCGTTGCTTGTCACTTCGTTTGCAATGCTCAAAGGCTTCCAGATAATAATGGATTGCCTGCGAGTTGTCGCTGACACGTCCGAACTTGTTGCCCAATATGTTGTAATTCTCCATCAATAGCCTTTGGATTCGGACGTCAGATAGGTCTTGTTCCTGACAATAACTGATTACTTTTTGGCCATAAAACGTCACTGAATCATATTGGGACGAAAGGAAAAAAGCTTTCGCCAGTAATGTCTCTATTTCGGCTTGCCTGGACTTATCCAGATCCTGTTGTAGGGCCTCTTTTAAAAGCTGACATGATTTTAATGGTTCTGAGAACAAATAACCATTGGCTTTTTCTTCTAAGGAATCAACAAGCAGCGTGATTTTCCCTTCTGTTTTTATTGAAGTTTTTTTCCCGCAATTCGCCAAAAAAAGTAGTGCTAAAACGGCGGCTATTATATATGTATAATATCTTCCCTTCATGGTTCTCGATGTTTTGCTCCGAATGGCGTTTCAAATAGATTACTTTAGATTTCAAATATACAGTTTTCTCTTTAAAAAAGAATGGATATGTAAAAAATGTGGTGAAAAAAGTGGATTTTTTATCCCAAATGGTTCCCGGAACACCATCCTGTGATGATGAACCGGGAATATTGTTATCGTTGTACCCAACGATTCAGATGGTTATTAGGTGTTTGCAGTACGAATTTGTAGAACTTAGACGCCGGCAATTGTCCGCTTTTTACCTGATAACTCCGGTAGGATGCCGGTACTGTACCTAATTTGATCCATTCATCTTTGCCACCGGTCTTATATAAGTTGTCGGTTGCGGCATAAACCGTTACCTCGGCATTTGGATTCAGGCAATCCCATGAGAGGATAATATCTTCATCATACGGAGAAGTCTTCATGTTGGCGATATCTACCGGACCGATAAACGGCATACCGTCTTGTTCCCATAACACCGGTTGCGGTACTTCAAAGCCCATAAAGCGGCAAATCGACGGAGTGATATCGGTAATGGCCAATTGTCCGTTATGGAAATGACGGTTTACCGGTTGGTTGGTCGAGATCCAAGTTGTTCTTTCCCGTTCTGATTGTCCGCCATGGTCATGACCGTTTTCAGAACGTCCGTGGTCGGTTGTAACAACCACCATCCATTCTTCATCAAAATTGGCTTCCCGGTACTTAACGGCTTCCCAGATTTGGGCAATCTGCTGGTCGGCTTTCAAAGTATATTCATCGAAAAACTTTCCGTTACCTTCAATGTGTCCGGCATCATCCGTGTACCACAGATAAACCCAACTTAAGTCGGGCGCATCATTCTTGATACCTTGTGCTGCCTGCTTGGTAACGAATTCATCGATATCGAAGATATGCAGCTCTTTTTCTTTCTTGGGGAAACGCTTGGTGTCGAGGTCATATCCGTCGCATACGTAGTCAATCTTCAGGTTTCCTGTTTCAGGTTTTCCTTCTCCTAGCAAAACCGTCCGGTTATCTGTCCAACTCGAATAGATAGCTGTTTTGTAATCTTTCTTTTGCTCTTTGGCAATTCGGAAAATGGTCCAGTAATTATAATTCGGCTTCAGGTTGGAATTACCGCCCACATTATGCTTGTTCAGCCAAGTAGCCGTCAGCAAATTTGTATAACCAATAGCCGAAATCGTAGGTGTTTGTGAATAACCGCCAACTTCGCCTCCAGTATAAGCTCTTTCGAACGAACCGCGGGCTGCTATCTCGTCGATAGCCGGGGTATTCAAGCGTTCAATCATATCCGCCGGAACACCGTCGATGATGATAAACACAGCTTTTCTGGTTTTAGCAAAAGCTGTTGTGGCAAAAAGCACACAGAATAAAGCAAATAGCCTGATTTTCATGATAAAGTCTTTTTGTTGATGTTATAAAATGATTTAGTCTGAGCTACAAAGGTAGGGATAAAATCCGAGATTCATACCTATCCGGAAATTCCAGTCTAGGAACCTGTCAACCGAAAGACCGTTACTTAGTTATTTTTCCACAGTTGTCGAAAAGCTTTACCATATTAGTCAAAAAGCTTTAGCACATATATGGAAAAGCTTTAGCACAGCTGTCAAAAAATTAATTTCCTATAGGATTCAGATGTCCATCCGGCGAGGAAATACTTATAGCCCACAGGTGAATAACAGGAAGTGGTTGGTTTTAGGAATAAATGCTTATCTTTGTGAAAGCAGAAATCTTTTTATGGAAATGTAGAACAAAGAGAATGGACGTCCCTTATGATTTAAATAAGGTAAAGAAAGGAGATAAGAACGCATTCCGCTCTTTCTTCGGATATTTTTATCCCAAATTGATGGCATTGGCTTGTCGTTTTGTCGATTCGCAGGTAGCCGAAGATTTGGTACAGGATGTCTTTGCGTCGTATTGGGAGAAAAAACATCTGATAGAAGCCGACGACATTCATTCCTTCTTGTTTAAATGGCTTCAGAATTCCTGCTTGAATCATATCAAACATCAAATGGTTGTGCAAGATTACGAAGAGCGGGTACGCATTGCCGAAGCCCGTTTGGAAGCAATGGGGAAATCTGAAGAACAGAGTGAGGTGTTGAAACATATCCTTAGTCAGGATTTGAGAGAGTTGGTTGAAAAGTCTATTTCCAAATTGCCTCCCAAATGTGCAGAAGCTTTCCGCCTTTATTATTTTGCTGATTTGAGCCGAAAGGAAATAGGGGAACGGTTGGAAGTTTCCAATCGGACAGTAGAAGGGTACATCCGTCAGGCTTTACTTGTATTACGGGATGAATTACGCCCGATCTTCTTCTTAATTTTTATGTTATAGGACATAAAAGCGAAAAAAGCAGACTTTTTGTTGCGTAGTTTTTCCCTTTTGAATTGTCATCTATACAAACAAACCCAAAAAGGAAGATGATGAACGAAGAAATATTGATCAAGTTTCTCGAACAATCCTGTTCGCCGCAGGAGTTGAAAGAGGTAGATGAATGGATTCAGGCAAGTCCCGAAAACCGGAATCAGCTCTTTGAACTCGAACGGGTGTGGAGTTTGAAGAACGAGTTGTATTATGCGCAGCCCCAGCGTATAGACAAGGCCTATCGCGCTTTTGAAAAGAAGCATTTCAAGAATCATTCTTCGTATTATCTGACATTCTTGAAGTATGCCGCTGTATTATTCTTAGGTATATTCGTGGGTATTCGTTCGTATATAGTTTTCCATGAACAAGAAATAACGGAATATGTAAATCAAATCGAAGTACCGATCGGCGAAAGAGCCAGTCTGCGTTTGTCGGACGGAACGCTGGTCTGGCTGAATTCGGGAAGCCGTTTGGAATATCCAACCCATTTCGCAACCGATAATCGCCAGGTTCGTTTGGAAGGAGAAGCCTATTTTGAAGTGCAACGGGACGAATCGCTCCCATTTATCGTACAGACCAATGCCGTGGATGTAAAGGTACTGGGTACGAAATTCAATGTCTCTTCGTATGCAAAGGAAGAGACAAAAGTAACCTTGAAGGAAGGAAAAGTGCAAGTGGACTGTGACGCCGGAAAAGAATCCTATATCTTGCATCCCAACGAACAAATCGTTTATTCGGAAGGTAAAGGAGCAGAGTTACTGCAAGTCGATGCCAACCGCATTTCTTCCTGGACAACCGGAGACCTGAGTTTCGTAAACGAACCGTTGGTACATATCGTAAAAGTACTGGAACGACGGTTTAATGTACAGATTGTGATTGAGGATCCTCGATTAGCCAGTAAGGAGTTTACCTGTACGGTGAAACATGTTACGTCAGTAGATCAGGTATTATCGTTGTTGCAGAAGACGCAAGATTTGACATGTAAGAAAGACAAAAATCAAGTTTATATAATCCATTAAATTCAAATGCCTATGGGGAAGGATAAGAAAAGAGAGAATAGCTGATAACTTGTATTATTTAAAGAGAATGTATAGTTCTTAGATCTATTTACCAATTTAATATTTTACTTATGGACATAAAAAGAATACAAAGGCCACAAGCAGGAAAGACGGCCGGTCTAAAAAAGGTACTTACAGTATCAGGGTGTATGTTTCTTTTGTTAACTTGGGAAAACACACCTGTTTGGGCAAACAACACAGATAGTTATTCACAGTTGGCTATGTTCACTTTTGATTTAAGGGAAGCAACTGTGCAGGATGTGTTGATGGAGATAGAAAATCAGAGTGATTTTTATTTTACGTATAGTAGTTCTCAGATAAAAACAGACAGACTTGTTTCGATCAATATCAAGAATAGGAAAATTACGGATGTATTGGATGAACTGTTTGCCGGTCAGAATATTGGTTATACCATTGAAGACAGGCATATTGTGTTATTTTCTACAACTGGGGAAAAAACGCTGAAGGTTGAGTCTGTTCAACAAAAAACAAAACAAATAAAAGGAACCGTTCGGGATGCAGCCGGTGAACCGGTTATCGGAGCCAATGTGGTTGATTTGACATCACCAGCTAATGGAACCATTACGGATATGGATGGTAATTTTACATTAAATGTTTCAGAAGATGCGAAATTACAGATCTCTTATATTGGTTTTGATTCGAAAGTGGTTTCTGTAAAGGGTCAGGATGCTTTGCAGATTGTGTTGGCAGAAGACTCCAAGGCTTTGGAAGAAGTCGTTGTTGTAGGTTATGGTACACAAAAGAAAGTAAACTTGACAGGTTCGGTAGCTTCTGTCAATTCGGATGAAATCAAAGACCGTGTACAGAATGATGTCTTGAGTTCTATCCAAGGAACAGTTCCTGGAGTAACGGTTGTTTCTCGTCCGGGAAAAGATGCTTCAATTAATTTCCGCGGTCGTGGTAACTTGGGAACTTCCGAACCGCTTTATGTAATTGATGGCGCTATTGCAGATGCAACCTTCTTTTCTAATTTGGATCCGAACAGTATCGAAAGTATTTCATTCCTGAAAGATGCCGCGTCGTCGGCTATCTATGGATCTCGTGCTGCCTATGGTGTTGTGTTGGTGACGACAAAGCAAGGAAAAGAAGGCCGGATGGATGTTTCGTACAGCGGTATGGTGGGTATGAAGGCTCCAACCTATAAACCGGATCTGGTAAATTCTTGGGAATATGCAGAACTATACAATGAAGCTCTTTATAATACGAATCCTGCAGCTGGTAAAAAACAAGGATTTACAGACGAGCAGATTGAATTATTCAGAAACGGTTCACAACCGGATTTGTATCCGAATACCAATTGGGTGGATCTGTTGTTTGATGATTGGGCTGTCACGACCAAACATTCATTGAACTTCTCTGGAGGAACCAAGAAACTTCGTTATTTTGCAGGCTTGGGTTATATATATGATACGGAGAATGTACGAAATCGGGATACCCGAAGATATAATTTGAATTTGAATGTTTCATCGGATGTAACAGACTGGTTGACATTCAGAGGTGGTGTGAAGTATATTCAGCGCAATAAAGATATTGACGGTGGAACACCTTCATTTGATAATATGCTGATTGTACCAAGTATATTTGTGGCGCAACAATCCAATGGAGATTGGGGGTCTGTTGAATCAGGCCACGAAGCGAGTGGAACATTTGCTGGTGGAAACCCCTTGCGTGCCTACAGTACAAACGACTGGACAAAGAATCAGGTGGAAAATACCATGTATGAACTGGCCTTTGATTTGAAGCCGGTCAAAGGACTTGTGATAACCGGACAAGCTACCTATAAGTCTTATTCTTATAAGAATAAATATTATAATAGTTTGAAGGACGATGTTCCAAGTTTCCTGAATCCGGGTACTGTGATTGGTGGTACGGGAAATACCATCAACTCAATGGAAGTAAATTGGCAGAGTAATAATTTCCTGACTTATACCGGAACGGCCAATTATAGCTGGACGAAGGGAATTCATTCTTTCTCTGTTTTGGCCGGTGTTTCTTACGAACATTATAAGGCAGAAACCTTGATGGCATCTAGGCAGGATTTCCCGGCTGATTCACTTGAGGATATGTCGGCTGGTGCAACTTCTGGATCCTTGTACAAGAATGATTCCAGTATGCAGGAATACAAGATGTTTTCTTATTTCGGCCGTGTGAATTATACGTTGATGGACCGGTATATGTTTGAAGCGAATTTCAGAGGTGATGCATCTTCCCGTTTCCATGCTGATAACCGTTGGGGTTATTTCCCTTCTTTCTCTGCCGGATGGAGAATCAGTGAAGAAGCTTTCATGGAAAATACACGGGATGTAATAGACAATTTGAAGTTGAGAGCTTCGTATGGTACGTTGGGTAATATCAATAACGTAGGAAATTATGATTATTTCCAGAATTATGGAGGTCGGAAAGTTTGGGGAACGGATGCTTATTATTCATTCAGCGACTCTCCGGCTAAAGTCATCGAAGAAACAAAACCAGCTAATCCAACCCTGACTTGGGAAAAAGTAGCATTGGCAGATATTGGTTTGGACTTTGATTTATGGAATGGAAAACTGAGTGGTACTGCTGATTATTACGTTAAAAATACAAGTAATATTCTATTGCCTTACAATGTACCATTGGAAACAGGTATTTCTACAGCTCCTTCCCAGAATATTGCCAAGGTACGTAATAAAGGATTTGAATTGGCACTGACACATCGTAATACGATTAATAAGTTCTCGTATGTGATAGGGGCTAATATAGCAACTAATACAAATAGAATTACAGATATGGCTACTTCAGATAATAAAATAGATAATGTTAGTGGTCATGGTGTTGCCAAGTATATATCAAAAGTTGGAGAATCAGTGGGATCATTCTATGGATTCAAGAGCGACGGCTTGTATACGCAAGAAGAAATTGATGCCGGACATTATTATACTTATGGTGGTGTTACACCGAATGCCGGCGATACCAAATTTGTTCCTCAGCGAGATTTAAAGTGGGGTGAAGAGATTACAGACGATGATAGAACCATTATCGGATGTGAAGTACCTGACTTTACGTATGGAATCAATTTGTCGATGAATTATGCGAATTTTGAATTCTCCGTTTTCGGCCAGGGTGTAAGTGGAGCAGATGTGGCTTTTGAAGTATATCAAGTGCATCCGTTCTTCCACGGACAGGATAATCCGAGAGCCTATCATTTAGGACGTTGGACAGAAGAAAATCCAAATCCGAATGCCATTTATCCACGTATCTATACGGCAAGTAGCCCTCATACAACCTATAACCGGGCGTTTAATGAATATCATCTGTTTGATGCAGATTATTTCCGTATCAAGACTTTATCGTTTGGGTATAATGTACCGAAAAATGTAGTTACTCGTTTGGGCTTGTCTTCGTTGAAGGTGTATATTACAGGTGAAAATCTGTTTACCATCCGAGCAGATCATAAGATGAAAGACTTTGATCCGGAAGCGACAAGCAGTACAATTCAGGCATTAGGAACCAAGTCATTGGCGTTTGGTGTGAATGTTTCATTTTAATTAGTAAGGAGTATTGTTTATGAAGATGCAAGCAAAAAAAATAATCATGTTATGCGCTTTGTCAGGAGCGTTTTCATCATGCGATATGGATGTGGTTCCACCAGCCGAGATTTCTGCCGAGAATTTCTGGAAAACAGAGAAAGATGCCTGGTATGCCTTGAATGGCTGTTACCAATCTATGCCCGCTTTGGATATCTGGGATGAAATGTGTACAGATAATGCCCATAGCCATAAACCTTGGGAAGGGAATATGGAAATGGTACAACAGAACGGTATTAATACGGCTTCTCCTTATGGTGATTATGACTTTAGTGCTATCCGTACAGCCAATACCTTTATATCGAGGGTTGAAACCTGTGATATGAGTGAAGAGCTGAAAGAACGTATGAAGGCGGAAGCTCGCTTTTTCCGGGCATTTTCTTATCTGGAACTGACTCAATATTTCGGCAAGGTTGCTATTGTAACGGAAGAGTTGCCGTATGATGCCCCCAATGTTCCAAGAAATTCATTGGAAGAAGTGAGAAGCTTTATTTTGGATGAATTGGCTCAGGTGGCAGAAATTCTACCGGAAAGTTATAATGGTAGTTTCCTGTATGAATCAGGACGTGTGACTAAATATGCCGCTTTGGCTTTACGGGCAAGAGCAGCCTTGTATTTTGGAAACTATGCAGAAGCCGAGAAGTCTGCGAAAGCTGTTATGGACAGTGGTAAATACTCATTGTTCAAACTGGCATCATTAAGTGCGGCTCAGGAACAGGAAGCCAAGGAAATGGATTTATATATTGATTTTGAATCATTGGGAATTGATAAGGATAAATTCATCAAAGGTATGTTCAGTTATGAGTCTTTATGGCAAGGTGCCAATGCAACTCCGGCTAATCCAGAATATGTATTGACGCATGAGTATATGGAAGATCCGTATGCTTATGATGATAGCCGTTATACTTATTTCTTGCCTTTGTCAATGTCTATTCATCATGGATACTCGTCTTTCGAACCGATGCAGGATTTGGTAGATGCATATTGGAGTATTGACGGAAAAACGATTCCTGATAAAATTCCAGTAGAAACGCGTAAGGCTAATTACGAGAAAATATGGAATTTTGCAAAAGGATTGAGCGCAGAAGAATATAAGGCTTTTGCTACAAGTCCGGATTTGATGACGTATGATTACATGAAAGAATTCAAGAATCGGGATAGCCGTTTGTATGTAACATTGTTATTCCCGTTCAAAGGATGGCATGAAACTGCTGCTGGCGAACTTTATTATAAGTGGGATCCGGATGTAGTTAATAAAAACGGTAATGAATCATGGACAGGATTCAGTTATAGAAAGATGGTTGCTTGGAATCCGTATAATTATAGCTTATATGGTTCGGCAGATGACTATCCGACTATACGTTATGCAGAAGTTCTTTTGACATATGCCGAAGCCCATTTAATGACAACTGGTTATGATAATCAAGTACGGGCTGCTTTGAATCAGTTGCGTGATCGTTGTGGTATGCCTGATGTTCCTGAATCTTTGGGTAAGCAAGAAGCAATTAATTTCTTGCGGAATGAACGTCGTATCGAGTTGGCAGTAGAAGGCCATCGTTTTGATGATGTTCGTCGTTATGGAAGCGATTATTGCAAAGAATATCTGAATGGGCCTTCTACAGCACCAGATGGTTCTGTTGTAGTAAATAAGACATGGAATGACCGGTTATTGTTGATGCCGATACCGACAACGGCAATTGATGTGAACCCCTTGTTGAAGGATGATCAGAATCCAGGTTATTAATTGAGATTATTATAGAGAGTGCCCGGATATCTTCGGGCACTTGAATTGTTGATATGTTTGATATTTACAAATTAGTGTGGCATGAATAAATATGTATGCGTGTGTATAGGAGCATTGAGTTGCCTGTTGGCCTGTTCGCCGAAACCGGCAGCACTGGATGGTGATAGCCAATATTTGCCATTTGCTCCGGATGGAATTCCTTTTGTAGTGGCTGATTCGATGTGGAAAGCTGATATGCAGGGAAATCATCGGGCTGTTGTGGAAGTAATAGGTGCTAAAGAGCAAAAGGCTGTACAGGTGTATTTGCCTTGGAGAAGACCTGATTTGAGGCCGGAAACGAAGAAGGTCGTGGTGGTGGATGCTCAATCGGGTTCGGAAGTAAAGAACGTAAGCGTGTCTGACTTTTCAGCAGAGTCGGCAACAGTAACTTTCGAACCGGTTTCGGGAGATGGAATCTATTATGTGTATTATTTGCCTTATAAATATCGGAAAGGATGGAATGATGCACGTTATGGCAAACCGTGGAACGATTATCTGCCTCCAGTTTATGAAACGGACGAAGCTTGGAAATCAGGCTTGACAGCGGCAGTTCCGAAGGCAAAAGTGTTGCGCTTTGAAAGCCGTTCTCGCTTTGATGCTTTTACGCCGATGGGTTTGGCGGCTACAGTACGGGAAATGGATAGTCTGAAACAGGTCTATCCGATGAATCCGGTACTTTTCCCCGAAGACCGGGCGTTCCCGATCCGTCTGGCCAATGAGTTGCCAGTACGTTGGGTAAAGAACGGATCTTCTGCCGGTTTCGAAGGTGTGGCTTTGCGGAATGAATATTATACTTGGCAGATTGGTGTCTGGGCCGCTCATGATGCTGTGAAAAAGGTACATCTTGAGTTTTCGGATCTGACCAATGGCTCGTCTGTGATCCCGAAAGAGAATATGACATGCTTTAATCAGGAAGGTATAAACTGGGACGGTAAACCTATTACTTTTACGGTGAATGTTCCGAAAGGAAAAGTACAGGCATTGTGGTGTGGAGTACAAATTCCGGAGGATGCAAAGACTGGTGTTTATAAAGGGAATGTAACTCTTACTTGTGAACAAGAGGAATCCCAGACAATTCCAGTAGAAATCCGGGTAGAAAAGGATGTCCTGGCAGATAAAGGGGATAATGATTTGTGGCGTTATGCCAGGTTGAGATGGCTGAATTCGACAATCGGAGAGGATAATAATCCGGTGAAACCTTATACAGCTATGCAGTTGGAAGGGAAGACTGTGACAGCAACGGATAAGACGTTGCTTGTGGGTGATAACGGACTTCCGGCTTCTATTCAGATCAATGAAAAGGAAGTCTTGGCTTCGCCTTTCCGTTTTGTTGTTGTGACTAACAAAGGAGCTATTCCTTTTGAGGCGAATAATGTTTCCCTGAAGAAGGATGCCGATGGTCTGGTCTCATGGACAGCATCTTCTACACAGGATGGTATTCGTTTTGAGAACCAGGCTTCGATGGAATATGATGGTTATGTACATTATGACCTGAAAGTTTCATCAGACCAGACTGTAGTCGTGAAAGATATTCGGCTGGAAACGAACTATACACCGTATGCTTCGGAATATTTTATGGGAACAGGATTCAGTGGAGGTGCTCGTCCAGTGTCCTATAAATGGGATTGGAAAGGTCCGTGGGACAGCTACTGGATGGGAAATGCCAAAGCCGGATTGCATGTTGAGTATCGCGGAGGAAGTTATCACGGTCCGTTACTGAATGACTATAAACCGGCTCCGCCAAGAGCTTGGGCGAATAATGGTAAGGGTACCATTCAGGTATCAGGATCGAAAGGAGGGCAGTCACTTGTTGTGGCAAGTACAGGCGTGGATACGTTGTCTGCCGAACCGCGTAGTTACGAATTTGACTTGTTGATTACTCCGCTGAAGCCGGTGAATTCAGCGAAACATTTCTCTGAACGTTATTATCACGCACCTCATACCGGTTTTGACAAAGCCGCTGAAGAAGGAGCCAATATTGTGAATATTCATCATGCGCAGAAATTGAATCCGGTTATTAATTATCCGTTTATCGTACAGGATTCACTGAAAGCCTTTATTAAGCATGAACATGAATTTGGACGAAAGGTCAAGCTGTATTATACCATTCGAGAGCTGACTAATTATACGACAGAAATTTATGCACTGAAGAGTCTGAATCATGAGATATTGGCAGCAGGTGTTGGGTACGGATTACCTTGGCATTGCGAACATCTGATTGACGATTATCGTCCGGCTTGGTACACAGAGTTACCGAATGAAACATCCGATGCCGCGTTGGTATTGTCTGGTTTCTCTCGCTGGATCAATTATTATCTGGAAGGCCTGCGCTGGATGTTCGAGAATTATGACTTGGATGGTATTTACATGGATGATGTGTCGTTCGACCGTCCGGTGATGAAGCGGATGCGGAAGATCATGGAACAGTATCATCCGGGAGCATTGATCGATTTGCACTCCAATACGTGGTACTCCGTTGGCCCGGCCAATCAGTACACCGGTTTCTTCCCTTACGTAGATCGTTTATGGTTTGGCGAAAGTTTCCGTTATAACGAGATGCGTCCGGATGAATGGTTTGTTACCTTCTCGGGTATTCCGTTTGGACAGATGAGCGAAATGTTGCAGGATGGAGGTAATCGTTTCCTGGGAATGGTGTATGGTACAACAGCTCGTCATTCATATGGCAAGTATTCACCGGCTCCAGTCTGGGCGTTGTGGAAATCGTTCGGCATAGAAGAAGCGAAGATGCTTGGATACTGGGATGAGGCTTGTCCTGTACGGACTTCTGATCCTGAAGTGAAGGCTACAGCTTATGTAAAACCTGATCAGGTGTTGATTTCCATTGGTAATTTCAGTGCGAAAGACAAATCCGTTAAATTGACATTCGACTGGAAGGCTTTAGGATTTGATCCGGCACAAGTGACACTCGAAGCTCCTCTGGTAACCGATTTTCAGGAAGCCCGTTCTTTCCGTTGGGATGAATCTATTCCGGTGAAGACGAAAGAAGGCTGGTTACTTATCCTGAAGAAGAAATAAAAGAGGATAGAAATTGATCTGTAAATGATAAGTATCGGCAGGTTTGTGTAACTCTACTACAAGCCTGCCGATTTTATAATGTGACATTCCGTGTAAAATAAATTTCTCATATTCTTTCTCTGAAGATATAAATCACATAAGAATCTTGCATTTATACCAAAACCTTGTTACATTTGCCAAAATGTGTTTGCAAGACACTTCTTAAATCCAAATAATATGAGATCCATGAAAAGATTCGTAATTACTGTTTTGGCAGGATGCCTGATTGGAAACAGCCTATTGGCTCAGAAAGAGCAGCTGACACATGGGTATCCGATTGATCCTGTACCCTTTACTTCCGTGAAAGTATCTGATTCCTTTTGGGGACAACGTTTGAAAGCCAGTCGTGAAGTGACTATTCCATTGGCCTTTAGTAAGTGTGAGGAAACGGGGCGTTACCGTAACTTCGAGTTGGCGGCACATCCGAGTGATACGACGAAAGTGACAGGCTATTCGTTTGACGATACCGATGTGTATAAAACGATAGAAGGAGCCAGTTATTTGTTACAGACTTATCCTGATAAGCAACTGGCACATTATATGGATAGTATACTAGATATTGTGGCGGCTGCGCAGGAACCCGACGGCTATCTGTATACAGCCCGTACGATGAATCCGAAGCATCCGCATGAATGGGCTGGTAGCAAGCGTTGGAAAAAGGTGGAAGAATTAAGTCACGAGTTTTATAATCTAGGACACATGGTAGAAGGAGCCATCGCGCATTATCAGGCTACGGGCAGTCGGAAATTCCTGGATATCGCTATCCGCTATGCTGATTGTGTCTGTCGTGAAATAGGAGACGGAGCAGATCAAGTGATTTGTGTACCCGGACATCAGATAGCTGAGATGGCATTGGCTAAATTATATCTGCTAACCGGTGATCAGAAATACCTCGATCAGGCTAAGTTCTTCTTGGATAAGCGCGGTTATACTTCCCGGAAAGACGAATACAGTCAGGCCCACAAACCGGTTATCGAACAGGATGAGGCGGTCGGACATGCTGTCCGGGCGGCTTATATGTATGCAGGCATGGCTGATGTTGCGGCGTTGACGGGCGATACTTCGTATGTACATGCGATTGACAGGATCTGGGATAACATTGTTTCGAAGAAACTCTATATTACGGGTGGTATTGGCGCGACCAATCAGGGAGAAGCCTTTGGTAAGAATTACGAATTACCCAATATGTCGGCTTACTGTGAGACTTGTGCTGCGATTGGTAATGTATATGTCAACTATCGGTTGTTCCTCTTGCATGGAGATGCCAAATATTATGATGTGTTGGAACGAACTTTGTATAATGGCCTGATTTCGGGCGTCTCGCTCGACGGTGGTGGATTCTTCTATCCTAATCCGCTGGAATCGATGGGCCAGCATCAGCGGCAGCCTTGGTTCGGCTGTGCTTGCTGTCCATCCAATATCTGCCGCTTTATTCCTTCATTGCCGGGCTATGTGTATGCGGTGAAGCATGATCAGGTTTATGTGAACCTGTTCATGGGTAACGAAGCCGAACTGAAAGTAGGAGGGAAGAAGGTCATTTTGCATCAGGAAACCCGTTATCCGTGGGACGGTCATGTGACGCTGACGATAGATAAGAATGCTGCCGGAACATTTGCGATGAAGATCCGTATTCCAGGTTGGGTGAGAAATCAGGTTGTACCAAGTGATCTGTATACTTATTCCGACGGGAAACGCCCGGGTTATTCTGTCAAAGTAAATGGAGAAGAAGCTACTTCTGCCTTGGAACAAGGTTATTTTACCATCGAGCGGAAATGGAAGAAAGGTGACCGCGTAGAACTTCAGCTGGATATGGAAGTCCGTACCGTAAAGGCAAACGGGAAAGTGGAAGCTGATCGTGGTCGTGTGGCTGTTGAGCGTGGACCGATTGTCTATTGTGCGGAATGGCCGGATAATGATTTTAACGTCTTGAGCTTGCTGATGAATCAACATCCACAGTTTGAAGTCGTGGAGAAACCGGATTTATTGTATGGTTTGAATCAGATTAAAACATCGGTACAGACCTTGGAATATGATGAGCAAGGACGTTTGCTTGCTAAAGACCAGCAGTTAACACTGATTCCGTATTATGCCTGGGCTCATCGTGGACCTGGAAACATGGCGGTTTGGTTGCCTTCCGAAGTCAGGGCAACACGTCCGGTAGCTATTCCTACCTTGGCATCCAAGAGTCAAGTTTCAGCATCACATCCGGCTAAGTCTCTGACTTCTATTACGGATGGTTTAGTGCCGGCTGATGAAAATGACCGTACCATCCCGTATTATCACTGGTGGCCGAAAGAAGGAACGACCGAATGGATTGTATATGAATTTCCTGAAAAGACAGAAGTCTCCAGTTCAACTGTTTATTGGTATGATGATGCTCCTTGGGGAGGTTGCCGTTTGCCTCGTTCGTGGAAGATTTATTACAAGAATGAAGCGGGCGAGTGGACGGCTGTTCCGGAAGTTGATGCGTATCCCATTTCTAAGGGAAATCCGAATACAGTTCATTTTGCTCCTGTGAAAACTTCAGCTGTCAAGTTGGAAGTTGTTTTACCGGAAAAGAACGCCGCCGGGTTGTATGAATGGGAGATTCAGTGATAGGAAGATGCGTGGAACAGATAGTTTGTTGATAATCCAAACTATAAAATACGATTTCCGATATCGAAGAATCAATAAATTTCGTACTTTTGTCGATTCGTAGAGACAGAGGTTTGATGGCCAGTCAGATTGCCTTTTGAAAGGCGTGCAACGGAAGACTGGCCTTCTGTTTGTAGATATTGACCTCTTGAATGAGTATGAATTAATAAACAAAATAAAAACAATGGAATTAGCAAGTAAGTATAACCCCGCTGATGTGGAGGGAAAATGGTACCAGTATTGGCTGGACAACAAGCTTTTCAGTTCTAAACCCGACGGTCGTGAACCTTATACCGTCGTTATTCCGCCCCCCAATGTGACGGGCGTGCTCCACATGGGTCACATGCTTAACAATACTATTCAGGATATTTTGGTACGTCGTGCCCGCATGATGGGTAAGAATGCCTGCTGGGTTCCGGGAACGGACCATGCTTCTATTGCAACCGAAGCCAAGGTGGTAAATAAACTGGCACAACAAGGTATCAAGAAAACGGATTTGACGCGTGAGGAATTCTTGAAACATGCTTGGGCCTGGACAGAAGAACACGGAGGCATTATCTTGAAGCAATTACGTAAGTTGGGTGCTTCCTGTGATTGGGATCGTACGGCGTTTACCATGGATGAGGAACGAAGCAAGAGCGTCATCAAAGTCTTTGTTGATTTATATAACAAGGGTTTGATTTATCGGGGAGTTCGAATGGTGAATTGGGATCCGAAAGCCTTGACCGCCTTGAGTGATGAGGAAGTTATCTATAAAGAGGAACATAGCAAGTTGTATTACCTGCGTTATAAGGTAGAAGGTGATCCGCAAGGACGTTATGCGGTCGTGGCTACGACTCGTCCGGAAACGATTATGGGTGATACGGCCATGTGTATCAATCCGAACGACCCGAAAAATCAGTGGTTGAAGGGAAAGAAAGTGATCGTTCCGTTGGTAAATCGGGTAATTCCGGTTATCGAAGACGATTATGTAGATATCGAATTTGGTACAGGTTGTTTGAAAGTGACTCCGGCACATGATGTGAACGACTATATGCTGGGTGAAAAATATAATTTGCCAAGCATTGATATCTTTAACGATAATGGAACATTAAGCGAAGCTGCCGGTATGTATGTCGGTATGGATCGTTTCGATGTTCGTGAACAGATAGAGAAAGATCTGGCTGCTGCTGATTTATTGGAAAAGGTAGAGGCTTATACCAATAAAGTTGGTTTCTCTGAACGTACCAATGTGGCTATCGAACCGAAGTTGTCTATGCAATGGTTCCTGAAGATGCAGCATTTTGCTGATATGGCTTTACCTCCGGTAATGAATGATGAGCTGAAATTCTATCCTCCGAAATATAAGAATACGTATCGTAACTGGTTGGAGAATATCAAAGACTGGTGTATTAGCCGTCAGTTGTGGTGGGGACATCGGATTCCGGCTTACTTCTTGCCCGAAGGTGGTTATGTAGTGGCTGAAACACCTGAAGAAGCTTTGAAACTTGCACAGGAAAAGACTGGAAATACTTCTTTGAAGTTGGAAGATCTGCGTCAGGATGAAGATTGTCTGGATACATGGTTCTCTTCTTGGTTGTGGCCGATTTCATTGTTTGATGGTATCAACAATCCGGGAAATGAAGAGATCAAGTATTATTATCCGACTTCCGACCTGGTAACCGGACCGGATATCATCTTCTTCTGGGTAGCTCGTATGATCATGGCTGGTTATGAATATATGGGAGATATGCCTTTCAAGAATGTTTATTTCACCGGTATTGTGCGCGATAAGATTGGCCGAAAGATGTCTAAGTCGTTGGGTAACTCACCGGATCCGTTGGAACTGATCGAGAAGTATGGTGCCGACGGTGTTCGCATGGGTATGATGTTGTCTGCTCCGGCTGGAAATGATATTCTGTTTGATGATGCTTTGTGTGAACAAGGACGTAACTTCAATAATAAGATCTGGAATGCCTTCCGTCTGGTTAAAGGTTGGAATGTGGCTGAAATCGAGCAACCGGAATATGCGAAATTAGCTATTGACTGGTTTGATGCCATGTTATCAAAGACTGCTGCTGAAGTTAATGATCTGTTCAGTAAATATCGTTTGAGCGAAGCCTTGATGGCTGTTTACAAATTGTTCTGGGATGAATTTTCTAGCTGGTATCTGGAAATGATCAAGCCGGCTTACGGTCAACCGATTGATAAAGTTACCTACGAAAAGACATTAGGTTTCTTTGATACTTTGTTGAAGTTGCTTCATCCGTTTATGCCGTTTATTACAGAAGAATTATGGCAGCATATTTATGAACGTAAGGATGGAGAAAGCATCATGGTTCAGACATTGAAGGTCGCAGAAAACTATGATGAGGCAATTATCGCCAAGTTCGAAGTTGTTAAGGAAGTAATCGGTGGTATCCGTACAATCCGTTTGCAGAAGAACATTGCCCAGAAGGAGGCATTAAGTCTGGAAGTCGTTGGTGAAAATCCGGTAGCCGCATTTGATTCAGTGATTGCGAAATTGTGTAACTTGTCTGCCATTACAACAGTAAGTAATAAAGCCGACGGTGCTGCTGCCTTCATGGTGGGAACGACAGAATATGCGGTACCATTAGGGAACCTGATCAATGTGGAAGAAGAGCTGAAGAAACTGGAAGCCGACTTGAAATATCAGGAAGGATTCTTGCAGAGTGTGATGAAGAAACTTAGCAATGAAAAGTTCGTCAGCAAAGCTCCGGCTCAGGTGATTGAAATGGAACGTAAGAAACAAGCTGATGCTGAAACAAAGATTGCTGCTTTGAAAGAAAGTATCGCTGCATTGAAGAAATAATACGTAGTCAATAGAATACAGAAAGGCTGCCAGTTGCCCGGATTCCGGTGTAGCTGGCAGCCTTTTTTATTGTCCTTTGTATCTCCAAAAAGAGGGAACCTGCTGGCAGTTCCCTCAAAAGCTATTATTCTTACGGTTCATAAACACCATCGTACGGATTTTGGTCTCCATTTGGCCATACAGCATCCGTCATCGATTCGTTGTTCAATAATTCTGTATTCGGAATCTGATAGATCAGTCTCCAAGAACGAGCTGGGAACGGTGTTGCTCCTCCCCAGTCTACGTGGTTCCCTGTACGTTCCAAAGGTAGTTCATTACGGATGATATCGAAGAGAGCAAAGCCTTCGCCATAAAGTTCCTTGCGACGTTCAATCCAGATAGCCTTTACTAGTTCTTCGCCGGAAGCCTCTGTACGGACAGCTCCACGCATATCTTGTAATTGCCATAATAAATCCTTAGCTTCTGATTCTTTACCTTGACGGGCACAAGCTTCAGCTGCATTCAATAACATTTCGTCAGAACGCATCACAACCATTGAACCACGGCAATCTTCTGTATCACGGAATTTCATAGAAATCCAGAACTTACGGCTGGTTCCTGCTGGATCATCCCAATATTGCATCTGTTGATAGCGAATGTCACTCTCATCAAACAGTTTTACGAAGTCATCTGCCAAGATGAAGCAGGCAAATGTCCAGCAAGAACGAGTTCCGTTGTACCACATAGCGAAAGGTGAGTAGTCGCCCATATTCTGTTCTTCGGTTTGTTTGATACTCCAAATCCATGAAGGGGTTGAATCATCATTGAAGCCGGATGTATAATCGTCGTTGGTTGTCAGCGGATATTTAGCTAATACCTTACGGGCATATTCTTCAGATTTAGACCACTCGCGCATTACCTGATAAACTTCCGAAAGAATACCTTGTACGACAGTTTGATCAATTACGTTCGGGAAACTAGAGCTGCGTACAAAACCTTCCAACATCGGTTCGGCCGTGGTCAGGTCTGAAAGAAGCTGCTGATAAGTTTCTTCCAGTGTACCACGCGGTGCCCCCGGAGTATCAACATCCGAAGGCTCGGTATAGATTGGCATACCCGGCATATTCTTGGCTATTGGATAAGTCTGTTGGAACCATCTACTTAGTCCGAAGTATGCCCAACCTCGTATGGCAAGCGCCTGACCTTTGATATACTGCTTTTCGGTTGCGTCGCCTTCGCAATCATCTACGTAGGCAATGATAGAATTGGCATTGTTGATCAATCGATAATAGAAAGTCCATATCTGGCCTGATCGGAAGATATCACCACGGGTTTCTCCCCAATAGTTATATGTAAAATTATACCATCCGCCTCCATTGCTCATGACATCTTCTCCAGAAAGATCTGATATCATTTGGTAAGAAGGAATACCCCAGTCGTCCTGACGGTTTGCACCGCCGCCGCCATAGCATTTCATTTGGTAATAACATCCGTTCAAGGCAGCCTGTGCACCACTTACGGTCGTAAATACTTCGCTGTCTGCAACGTCGGTAGATGGGTTGGTCTCAAGAAAATCACTACACGATGTTGTTCCACCAATAAGCAGACCTGACATCGCACAAGTTGTCAATATGTATTTAATTGATTTCATAATCTTATTAGTTGTCATTGTTAAAATTGTTGTTGAACATACGTTACTATTTCATTATAAGTTAAGCTGTAGACCGAACGAAATAGATTTCGTGGTCGGGAAACGGTTAGCTGTAATACCGTCTATACTTTGTTCCGGATCGGTACCACGGCGTGCGGCATTACCCCAAGTTGCCAGGTTATCACCTTGTACGTAAAGGCGTAAAGAATTAACTTGGAATTTTTTTGTCCATTCGCGAGGCAATGTATAACCCAATGTTACGTTGCGGAGACGGGCAAACGAGTTATTGAAAAGGAACTTCGATGTATAAGATCCCATATAACTGCCATAAACTGTTGAGATTCTAGGAAACTTAGCTTCTGTATTCTCCGGAGTCCAAGCTTCCAGCATATCCGGGTGCATACTATATCCAGTACGGTATGACATGGCTGAAGCATAATCGGAATCATACAGCTTACCTCCTAAGCTATAGTAAATCATGAATGAGAGATCGATACCTTTCCAAGAAAGGTTGTTTGTGATACCTCCGAAGAATTTAGGAATAGCGTCGCCTAAGTATTTCTTCTGGTCATCACTATTCACTGCATTATAATCTTCCGTCTTGATACGTTCTTTTACTACTTTATTGCCATTTTCATCGGTTTCATATACATTATACCAATACTGGTCATTACCGGTTTCCGGGTTTACTCCGGCATATTCAGCGCCCCAGAAGTTATAGCGGGATTCACCTTCGCGCCATTTGAAGTAACCTGAATTTATTTCGTCTTGCGGCAGTTTGGTAATGCGGTTTTTATAATGTGAACCATTCAGATTCAGGTTCCACTTGAAATCCTTACTGTTGATGGCGGCAATATCGAGGTTGAATTCAACACCAGTATTCTTGACATCACCAATATTTCGCTCAATGCTTCCAAATCCGGTTGATGGTGCTTTCGGAGTATAGAACAACAAGTCTTTGGATTTACGGTTGAACCATTCGAAGCTACCGTTGATGCGGTTGAACAGGGCGAAATCAACACCTACGTTGGTTTGCAGGTTGGTTTCCCATTTCAGCGTCGGGTTTGCCAAACGGCTGATCATTACACCTGCATCGTTGTAGTTGTTCATACCTGTTGCATACAATCCCTGGTAAGCATAGTATATTGAGGTATTACCAGACATTAAGTTATCGTTACCTACAGCTCCGTAGCTAGCTTTTAGTTTCAAGTTATCCAACCAGTCTTTGGTACTTTCCATAAACGCTTCATTGGACAGACGCCAAGATGCACCGAGCGACCAGAATTTACCCCAACGACTGTCTGGATGGAAACGAGATGATCCATCTGTACGGAAGCTGGCAGAAAGGTAATATCGGTCGTTGTAATCATATTCTGCACGAGAGAACCAGCTTAACAAGCGGTAATTATCGGTATATGAATTCATGGAACTCATTTCAGAAGCGGCTCCGATTTCTGTGATTCCAAAGAAAGGTAATCCTCGTTTTGCAGCCTGCAGGCTCTTGAATTGGCGGTAATATGCTTCCTGACCTAATAAAATATTAAATGAGTGGTCGCCGATCGTCTTGTCGTATGTCAGAAGGTGGTTGGCTGTCCATGAGAAATTCTTATCGTTTTGCTTATAAGCCTCACCACCATAACCCGCTGCGAAACCATATTCACTGTTTGTATAACCATCATAACCATAAAGGTAATAATCGAAATTAAAGTTGGTACGCCATTTCAATCCCGGCAGAAAGGTGATTTCGAAATAGGTACGAGCTGATGCATTATCTGTTGTATAGGGGTATTTATTATAAACATTGTCAGCTACAAAATTGGAGCCGCTCCATGCTGTACGGTAGTCTCCATAATCGTAGATCAAGTTGCCATCGCTGTCCCGGGCATAATCTCCTGCTTGTGCATCCCATTCATAAATTGGATAAACAGAAGGCATCGAACGTAACATCCAGACTACTTGGTCGTTTGAAGATCCTTCCTTCAAGCCGTGTGCCAAATTGGCATTCAAACCAACCTTCAACCATTTGTTGACTTCGTAGTTGACATTGGCACGGACCGTGAAGCGTTCGAATTCAGATACAGTAAATACTCCTTTATCGTTTAGATAGCCGGCTGACAAGTAATAATCGGCTTTCTTTGATTTTCCGCTGAAGTCAATATTATATTCCTGGCGCAGGCGGGATTTCATCAGGGCATCTCTCCAGTCTCCGGAATACAGCAACTGGGCATCCGGATTCATCTTTCCGTCCAGTCCGACCGGCATATCTACATTATACGGGTTACATCCCCATTGTCCAACCAAATAAGAAGAAGCATAGTTGGCTGCATCCGACTGAGAATAACCGTTATCCATATATCCATTGGCTAAAGCCTGCCATGTCAGGACTGCAAATTCGTCTGGAGTCAGTGTGCGAGGCAGATCAACGGCTAAGCTCGACCAACCCCATGATGAACGGAAGTTGATCTGTCCTTTCTCGCTGGCACCTTTCTTAGTGGTGATCATTACGACACCGTTCGCTGCACGAGATCCATATAATGCCGTAGCCGAAGCATCTTTCAAAACGGTCATTGATTCGATATCGGCTGGGTTGATGGCATTCAGGTAACCGTCATAAGCCGTACCATCTACAACATATAATGGAGAGCTGGAAGCATTCATAGAACCGATACCACGAATCATGATAGTTGCATCAGAACCCGGTTCACCGGAAGTATTGAGAACTTGCACACCTGCACTTTGACCTTGCAGGGCCTGCGTTACGTTAGAGGCTTTGATCTTTTCGAGCGCGTCACTTTTTACTACGGTTGCTGAACCTGTAAAAGATGATTTCTTGCCGGTACCGTAGGCTACTACCATCACTTCGTCTAAAGCAACTAAGTCAGGTTCCATTGTAATTTTCATGGTAGTCCCTTCAATACGAACATCTACGGCTTTATAACCCAGGTAGGAAACGTTTAAACTTCGGGCTTTAGGTGAAACTTGAATAGAAAATTTACCATCCATATCTGTCATAACGCCATTATTACTTTGTTTATCCATAATGGCAACACCGGTCATAGGTAATCCATCTTCAGAAGAGACTACAATACCTGTGATTACTTTTTCTTGGGCAATAGCACTTTGTCCTATGAAAGAAAAAGCTCCTAATGCAAGTAAGAATTTTTTCATATAACATCAAATTTATTAATAAGGATTAGAAAGTCTTATAATTGTTCTTTTTATAATTGTAGCAAATATAAACATTGTATTTAAAAAATAAAATTTTTTCATGTTGTATTTTATGTAAATGTAGATAATTATGCTTTTTTTATAATGGAATGCAAGGATAGTTGTGAATTAAATGTAAGTATGAAATGAATTAGACTGAAATAATACATTTAAATATAGTTAATTTTAAAAAGAAGGATAAAATCTTTAATCTGCCTCGCAGATTCCTTAATTCATTTCGTAGATAAAAATGATAGTTAGATCTATATTTTGTAAGTAAAAGAGAGTATACGGAAGGATTTATTTTTTTCAGGAAAGAAAAAGAATCGAAGAAGAAAATAAAGATGATATGGGATAAAATAAAATCAGGGAAGAAATACAATGATTTCTTCCCTGACTTTTAAATGATATTTACTATAAAGTTAGATTGATATATTGGGTATTTACCATCCAACTAATATTGATATTCAAAACTTCATTTTGTTGAGAACAATATTAATAACCAGGATTTTGTTGCTGTGCTATAACTGGATTTGCATTGATTTCATCAATTGGAATCGGTAATATAGCACGGAAATATGTATTATCAAAAGTTTGAGATTCTTTTAATAATACATAGTGACGTCCCTGATCAGCTGTACTTGTATAACGTACTACTTGTTTGTTATTTCTCATTAAATCAAAGAAACGATGGCCTTCTCCAACTAACTCTAAACGACGTTCATCCAAAATTCTATCAAGAGTAACTTCAGTTGGGGATAATTCTTTTGCTTCAGGATTAGCACGAAGAACAATTGCATTTAGATATTTGGCTGCAATATCATTTTTATTTAATTTGACTGCTGCTTCTGCCGCATTCAAATACATTTCAGAAACTCTTAATAAAGGTAGGTTAGAAACACGATAATCACCTCCAGCTTCTTTTGCAGGGAATTTATTCACGAATATTTGCTGATCTTTATATGTTTCCATGAATCCCATATCTGGATCTTGGGCCTTCAAAATGATACCTTGACGTACATCTTTAGGGTCCTTATTCAATAAATCAGAAAAAGATTGTGTTACAATAGCATCAGCGTATCCGGTTTCATTTAAACAGTAAGCAATCCCTTCACGATCTGCCCAATCTGAACTATTATAATTGATGATTTCTAGGATCATTTCTTTTCTATTATCACCAATCCAACCATTTACATATTCTGCATTTGTCCATAGCTCATAAGGTGAATTTTTTATGACATCTTCAGCCATTGATAGTGCATTTTCATTATCTCCTTTATACAAATAAACGCGACTCAATAATGCTTTTGCAGCCCATACATTAAATTTACCTAATGTTTTCTCTGTTGATAAAGCTCCGGAGTTAATAGCCTCAGTTAAATCTTTAATAACTTGTTCATAAACTTCCGCTACTGTATTTCTACCCAATGTCTCTTCTGCAGAGAGAGGTCTAGTAACAATAGGAACTCCAGCAGAGGCTCCTTGATCTACCATATATGGTTTCCCATAAATACGAACTAAGTCGAAATGAGCTAAAGCTCTGATCGATTTAGCTTGTGCAACCATATTATTTAATTCTACTTCATCTCCGTCAGATACATTTCCTGATTCAATAGCTTCAATTAAGTTATTAGCTTGACGAATAACGGTATAAGGAACAGCCCATATAGAAGGAGCGTCATTTTCTGTATATCTCATTTCGTAAAGACTCGAAGAACGCATTCCTTGTGTTCTTGCTTGCATGTCATCTCCACGAACATCTCCGTAGAAAAACATATCACGAGCATAATATTCTGAATTATCAGAATCACCTTGTACAGCATCATATATACCGTTTAAAGCTGCTGTTGCATCTTTATAACTGGTTATAGCGGAAGATGATGGCAAAGAATCAGAAGGATTCACATCCAGCCAATCATTACTACATGCAGTCATTGTAAGTGTTGCGGTTATGAGCAATACGGATTTTACTATTTTTTTCATGTCTTTATTCTTTCGTAATTAAATGATTAGAATCCAAGTTCAATACCAAATGTTACTGTTCTTAAAGTTGGGGTCTCGAATGTAACCAAACCATCAGGACGAGTTTCCGGATCAACATATAAATCTTTCGATTTCCAAGTAAGTAAATTGTTACCTGATAAATAAGCGCGTAAACGACTAATACCTAAAGGAGACAATACTTTAGATGGTATAGAGAAACCTAATGTTAGATTTTTTACTCGTAAATGATTAGTAGACATCATCCAACGAGATGACGGTGTATTTGAATTTCCATATGCAAATTGAGGTAATTCTGCATTATCTCCTGGCTTTTGCCATGTCTTGTCAATTTCGTAATAAGTTGGAACGTTTCCTAAGTAGTTATATGTACCACCATTAGATTGTAACCAAGTAGCGTAATCATATACGTGTCCACCTAAAGAGTAAGTTAATGTAAAGCTAAAGTCAATAAACTTATATGATAAACTGTTCGTCAAACCACCTTGTATTTTGGGCTCTACTGAACCAATTAAAATTTTATTGGCTTTTGAATAATCGGTAGTTATACTACGATCTCCGTTTTCTCCATTGACATAATATGATTCTTTTCCAGTTTCAGGGTCAACACCTGCATACTCATAAGCGTAAAATGAGTGATAGGGACTTCCTATACGATGGATGGCATAACCACTAATAATTTCATTTTGTAAACCGTCCAACTTCAGTAGTGTATTTTTGTTGTGAGAAAGATTCAGTGTTGTCATCCAACTAAAGTCTCCGTTTACAATATTTTGACTCTTTAATTCGATTTCAACACCTCTATTGCGCATAGAACCGACATTGACCATCATATTACTAAAGCCAGTAACCATGGAAATCGGTTTTTCCATTAGCAAATCTTTAGTTTCTCGATTATACCAATCGATTGTTGCTGAGAAACGATTCAAAAATGTCACGTCTAAACCTATATTGGTGGCATAATTCTTTTCCCATTTTAGATTTGGATTATCAATACGAGTTTCTTTTGAACCGGGTTGGCCGTTGTAATTATAACCAAAACTATAAACTCCCATATAAGAATAATAACTTTCTGGTTGTGTTCCGTTTACACCGTAAGAAGCACGTAGTTTAGCATCGGTAACAATGTCTTTTAATGATTCCATAAAAGCTTCATGTGATAAGCGCCAAGATGCAGAAACTGACCAGAAGTTTCCCCAGCGACTTTCACGAGATAAACGAGATGAACCATCCCGGCGGAAACTTACACTACCATAGTAACGATTATCATAATCATAATTTACACGTCCTAAATAAGAAACCATGCGATATCCTTCTACTCCACTTGCCGCACGTGTATCTGCAGCATTTCCAATTTCAGGTAAATTATTGGTTGGATAATTGTTTCCATTGGAGTAGGTATAATCTAAATTATAATCTTCAGTCTCGAATCCAATTAATGCATCTACCGTATGTTTTTCAAATGTTTTGTTATACGAAATTTGCGTTTGTAAATTTAATGTTGCGTAGTTCATCATATAACGTTGCATAACTCCTTGAGATGCTTTCCCGTCATTTGATTCTGGATGCCACCAGCTTTTGGCATTATTATTAATAAAGTCATAACTGATGACTTCTTTTACATGTAAATTATCCCAAACATTCCAATCCGCTGAAATATTGCTGAGTGAGCGGTTAACTTTATTCAAGTTATAGTTTAGATTTGCAGTTTGCAAAGGGTTTGCACCATTTAATGCAGGGAAATTAGTACTATAACTTCCATCTTCATTGTATGGATATGTAGACGGAGAAGCAGTCATTGCAGCACACATAATTGGGCTGGCAAAACTAGTACTTTCGTTACTTACGTGCTGATTAGAACTAGAAAACATTGTGCTAGCATCGATCAAAACACGTCCTGCTTGATGTGTAACATTAGCACGTCCGGTATAACGGTTATAATCTGAATCTAGTGTAATACCATCTTGATCTGTATAAGAAAGTGAGGCATAGAATTTTGTTTTGTCATTACCTCCTTGTGCGTTTACTTCATAATTTTGATGCGATCCGTTACGGAATAAAACATCTTTCCAATCTGTATATCCACACCAAGGTTTAGCTGCAAAATCTTCAATGTTTGCATCTGCAAAAGCTATTGCATCTGCTTCCGTTTCTCCATTATTTAACGCGTAATTTTTTAGTCCTAAGTGAAGGATATCTCGACGATCTTCTCCATTTAATACCGGACGGTAATTTATTGCCATGTTAGAAAAACCCCAGTCCGCTTTTGCATTAATACTCGTTTTTCCAGCCTTACCTTTTTTAGTCGTAATAACGATTACTCCATTAGCAGCCCGAGAACCATATAAAGATGCTGCTGCAGCATCTTTAATAACAGTCATTGATTCAATATCGTTACTATTGATGGTTGCCAACATACTATTTCCTGCGTCATCATATGCGAACCCGTTCATGTTTCCAGTTTGCATCGGTACACCATCAATAACATATAAAGGTTCATTACCCGCATTGATAGATCCCATACCGCGAATACGTACTGACGCCACAGATCCAGGTTGTCCTGAGGTAGAAGATATTTGTACTCCAGACACAGCGCCAGCTAATTTATCTTGTACACTTAATGCTGGAATATCTTTCAAACCTTCTGTTGTAATACTACTAGCAGATCCTGTAAAAGATGATTTTTTAAATGAACCGTATCCTGTTACCACTACTTCATCCAACGCTTGTGAATCAGATTCCAACACGGCTTTTACGTGTGAAGAAACACCAACTTCTACTTTTTTCATACCTACGTATGAAATTTCCAAATGCTTTCCATTAGAAGGCACATCTAATGTGAAGTTACCGTCAAAATCAGTTACAGTACCGATTGTTGTTCCTTTTACGACTACTGATGCACCAATTACCGGTTCGCCATTCTCGTCAAGAACCTGACCGGTTACCTTGGTGTTTTGAGCCATTACCGCAGTCATACCCATCAACAGGCTGGCTACAGTCAGAGTAAACCTTTTCATCATAAATACACTTATTTATTAAACATATAAATATTCATTCCTTTTCTAAATAGAC
>OGYZ01000550.1_pt1 | contig 33812 bp, 30 predicted proteins | sample 1576681 | NCBI WGS metagenome assembly OGYZ01 (sample SAMEA3541480, study PRJEB24748) | human gut metagenome | biome: human gut; feature: human-associated habitat; material: faeces | place: China | collected 2012 | reverse complement strand
GGAATTTCGCTACCTTAGGACCGTTATAGTTACGGCCGCCGTTTACCGGGGCTTCGATCAAGAGCTTCTCCTTACGGATAACCCCATCAATTAACCTTCCGGCACCGGGCAGGCGTCACACCGTATACGTCCACTTTCGTGTTTGCACAGTGCTGTGTTTTTAATAAACAGTTGCAGCCAGCTGGTATCTTCGACTGGTCTCAGCTCCATCCGCAGGGACTTCACCTACACACCAGCGTGCCTTCTCCCGAAGTTACGGCACCATTTTGCCTAGTTCCTTCACCCGAGTTCTCTCAAGCGCCTTGGTATTCTCTACCTGACCACCTGTGTCGGTTTGGGGTACGATTTGATGTTACCTGATGCTTAGAGGCTTTTCCTGGAAGCAGGGCATTTGTTACTTCAGCACCGTAGTGCCTCGTCATCACACCTCAGCCTTGATTATCCGGATTTGCCTGGACAACCAGCCTACATGCTTAAACCGGGACAACCGTCGCCCGGCTAACATAGCCTTCTCCGTCCCCCCTTCGCAGTAACACCAAGTACAGGAATATTAACCTGTTTCCCATCGACTACGCCTTTCGGCCTCGCCTTAGGGGTCGACTCACCCTGCCCCGATTAACGTTGGACAGGAACCCTTGGTCTTCCGGCGAGCGGGCTTTTCACCCGCTTTATCGTTACTTATGTCAGCATTCGCACTTCTGATACCTCCAGCAACCCTCACAGGTCACCTTCGCAGGCTTACAGAACGCTCCCCTACCCAACAACACATAGTGTCGCTGCCGCAGCTTCGGTGCATGGTTTAGCCCCGTTACATCTTCCGCGCAGGCCGACTCGACCAGTGAGCTATTACGCTTTCTTTAAATGATGGCTGCTTCTAAGCCAACATCCTGGCTGTCTGTGCCTTCCCACATCGTTTCCCACTTAACCATGACTTTGGGACCTTAGCTGGCGGTCTGGGTTGTTTCCCTCTTCACGACGGACGTTAGCACCCGCCGTGTGTCTCCCGTGATAACATTCTTCGGTATTCGTAGTTTGCATCGGGTTGGTAAGTCGGGATGACCCCCTAGCCGAAACAGTGCTCTACCCCCGAAGATGAGTTCACGAGGCGCTACCTAAATAGCTTTCGGGGAGAACCAGCTATCTCCCGGTTTGATTGGCCTTTCACCCCCAGCCACAAGTCATCCGCTAATTTTTCAACATTAGTCGGTTCGGTCCTCCAGTTAGTGTTACCCAACCTTCAACCTGCCCATGGCTAGATCACCGGGTTTCGGGTCTATACCCTGCAACTTAACGCCCAGTTAAGACTCGGTTTCCCTGCGGCTCCCCTATACGGTTAACCTTGCTACAGAATATAAGTCGCTGACCCATTATACAAAAGGTACGCAGTCACACCCGAAGGTGCTCCCACTGCTTGTACGTACACGGTTTCAGGTTCTTTTTCACTCCCCTCGCCGGGGTTCTTTTCGCCTTTCCCTCACGGTACTGGTTCACTATCGGTCAGTCAGGAGTATTTAGCCTTGGAGGATGGTCCCCCCATATTCAGACAGGATACCACGTGTCCCGCCCTACTCTTCGAGTTCACAGCCTGTGCATTTTGGTGTACGGGACTATCACCCTGTACCGTCGGACTTTCCAGACCGTTCCACTAACACACAAGCTGATTCAGACTCTGGGCTGCTCCCCGTTCGCTCGCCGCTACTGGGGGAATCTCGGTTGATTTCTTTTCCTCGGGGTACTTAGATGTTTCAGTTCCCCCGGTTCGCCTCGTTAACCTATGTATTCAGTTAACGATAGTGCAACGAATTGCACTGGGTTTCCCCATTCGGACATCGCCGGTTATAACGGTTCATATCACCTTACCGACGCTTTTCGCAGATTAGCACGTCCTTCATCGCCTCTGACTGCCAGGGCATCCACCGTGTACGCTTAGTCGCTTAACCTCACAACCCGAAGATGTTTCACTTCTGATTGCGAAAATTTGAGAGACTCGAACACACATTAACTGTGTGTCGTTTCAATTTTCAGCTTGATCCAGATTTTTAAAGAGCAAATATCTCAAACATCACCCGAAGATGAGTTTTGAGATAGTTCGGCACGCGTCTTTCACTCACGAACCAGCAAGTGGCGTCCCCTAGGGGATTCGAACCCCTGTTACCGCCGTGAAAGGGCGGTGTCCTGGGCCTCTAGACGAAGGGGACACTGAAGTCTCAATCGCAAGACGCCTTGCTTCTTTACTTTCATCAGACAATCTGTGTGAGCACTACAAAGGCAGGTTCTTTAAGGTAAGGAGGTGATCCAACCGCAGGTTCCCCTACGGTTACCTTGTTACGACTTCACCCCAGTCATGAATCACAAAGTGGTAAGCGCCCTCCCGAAGGTTAAGCTACCTACTTCTTTTGCAACCCACTCCCATGGTGTGACGGGCGGTGTGTACAAGGCCCGGGAACGTATTCACCGTAGCATTCTGATCTACGATTACTAGCGATTCCGACTTCATGGAGTCGAGTTGCAGACTCCAATCCGGACTACGACATACTTTATGAGGTCCGCTTGCTCTCGCGAGGTCGCTTCTCTTTGTATATGCCATTGTAGCACGTGTGTAGCCCTGGTCGTAAGGGCCATGATGACTTGACGTCATCCCCACCTTCCTCCAGTTTATCACTGGCAGTCTCCTTTGAGTTCCCGGCCGGACCGCTGGCAACAAAGGATAAGGGTTGCGCTCGTTGCGGGACTTAACCCAACATTTCACAACACGAGCTGACGACAGCCATGCAGCACCTGTCTCACAGTTCCCGAAGGCACCAATCCATCTCTGGAAAGTTCTGTGGATGTCAAGACCAGGTAAGGTTCTTCGCGTTGCATCGAATTAAACCACATGCTCCACCGCTTGTGCGGGCCCCCGTCAATTCATTTGAGTTTTAACCTTGCGGCCGTACTCCCCAGGCGGTCGATTTAACGCGTTAGCTCCGGAAGCCACGCCTCAAGGGCACAACCTCCAAATCGACATCGTTTACGGCGTGGACTACCAGGGTATCTAATCCTGTTTGCTCCCCACGCTTTCGCACCTCAGCGTCAATACCGGTCCAGGTGGCCGCCTTCGCCACTGATGTTCCTCCAGATATCTACGGATTTCACTCCTACACCTGGAATTCCGCCACCCTCTCCCGGATTCAAGTCGTGCAGTATCAAGGGCAGTTCCACGGTTGAGCCGTGGGATTTCACCCCTGACTTACATAACAGCCTACGTGCGCTTTACGCCCAGTGATTCCGATTAACGCTTGCACCCTCCGTATTACCGCGGCTGCTGGCACGGAGTTAGCCGGTGCTTCCTTTGAAGGTACCGTCAGTAGGATGATGATTAGAGCACCCTAGTTTCTTCCCTTCTGACAGAGGTTTACGATCCGAAGACCTTCATCCCTCACGCGGCGTCGCTGCGTCAGGCTTTCGCCCATTGCGCAATATTCCCCACTGCTGCCTCCCGTAGGAGTCTGGACCGTGTTTCAGTTCCAGTGTGGCCGATCATCCTCTCAGATCGGCTACCCATCGTTGCCTTGGTAGGCCGTTACCCCACCAACTAGCTAATGGGACGCGGACTCATCTCTATGCGATAGCTTGCAAGCAGAGGCCACCTTTCCTCACAAAGTTCATCATGAGCGTATTCGGTATTAGCAGTCGTTTCCAACTGTTATCCCCATCATAGAGGCAGATTATCCACGTGTTACTCACCCGTGCGCCACTTTACTCGGGACCGAAGTCCCTTTCGCGTACGACTTGCATGTGTTAAGCACGCCGCCAGCGTTCAATCTGAGCCAGAATCAAACTCTCCAGTTCAAATCTGTAGCAAAGATCTCCGTTGGACGGAAATCAGAATCTCAAAGTTCCTTCCCGTTCGCTATTCACTTGTCAATGAACCACACCGATTCACTCGGCGCGAAGCAGTTGTTTACGCCGCTTCGTTTTCGCTGTCAACAAGTTTTTTTCATTTTCGCGAAAGTTTTTTTCACGGCCCCGTCGGGGCAACTCGTTGGCGCGAGGGAGACTTATGTCTCATTTTCAAACCCGCGTCAAGAACTTTTTTGCCATCCGGGAAAATTTCTTTTCCCGTCGCCCTTTCGGACGTGGCCAGCTCGTTGGCGCGAACGGCTTTATGCGCCTTTTCGACCCCACCGTCAAGCATTTTTCCGCAAAAAAATTTATGGATTTGCGTCTTGCTGACTGTTTATTCAATCAACATACTGGAAATACACAGAAAAATGTTTTGATTTTTCTTTGCCATTTTCCATTTTCTTCTCCCCTTTCTGCCCGGCAAGAGCCCCACATTCCCTGCTAGAGAAAGCATCCTTTTCTCTCCAGGAAGCGATGCGCCTCTTTCGCCCTGCTTCGGATTTTCTCTGTCACGGCACCAAAGGACACACGGAAAGGAGAAAAATACACCGGACACAGCGCCCCGGATGCGACATTGAAAGCACGGCCTGCTGTCCCTTTCCTCAGGAAAGAAGAAAGGCAAAAGCAGATAGTCCTCCTCTACTTGCGCTATCCACAGCAAGAACCGACGGTCCCTGCAAAAAATGCAAAGGGGATCCTTCCCGGGCGGCAGCCCGACAAAGGATCCCCTGCTATCAGCTCAACAGGTCTCTATCCTGCGAGGCCTTCCAGAGCCGTCATCATCTTTTCCACGTCCTGGACCGTAAAGTCCACGGGCAGGGACATCAGCATGCCGAGCCCTTCCATCTTGTCGTGGAATTCCGCCGCCGTCATGGTGCTGACAGCAGCCGTATGGATCATGGCATTGACCATGAGGATGTCGATGACAGCCTTGCGCAGCTCCTCAGGCTCCAGCCCCAGGTCGAGCACGGCCAGAGCGGGGGCCTGCTGGCGCACCAGCTCCATGCCCTGTTCCAGGGAACCCGCCTGCCGGACAGCCGCACCGCGCCCTTCCATGACCGGAAGGACCGGGGCCCACTGTTCGGGGCGCGAGGTAACGATCAGGATATCCATAGCGGACCCCACGGCCTAGTGATGGCCGCCGCCACCGCAGGTGAAGTCCATGGTGAAGGGAGGCAGCTTGCCCTCCAGGAAGGCCTGCACGGCAGCGCCCACGGTGGGGTACTGACCGGCGAAGAAGACGTTGACGCCCACCTGCTGGAAGCCCATCAGCGGACGCATGCCCATGCCGCCGGCCAGCAGGGCTTTCACGCCGTGGCTGGCCAGGTGCTGCACGGGAGCCATGCAGCCGCCCTGCTGGTGAGGCACGTTTTCCAGCGTGCCCACGGCCTTGATGGCGTTGTCTTCGATTTCAACGATGGTGTAGATGTCGCAATGGCCGAAGTGCATGCCCATCTGGGCATCGAGACCGCCAGGCATGCAGGAAGGCACGGCAAGAAGAAAGCTCATGATAAACGCTCCATTTCTGGTCGAAGGTGCGCGGCCTAGCGGCCGGTGCGCATATCCTGAAGGGCCGACCACATGTCCTTCAGGCTGTTGCCAAGGGGATTGTCGAATTCTGTCAGGGCGCGACGCTGCACCATGGCCCGGGTCACCACCGGATCGAAGGGCAGGCGCCCCAGCAGGGTATGGCCGTGTTCGGCGCATTCCGCGGCGATGGCATCGGCCTCGTTCACATTGAGATCAGCCTTGTTGATGATGATGGCCAGCGGGATGCGGAAATGCCGGCACAGATCGGCCACGCGGCTGAAATCGTGGCGGCCTGACGGCGTGGGCTCCACGACGCCCACGGCCAGACTGGCCCCCGACAGGGAGCTGATGACGGGACAGCCCACGCCCGGCGAACCGTCGCACAGGATGGTCTCCAGCCCCAGCGCTCTGGCACGCTCCCTGGCCTGGGCCTTGAGCAGACTCACCAGACGTCCGGAGTTCTCCTGCCCGGGGAAGAGCTGGGCATGGACCATGAGCCCGAAGCGGCTGTCGCTCACGTACCAGTCACCACAGTGATTATCGGGAAAATCGATGGCCTGCTGCGGACAGAGCTTCACGCAGATGCCGCAGCCTTCACAATGGTCATCAATAAGGAATCCCCCGTCATGAGGACGTACCGCTTCGAAACGGCACAGATCGGCACACTGGCCACAACGGATGCAGTCCTCCTGACGGATCCGGGCGCTGTGTCCCGAGATGAACGGCGTGCGTTCCTTGACCTCCGGCTGCAGCAGGATGTGCAGGTCGGGCGCATCCACATCCAGGTCACAGATGACCTTGCTTTCGGCCAGATGGGCAAAGGAGGCACAGACCGTGGTTTTGCCCGTCCCGCCCTTGCCGCTGATGACGACGATCTCACGCATGACACACCTCCCCGCCCAGACGGCGCAGGGCATCGCGCAAGTGTTCGAAACGCTGTTTCCATTCCGGGGACAGCGCGGCCAGCAGACGGCCATTGGCATATTGCTCGGCGGCGGCCCGTTCAAAAGGCAGCTCCGCCAGCAGGGGCAGGCCGTGTTCGCGACAGTAGTCACGCACAGCGGCGTCACCATCGGCATTGCCCTCGGCCCCGGCCCGGTTGATGACCACGGCCATGGCCTTGTTCAGGGGCAGGAAGGCCTGATGCGCCAATCTGAAATCATGGAAGCCGAAGGGCGTGGGGTCGGCCACCAGCAGGATCAGATCCACATCACGGGTGACCGTGACCGCCGGACAGCTGACCCCGGGAGGCGCATCGAGGATGGCATCGGCCGGGATCTCAGCCAGCATGGCGTCCAGACGGGCCCGCAGCTGGCGCAGCAGGGGCGGCGTCATGGATTCGCCGATACGGGTACGCCCCATGAGGAAGCGGACAGTACCGTCCAGCACCGTGCCGTGTTCCAGTTCGCCCAGCTCCCGGCCCACGGGCTTGAGGGCCTTGTCCGCACAGACGGCGAAACAGCCGCCGCAGCCGTGGCACATGTCGGGAAAGATGCTGATATTGCCGGCAAAGGAGGCGATGGCCTTGAAGCTGCAGATCTCGCGGCATTTGCCGCACTTGCTGCACGCGGCCAGATCGAGGGAAGGAACTTCCAGCCAGGCCTTGCTGCTCCCCTCCACCTGCGGCGGCAGGAAGAGGTGGAGGTTGGGCGCTTCCACGTCCGTATCCACGGCCACCAGGGGGCTGTCCCAGACGCTGGCCAGGGAGGCCGCCACGCTGGTCTTGCCTGCCCCGCCCTTGCCGCTGGCAATGGCGATACGCATACGGGTCCTCTACTTGTTGGGCGCGTCAGCAAAGGGGAATTCGCCCTTCTGGAAGCGTTCCACCGCTTCCCGGACGGTACCGCTCACATCCTGGCAGACCTTGATGCCCGCAGCTTTCAGGGCGTCGAAAGCCTTGGGGCCCACATAGCCGCTCAGCACCACCTGCACGCCCGCGTTGGCCACACGTTCGGCGGTCTCGATGCCGGCGCCCATGCTCATGGTCTGGGAAGCGCCGTTGTCGATATAGCTCACGCTCATGTCCGGCAGATCCACCACCACGAAACCGCCCGCGCGACCGAAACGGGGATCGACGAGATCGTCAAGGGTGGGGCCTTCACTGGAAATGGCAATCTTCTGCATGGTATTCTCCTTTGCGTCCGCAGTCCGCTGATCCGGTTCGGCCAGGGCATAATGACCGCCCTCGATGCGTAGGGCCCGGCCCGTGACCAGGGCCAGCGCCACCGTGCGCCGGGCCGCAGCCAGCGTACGGCCGAACGTATGCCGGGACACACGCATGCGGCAGGCGGCCTCGGAACCGGTCAGGCCTTCCAGATCCGCCAGACGCAGGGCTTCGAGTTCTTCCACGCCCAAGCAGACTTCCTCCAGGGCCGTCATGGGGATGCCCCGCGGCTTGAAGTAGGTGACACTGGGAGTGGTGGCCACATAGCGGCACTGTCTGGGACGCGGCATGATTTCTCCAATATCTGGCAAAACGGGCGCGCAGCCGGAAAGGATGGCAGGCTTGCGGACGTTTTGCACAATTGAGCATAATCCTTGCGGCGGCCATGTCAAGCCCCTTTCCCGGATCCCGCCGCTTTTTCCCGCTTCCGCGCAGCGCGTTGACGCTTTTCTTGGCCGCATGGTACAAGTCCCAGGCCTGCCCTGTGCAGCTACCCCGAGGTTCCCATGTCCCAAAATCGTGCCAGCATGCTGGACCGCCCCGTGGCCCAGACCTTTTTCCGCTACGGCCTGCCCTGGTCCGCGGCCTTCCTCCTGCTTTCGTCCGCCGGTCTGGTGGATACCATCTTCATCGGTCGCTATGTCGGGGCCCAGGCTCTGGCAGCCGTCAATATCGTCAGCCCTGTCTTCAGCATTTTTTTCGGCATGGGCGTCATGCTTTCCGTGGGCGGCACGGTCCGCAGTGCCCACCACGTGGGGCGTGGCGATCTGCGGGCCGCCTCGGCGGTCTTTGGCCGCACCATGCTGCTCATCCTGCTGGCCGGTCTGGTACTGGCCCTGCTCTCCTTGCTGTTCCGGCCGCTGCTGCTGACGCTGCTGGGAGCAGACGGTGATGTGCTGCGGCCCGCACACCAGTACCTGACCACTATCCTGCTTTTCAGCCCTGTGCTGCCCGCCTCCTACGCCCTTTCGCAGTTCGCCCGGGTGGACCAGCATCCCACCCTGGCCTCTCTGGGACTCATCCTGAGCGCTGCCGTCAATATCTTCCTGGACTACCTGTTCATCGCCCGCTTCGGCTGGGGCGTGCAGGGGGCGGCCCTGGCTACGGGGCTGGGCTTCAGCTGCACCCTGCTCCTGTTTCTGATCCACTTCCTTTCCCGCCGAGCCCTGCTGCGCCTGACCCTCAAAGGCTGCGGCTGGCGGGAGATACTGCGGGCCAGCCTCAACGGCAGTGCGGAGAGCATCAACGAGATCTCCGTGGGCAGCATCATCCTGCTCATCAACCATCTGATGATGGCCCGCTTCGGTTCCTCTGGCGTGGCCGCCTTCACCGTGGTCAGCTACGGTTCGTGGTTCGGCCTGACCCTGGCTTACGGCCTCAGCGATACCCTGTCGCCCCTGGTCAGTGCCAACCATGCTGCCGGGTTGCGCCAGCGGACGCACAGATTCCTGCACGTCGCCCTGCTGAGCCTGCTGGCACTGGGCGTAATCATGTTCCTTGTCTTCAGCCTCTACCCGCAGGAACTTGCCCGCCTTTTCCTGCCCGACAACGCCGCTGTGGGCAGCCTGGCCTGTGACTTCATCGCCGACTTCCGCTGGAGCTTTTTCTTCAGCGGCCTGAACATGGGCATCGCCTGTTATCTGACCGGGCTCAACCGCTCCCTGCAGGCTGTGGGCATGGCGCTGAGCCGCAGTCTGGTCTTTCCCGCCCTGTTCCTGAGCCTGTTCGCCCTCTGGCTGGAAGACGAGCATATCTTCTGGGCCATCCCCCTGGCCGAGGCCCTGACCCTGCTGCTGGGCATCGGCCTGCTGGTCCACGGTCGACGGCGTACCGGCTGGTAGACCTGCTGACAGGAACCACCGCATACCGTATGCTGGCAGTACCTACACAAGGAGACACTATGTCCACGAAACGCTTTTTGCCCGCTCTGCTGGCCGCCCTGCTGCTGGCCGCTCCCGCCATGGCGGCCGAACACGCTCCGGGGTTCGAAGCCTGCATCAAAAAAAATCCCAAGAGCTCGGATCAGAAACAGTGCCTGGATATGGAGCGTGATTACTGGCAGAAAAAGCTGGATACCCGTTATCAGGCCATGCAGGGCATCTGCAAAAAATTCTCCGGCCCCGAAGCGGAAAAGCGCAGCACAGCCTGCCTGGAAGCCCTGGAAGAGAGCCAGCACAGCTGGCTGGCGTACAAGGCCAGCATGCGCCCTGTGGCCGAGAACTATCCCAACAGCCAAAGCGCCATGGAAAACCTGGCCTGGTTCGAGATCGACCAGCTGCGCAAGCGCATCCACGACCTGGAGACCCTCGACCCCTCACTGGCTGACAAGCCGGCCCGCCGTTCCAATACCATGGATGACATCGAGAAGGGGCTGTCGGATTTCGGCAACAGCATGGAATCCCTGTTCAATTCCGGCATGAAAAAAATGGGGCTGGACTAAAACCGTTTTTGACTTCCATAAAAGGCAGGGGCGGAAGGCATCCCGTGCTCCGTTCCTGCCCTTCAAGGCTCCCTGGCCGTCTTGCGACCATGGGAAGGCGGCTTCCCCGTCATGTCCCCTTCGGGACATCGGGACATCCTTTTGCCGGGCTGGCCGAATGGCCTGCCACCCGTCGCCGTATCTTGTGGAGGCATCATGGATTCTTTGCTCACGCTGCCGGAGGACATCCATCTTCCCGGCACGCCGGAACATTTCTCTTCCCTGCTCACCTCAGACAGCGGGCTGCTGGTGGAGCGCATCGTCTCCTGGGGCCATGTGACGCCGGAAGACCAGTGGTACGATCAGGAAAAAGACGAATGGGTCCTGCTGCTGGAAGGCTCCGCCCGACTGGGCTTTGACGATGGCCGTGAAGTATCCCTGGAACGCGGCCAGTGTCTGCTGTTGCCTAAGCATGTTCGCCATCGTGTGCTGGAGACCAGCAAGCCCTGTGTCTGGCTGGCCATCCACGCGCCGCAGCTGCGTCCGCAGGAAGCCGACGGCACGCCCGCCTGTCCGCAGGGATAGCGTGGCTCCAGCCCCCTTTCCGCCAGCGCGGCTAATGCTCGTGGAAATACGAGTTTTGGGGGCGGCATCGCCCGCCAGGTCGCATTCACAGCTTCCACACGAAGGCATCCAGGGCAGTGCGACTGTCCTTCGACCACCAGCCTGCCTTGTAACATTCCCCGGGAAACCCCTCACAGGAGGTATCCATGCCGCTGCCTCTGTTCACCTGCCGCCCCATCGGCATCATCCACACCCCGCACACCGATCCGGCCCAAACGCCCCGCCAGCCCATCCATGCCGCAGAGTTCACCGGCTGGGTGGAGATCTTTCCCGAATTCGCGGCCGGGCTTGAAGGCCTGGAACGCTTTGCCCGCATCTGGCTGATCTTCGCCTTCCACAGGGCAGAGGCTCCGCGCCTGCAGGTCATCCCGCACGGGCAGACCCGGGAGCGCGGCGTCTTCACTACCCGTGCTCCCTGCCGTCCAAGCGGCATCGGCATGAGCCTGGTACCGTTGCTGCGCCGGGACGGAAACATCCTCCACGTCTCGCACGTGGACATGCTGGACGGCACACCCCTGCTGGACATCAAGCCCCACTCTCCCGATCTGGACAGTGGCTCGCTGCTGTGAGCGATCTTTTTTTCAGCGATCACGGCCGAAGCGACATGAGTCTTGCCACCATCCTCGCCCTGCTGGCCATTTTCTTTGGTGGTCGCGCCTATCTTGCGGGCTGGATACCCTCACCGGGCAAGGATCTCCCGATCCTGCTGGCGCCCTTGGCAGACCTTGCCCTGCGGATTCTCTGACGCTGGCGGCAATACCGCTGAGGCCGCACCGGTTTCCGCCCTGCCCCGCCATTTTGGTCGATCATCTGTCTGGTAGCGCGCCATCGGTAATACATAGACTGGCACACAAAACGAAAAACGCCCGCAAGACGAACTTGTGGGCGTTTTTGTGCACCGGAACGGTACAAAGGGAGGCCCCCCATGGGCCTCCCGGCGGGCATTTCAGGGCCGAAGAGGTGAGCCCTGAAATCTCATGCGTTCATGCCTCAACGGCCTGCCGCACGGCCTAGTCGGCCTGAGTGCGGATGAACGTAGGAATCTCGAAGTCTTCTTCACTGTAGGTGAAGTCCTCATGACCGGGGTTGTGCTGGCGCCGGGGCATGGGCTGCTGGCCCAGCGTGGCGCCGGTGCGCAGATAGGTCGGTTTCTCGAACTGGTCCTGGGCGGAATAGGGACCGTATCCCCCCTGCGGATAGGAGTTCTGGGGGATCCAGTCTCCACGCTGGCGCACGGGACGCGGACGGGGCTGCTCATAGGCAGGAGCCTGCGGCGCTTCCATGGGGCGGGCAGCCTGAGCCGCCTGCGAGCCGGGGAATTTGGTCACGCTGGAGCTTTTCACGGGCTCGGCCACGGGCTGCACCACCGTGGCGCTGGGATCGATACCCGTAGCGATGACGGTCAGACGCAGTTCGTCGCCGATGTTCTCGTCATAGACCACACCAAAGATGATGTTGGTATCTTCGGGCGTGGCATCGGCGATGATGTCGCCGATCTCGGCGATCTCGTCGGTGGAGATGTCCATGGACGCCGTGATGTTGTAGAGCACGGCCTTGGCGCTTTCCAGAGACACGTCTTCCAGCAGCGGGCTGTTGATGGCGCGCTGGGCGGCCTCGCGGGCGCGGTTCTCACCAGCGGCCACACCGGTGCCCATCAGGGCCATGCCGGATTCGGACATGGTGGTGCGCACGTCGGCGAAGTCGAGGTTGATCATACCGTCGGCCAGGATGACGTCAGAAATACCCTTGACGGCATAGAAGAGCACGTCGTTGGCTTTCTGCAGCATGGCAGAGAACGGAGTCTTCTTGGGAGCGAAGGCCAGCAGACGGTCGTTGGGAATGGTGATCAGGCAGTCCACATGCTGCTTGAACTCTTCCAGGCCTTCTTCGGCAAAACGACGGCGGCGGGCCCCTTCAAAAGAGAACGGTTTGGTGACGACACCCACGGTCAGAGCGCCCATCTCCTTGGCGGTCTGGGCCACGACAGGCGCAGCCCCCGTCCCCGTACCACCGCCCATGCCGGCGGTCACGAAGACCATGTCGGCATCGCCGATGGCTTCCCGGATGGCATTAACGCTTTCCAGGGCGGCCTCGCGGCCCACGGCGGGATTGGCACCGGCCCCCAGGCCCTTGGTGAGCTTTTCGCCCAGCTGGATCTTGACCGGGGCATTGTTGCGGCTCAGGGCCTGCATATCGGTATTGGCGCAGATGAACTGCACCCCCTGCAAACCGGAAGTGATCATGTTCTGCACGGCGTTGCCGCCGCCACCGCCTACACCGATGACCTTGAGCTTGGCATTATTGCCCAGCGTGATGTCGATATCATCAACAATGGATTGTGACATAGTTCCCTCTCCTCAAATACTCTAAAAGCTTGCCCGCTTTGTTTTTTAGGAAATGTCGGAAAACCACTTCTTCATGCGCGCCAGCAGGCCTTCGAAAACGCCGCTGTCGCTGTGTGTGGGAGTAAACTTTTTCTGGCCGGAAACTTCCTTTTCCGCACCGTAACGCAGCAGACCCACAGCCGTGGAGAACTTGGGGCTGTTCACCACGTCCTTAAGGCCGCCCACATTGCGGGGGTAGCCGATACGCGTGGGCAGGTTGAAGATCTGCGTGCCCAGCTCCTGACAGCCCTCGATAAGGGCCGTGCCGCCGGTCAGCACCACACCTGCGCCCAGGAAGTTCTTGTAACCGGAGTTTTCCAGCGTCCGGTTCACCAGGCACAGGATCTCTTCCATGCGCGGCTCGCAGATCTCCGCCAGGATCTGGCGGGAGATGCGGCTGGGATCACGACCGCCCACGGTGGGGACTTCGATGAATTCGTCATGCCGCACCATGTCGGTCAGGGCGCAGCCATACTTGAGCTTGATACGCTCGGCCGCCGCAATGGGGGTGCGCAGGCCAAAGGCGATATCGTTGGTCAGGTTCTGGCCGCCCAGCGCCAGCACATGGGTGTGCTTGATGGAATCGTTGGCGAAAATGGCGATGTCCGTGGTGCCGCCGCCGATGTCCACCAGAGCGACGCCCAGCTCGCGCTCTTCTTCCGTCAGCACGGCTTTGGCCGATGCCAGGGATTCCAGCGCGATGTCCGAGACTTCCAGTTCGCTGCGGTGGCAGGAGCGCACGATGTTCTGGGCCGAGGTCACGGCCCCGGTCACGATGTGCACCTTGACCTCCAGACGCACGCCCGCCATGCCCAGCGGATCGGCGATGCCGCGCTGGTTGTCCACGATATATTCCTGCGGCAGGATGTGGATGACTTCACGGTCCGCAGGGATGGCCACGGCACGGGCCGCATCGAGCGCGCGTTCCACATCGCGCTGGCCCACTTCGCCGCCCTTGACGGCGATGACGCCATGGCTGTTGATCCCGGCGATATGCCCGCCGGCGATCCCCACATAGACCGAATTGATCTCACAGCCGGCCATGAGCTCGGCGTCCTCGATGGCGCCCCGGATGGACTGCACGGTCTGCTCAATATTCACCACCACGCCCTTGCGCATGCCGTGAGAGGGACGGGTGCCGATCCCAACGACATCCACCAGGCCGTTTTCCGCCATTTCCCCTACGACCGCACACACTTTGGTAGTGCCGATATCCAGGCCTACAATGAGATCCGCCATAGTTACTCCTCACCAAACATCATCCGCGCATGGGCTGACTGAGCGTCACCCAGACACTGCCGTTGACCGAACGCACCTCACGCACGTTCTTCAGCTCGTGCCTGCGTGCCAGATCCCCCAGCGTCAGGCCGATCCGGGCAAGATTCCCGGCCCAGTCATCCGTTGCGATGGAAAGCCGCATCTCGCGGTCTTCCAGATATATCTCGATACCCCGTGCGGGGCTCACCGTGATCGACGCAATGGCCCCCGCCTCCACCGGCAGGCTGCCCGCATGCAGATCCTTCATGAATCGCGGCAGGTAGGCCACGTCATCCTCGGCCCCCGCTTCCACGGACAGGGTCGGCAGCGAGAGGAAGTTGCGGCTCTCCACAGGCGCGATGGCCTCGCCGGATTCATTGGCGTAATACAGCACCCCGTCCTTGTGGACCCAGAAGGTGGGCATACGCTCCTTGATCTTGATGACGAAGCGGTCCGGCAACAGACGTTTGACCGAGACCTCTTCCACCCAGGGCGTGGCACGCAGCTTGCGCTCCACTTCCGCGATGCTGACCGCCAGGGAGTTCTCCCCTTCCTTCAGGCCGCCATACTGCAGGACCATCTCCCGCGACAATCTGACATTCCCGGCCACGTCGATATGCCGCGTGGCGAAGAAGTCACTGGTCGTGGCCTTGCCGTACAGCCAGATGGACCCGGCACACAGGCCCGTCACAGCCGCTACCAGCCCTGCCAGCAGGAACAGGACGCAAAAAAAACGCTGCACACGCCCGCCCTGCAGCTTGCTCCAAAGGGAGAACTGACGTTTTTCCCTCGCCGGCTTGGCCCGGTTGCGGGTATTGGGGCGGGAAGCGGTGCTGCGACTGGGAGCAGGTGTCGAACTACCGCTGTAGGAGCGCGTATTGCGCCGGTTTTTTTTCAGCGAAAAGGTCACGGCACGATCCTGACTTCCGTTTCCAGCGTGATGCCGAACTGCTCCAGCACTCCCTGCCGCGCACTCTCTATCAGTTCGAACGCGGCACTCGCGCTGCCATTCCCTTCATTTATCAAAAAATTGGCATGCATGGTCGAAAAAGCCATCCCGCCAAGCCGCCTGCCGCGAAAGCCGGCCCTATCCAGAAGGATGCCGGCTGGTTTGTCCGGGGCCGGATTTTTGAATACGCAGCCCGCACTCCACGCTGTCACAGGTTGTTTAGACTTTTTCTCGCAAATATTGCGATGCATGAGTTTAGAAATGCCATCCCTGTCAGTCTTGGTCAAGTCAAATGTGGCTTCGAGCACAAGAAAACCGTTTTTTTTGCCGTCCACCAGCAGGGTTCTGTAACCATACTGCAGTTCCGCTGCCGGGAAGACCCGCGGGCGACCATCGACAACGGCCTTGATTTCCAAGAGATTCCTGCAGGTCTCGCAACCGTAGGAGCCTGCGTTCATAGCCACGGCCCCCCCGACGCTCCCGGGGATGCCGACAAGGCCCTCAAGACCGCTGAAACCCCGCCGGGCACAGAAACCAAGCAGGCGCGGCAGGGGCACGCCCGCCCCTGCCCGCACATGGGCCCGCGCTTCAGATTCCCAGACGATCTCGGGGCCTTCCTTGATTGCAGAACGAAGCAGCACGACTGGTAATTCACCATCGCGGGCAAGCAAATTCGTGCCCGCGCCAATGATGAACGGGCTCCCGCCCAGCTGCTGCAAACGTTCTGCCAGCAGCGGATAATCCTCGGCACGCTCAAGCACCAGTTCCGCGATGGCCCGGCCCCCGAGATGCAGTGATGTCCGCTCTGCCAGCGAAGGAGACAGGATCTCACGCATCCTTGCCGCCCTCCAGCCAGGCGGGCCCCACACGGGTGATGGTGCCGGCCCCCAGAGTCAGCAGCACGTCACCGGGCTGCAGGATATCGTCCAGGCCCTTGACCATGGCGTCGATGGTCTGGAAATAGGTGACCGGGGTCTCGGAGACCTGGCGCATGCCCTGGGCCAGGCTCTCGCCGGAAACACCGGGGATGGGCTTTTCGGAAGCGGCGTAGATCTCGGTCAGCACCAGCTGGTCCACCACGTCGAAGACCTTGCAGAACTCGCCGAAATGGGCCTGGGTACGGCTGAAGCGGTGCGGCTGGAAGGCCACCACCAGACGGCGGTCAGGGAAGACCTGGCGGGCCGTGGCCAGCGTGGCCGCGATCTCGGCCGGATGATGGCCGTAGTCGTCGATGACGGTCACCCCATTGCGTTCGCCCTTGAATTCAAAGCGGCGCCCCACGCCCCGGAAGGTGCCCAGACCTTCCACACAGCGTTCGAAGGGGATGTCGGCAGCCGTGGCGGCGCCGATGGCGGCCAGGGCATTGAGGATATTGTGGCGGCCGGGATGGGGCAGGCTCACTTCGCCCAGCTTCCGGTCATCGCGCCAGACCTCGAAACGGCTGGTCATGCCCGATTCCAGCAACACGGCGCGCAGCTGGTTGTCGGCGGCGAAGCCGTAGGTCAGCACCGGGCGCTTGACGCGCGGCAGCAGGGCCCGCACGCCGGGATCATCGCCGCAGACCACGTTGAGGCCGTAGAACGGAACCTTGTTCATGAACTGGACAAAGGCGTCGTCGATGGCCTGCCGGGTCCCGTAGTGGTCCAGATGGTCTTCGTCCACGTTGGTGACCACGTTGATGATGGGGAACAGACAGAGGAAGGAGCCGTCGGATTCGTCGGCTTCGGCGATGAGGTAGTGGCCGCTGCCCAGATGGGCATTGGTGCCGTAGACATTGAGGCGCCCCCCGATGATGACCGTGGGGTCCAGACCGGCCGTATCGAAGATGGAGGCCGTCAGGGACGTGGTGGTGGTCTTGCCGTGGGTACCGGCAATGGCCACGCCCTGGCGCAGGCGCATCAGTTCGGCCAGCATCTCGGCACGGGGGATGATGGCGATGTTGCGGCGGCGCGCTTCCACCACTTCGGGGTTGTCCTCGGCAATGGCCGTGGACTTGACCAGCACCTGCACGTTGCCCACGTTCGCGGCCGCATGGCCCACGGCGATGCGGGCCCCAAGACTACGCAGATGTTTGACCACGGCCGAATCGCTCATGTCCGAGCCCGAGATGTCATAGCCCAGGTTGAGCAGGACTTCCGCGATGCCGCTCATGCCGGCGCCGCCGATGCCCACCATGTGAATCTGCCGAATCTTGCTGTCCATATGTCTCTCTCTATCCGGAAGAAGATGTTATCGTGAACTTACCGTGCGCACACGGTCTCCAGTTCCGCGGCCACCAGCTCCGCCGCGCGGACGCGGGCACAGCCGGAAGCCGCAGCGGCCATGGTGCGCAGCCTGCCGGTATCCTGCAGCAGGTCCGTGACCTGCGCCATGAGGCCGTCGCTCTCCATGCGGCCCTCGGGCAGCATCAGGGCCGCGCCTTCGGCCACCAGGGCCTGGGCGTTGCGCGTCTGGTGGTCATGCACCGCATAGGGGAACGGCACCAGCACCGAGGGCAGGCCCGCGGCGCAAAGCTCGGCCACGGTGGTGGCCCCGGCGCGGCAAAGCACCAGATCCGCCCAGGCATAGGCCGAAGCCATGTCGTCGATGAAGGCACTCACACAGGCCGGGTCATAGCCCGCCGCCGCATAGGCCTCGCGGGTCACGGCCTCGTCACGCACGCCGGTCTGGTGGCGCACTTCGATGCCCGCGGCCCGCAGGGCGTCGAGATGACGGCACACATGCACGTTCAGGGCATGGGCCCCCAGGGACCCCCCCATGACCAGCAGACGCTTGCCGGAAAAATCATGCTGCCGTCCGGCCAGCGCCACCACGGCGGCGCGCACGGGGTTGCCCGTCAGTACCGTCCGGGAGGCGTCGAAGCCCTCGGTCCCCGGCAGGGACAGGCAGATGCGCCGGGCAAGGCGCCCCAGGATGCGGTTGCTCATGCCAGCGATGGCGTTCTGCTCATGCAGCACCGTGGGCACACCGGCCAGACGGGCCGCCAGCATGGGCGCAAAGGCGGCATAACCGCCAAAACCGGCCACCACCTGGGGCCGGAAGCGCCGGATGATGCCCCGGGCCCGGCAGACGGCACAGGCCATGCGCCCCGCAGCGGCAAAGGCCCGCAGGCCACGCCCCAAAAAGCCACGCACCGGCAGGCCGATGAAGTCGATGCCCGCCGCCCGGGCCAGACGCTGTTCCGGACCGTACTGCGAGCCCACGAACAGCAGTTCCACACCGGGATGGCGCTGACGCAGGGCTTCCGCCACGGCCAGCGCCGGGAAGATGTGCCCGCCGGTACCGCCGGTGGTTAAGAGGACTCTTTCCATATGCTCCCCTCCTTGCCCGTGGCCGTGCGAGAAAAATTCATGAGCAGGCCCACGCAGAGCATGGTGGCCATAAGATTACTGCCGCCGTAGCTCATCAGGGGCATGGGCACGCCCTTGGGCGGCGCCACCCCCATGACCACGGCCAGATTCATGACGGCACCCATGGCCAGGATGACCGTCAGGCCAAAGGCCGTCAGCCGGTCGCGCAGTTCGGTCTGGCGCATGATGATGCGGTAACAGCGCCAGAACAGCAGGCCGAACAGCAGCATGACCACGGTGATGCCCACAAAGCCCAGCTCCTCGGCCAGCACGGCCATGATGAAGTCGTTGTGGGCTTCGGGCAGATAGAACATCTTCTGTCGGCTGGCGCCCACGCCCACGCCGAAAAAGCCGCCCGAGCCGATGGCCAGCAGGGACTGCACCAGGTGATAGCCCGTGTCGGTGGGATCGGCGAACGGATCCAGAAAGGCCAGCAGGCGGCGCAGGCGGTAAGGCTCCAGGATGGCCAGGGCCATGGCGCCGGCGCAGGCCAGGATCATGGCGAAGAACAGATAGATGAAACGCGTGCCCCCGGCCAGACACATGAAGAACAAGATGCTGGCCACCACCACGGCGCTGCCGAAGTCGGGCTGCAACAGCAGCAGGCCGCAGAACAGGCCCGTCACGGCAAAGGGCGGGATGACGCCCCGGCTGAAGGTCTTGACCAGTGCCTGCTTGGAACTCATGAAATAGGCCAGGTACAGGGCCAGGGAGATCTTGACGAACTCCATGGGCTGCAGGTTCACGGGCCCCAGAGGGATCCAGCGCTTGGCGCCGTTGATGGACGGCGTCAGGGGCGACAGGGTCAGCAGGAGCAGGAACAGGGAGAGGAAGATGGCCGGATACTGCAATTTGTAGAGCCAGCTGCGGGGCATGAGGGCCGCGCCCCAGAGCACGAGGCCCCCGCCGCAGGCAAAGATCAGCTGGCGCTTGAAAAAGTAGTATTTGTCACCGTTGACCTGCTCGGCCACGATGCCGCTGGCCGACAGCACCATGATGAGGCCGATGGCCAGGATGATGAGCATCAGGGTGAACAGCCACCAGTCGAAACCCTCAAAACTCACCTTGCCCAGAGCACGCGAGATGCCTCCGCCCTGGGGAGCGGCTTCTTCCTTTTTCTTTTCCTTCCTGCTCAGGAACATGTTCTTCATGCCAGGCTTCCCACGATGCGCTTGAAGTCGTTGCCGCGTTCCACATAATCGCGGTACTGGTCAAAACTGGAAGTTGCCGGAGCCAGCAGGACCACATCGCCCTCCTTCACCTGGCCCTGCAGGGCCAGGACAGCGTCTTCCATGCGCTCGTGCCAGCACAGGGGCACCACGCCCTGCCAGGCAGCCTCGAAGATCTCGCGGCTGGCCCCGTACAGGTTCACGCTCTTGGCCTTGCGGCGCAACAGATCCTTCATGCCGTCCAGATCCCCACCCTTGAACTTGCCGCCGCACAGCAGATGCACGGGATGGTCCATGGCTTCCAGCGCCACTTCCAGAGCGGCCACCGTGGTGCATTTGGAGTCGTTCACATAAAGCACGCCGTGCACGCGGGCCACGGATTCCAGCCGGTTGGGCAGGGGCTTGAAGGCAGCCACCGCGCGGGCGGCATTCTCCAGCGTCACGCCGAAGGGACGGCAGGCCTGCCAGGCGGCTTCGGCATTGAACTGGTTGTGCTGTCCGAACAGGGGGCAGTCCGGGAAGCGGCCTTCGGGCCGGATCCACACCTTGCGGGCCCTGAGGTCGAAGCGGGCGGCGGTCTCTTCCAGCCCGGGCTCCAAAACCGCCAGGTCCTCTTCCGTCTGGCAGCGGAACAGACGGAACTTGGCCTCGATGTATTCTTCCATGTCCTTGTGGTAATCCAGATGGTTGGGCGAGATATTCAGCACCACGGCCACCCGGGGATGGAAGGTGGAGCAGCACTGGAGCTGGAAGCTCGAGGTCTCCAGCACCAGCACGTCGGCCTTTTCGCCGGAAAGCAGATATTCCGAAAGGGGCGTGCCGATATTGCCGCCCAGAAAAACACGCAGACCCTGCTCCCGCAGCATGGCCGCCGCCAGGCTGACCGTGGTGGTCTTGCCGCTGGTGCCGGTCACCGCCAGCACGGGCTCGCCGTCAAGGGCGCGCCAGGCCAGCTCCATCTCGGCCAGGATCTCGGTACCTTCCGCATCGGCATGGGGGCCCATCATCTCGCGCAGGCGCACCACGGGCAGGCCGGGGCTGGGCACCACCATCTTCGCACCGGCAAAGAGCTCCGGCCCCTGTTCCCCCAGCACCAGTTCGATGCCTTCCGCGCGCAGGGCCGCGGCCTGCGCTTCGTCCAGAGCCTGGGGATTGCTCTCCAGCAGGCGCACCCGGGCGCCCTGCCGCAACAGAAGACGGGCCGCTGCCTTGCCGGAACGCCCGGCGCCCACCACTACAGCCAGTTCACCGGCCTTGATGCACCGGCCACGATCTTCATTCTGAGCCATGTCACATTCCTCGCGGATAAGATATTGCCGCGCACTGCACCGGCAGGCACGGCGGACAGGATAAAAAACGGCGAGCGGGCCCCGGCCTCATGCAGCCGGAGCCCTCGCCATCAGCGCAGTTTCAGTACCGACAGGGCCACCAGCCCCAGCAGTGCGGACGTGATCCAGAACCGGATGATGATCTTCGATTCCGGGATGCCCTTCAGTTCAAAGTGATGATGCAGGGGCGCCATGCGGAACAGGCGTTTGCCGCCTGTCCAGCGGAAGTAGCTCACCTGCATGATGACCGACAGGGTCTCGGCCACGAACAGGCCGCCCACCACGGCTAGGATGAGTTCCTGCTTGCAGAGCAGGGCCAGATAGCCGAGCACGCCGCCCAGGGCCAGCGAGCCCACGTCGCCCATGAAGACCTGGGCCGGATAGGCGTTGAACCACAAAAAGCCCAGCCCCGCGCCTACCAGGGCCGCACAGAACACCGTGACCTCACCGACGCCCGGCGTATAGGGCAGCAGCAGATAATTGGCGAAGCGGGCATGGCCCGTCACATAGATGAAGATGGCGAAAACGATACCGGCCACGATGCAGGGCCCGATGGCCAGACCGTCCAGACCGTCGGTCAGGTTGACGGCATTGGACGAGGCCACCATGACGAAGACCCCGAACGGCAGATACAGGGGACCAAGGTCAGGAGCCCAGTCCTTGACGAAGGGGATGCTCAGCTGGCTGGAATAGCCGGGATCCGTGACCAGGAAGAGCATGGCCACCACGGCCACCGCCAGCTGGCCCGCCAGCTTGGCCCGGCCGCTGATGCCGCGGTTCTCGGCATGGCGCAGCTTGGTCATGTCGTCCCAGAAGCCCACGGCCGCAAAGCCCCAGAACACCAGCAGGGTCTGCCAGATGTAGAAATTGCCCAGATCCGCCCACAGCAGCAGGCTGACCGTGAGGCTGAAGAGCATCAGCAGGCCGCCCATGGTGGGCGTGCCTTCCTTGCAGGCATGGGCCGTCACTTCATGCAGGATGTGCTGGCCGCATTTGAGGCGGCGCAACCAGGCGATGAACCGGGGACCCAGCAGGATGGAGAGCACCAGGGCCGTGATGAGCGCGGCCATGGAACGGAAGGTGATGTACCGGAAAACATTGAGCGCCGTCCATTCGGACGCCCACGGTACCAGCAGGTTATACAGCATCTACAGACTCTCCGTACGGCTGCCGGGCAGCCAGTCGCTCTGCTCCAGAGCTTCAAGCAATTCTTCCAGATGGTTGCCGCGCGATCCCTTGAAAAGCATGAGGCCCCCCTGCTCTCCCGTCTCGGCGGGAAGATGTTCACGCAGGGCCTGCACGAAGGCCTCGCCGGAATCCACGGGCAGGAACTTGCCCGTGTACAGCCCGTGCTCCAGGCCGTCCCGCACGGCATCGGCATGGCCGCCGCGCCAGAAGACCAGCACAGGACGCAGCTGGGCCAGATGCCTGCCCAGGCGTTCATGCTCCCTGTCCGCCACGCTGCCCAGTTCGCGCATCTCGCCCAGCACCACCACGAAAGGCCGTTTCTGGGCGCTTTCCGCCGCGGCGTCAAGCATGCGGGCCATGGAAAGCGGGTTGGCATTGTAGGTATCGTCCACGATGTCCCAGTTGCCGCGACGGCTGCGGGCAAAGCGCTGCGGCGGCAGCTGCGCGTCGGCGAAACCGGCGGCGATCTCCTCGGCGGTCAGGCCCAGCATGTGGGCGGCGGCCGCCACGGCGATGCAGTTCTCGGTACCGTAATCGCCGCGGAAAGGCGCGATAACGTCACAGGGACGGCCGTCCAGCCACAGGCGGTACTGCCCGTGCACCCCATCGCAACACCCGGCATAGGCCGCACGATAGGAGAGCGGACGCCCGCTGGCCGTGAAGAAGAGCACGTCGCCGAACACGGCCCGCGCCTCGCGGACGAGGTCGTCATAGTCGGCGCTCACGAGGGCCTGGCCTTCGGGGGCCAGATGGGCCAGAAGACGGGACTTGTGCCAGGCCACGCCGCGTTCGCCCAGCCCCTCGGTATGGGCGGCGCCCACGTTGAGGATCAGGGCCAGATCGGGCTGGAGGATGGCGCCCAGCTCGTCCATGTCGCCCTCGTGGCTGATACCGGCCTCGAAGACCCAGAAGTCCTCGTCCCCGTCGGTCTTGAGCATGCACAGGGGCATGCCCACCTGATTGTTGAGGTTGAGGGCATTGCAGGCGGTCTTGCCGCGCCGCGACAGCACATGGGCCAGCAGTTCCTTGACCGTTGTCTTGCCCGCGGAGCCGGTGATGCCCACCACCCGGGCAGAGGACTTGCCGCGCCAGAGGGCGGCCACGGCGCCCAGGGCGCGCACCGTATCCTGGACCAGCAGGACAGGCACGGACAGGCCTTCCAGCGGGCGGGAAGCCAGCACGGCCACAGCGCCCTGCTCCACGGCACGGGCGGCATAGTCATGGCCGTCCACGCGCTCGCCGGCGATGCAGACGAACAGGCTGCCGGCCACGGCCTCGCGGCTGTCCGTGACGACCGAGGTGACCGTCACGCTGCCGTCGGTCACCTTCACATCCCGGGCACAGCCCAGACAACGAACGATTTCAGCAAGATCTAGGCGCACCCCAACAGCTCCCGCACCACTTCCTGATCACTGTAGTGATGTTTGGTGCCCTGAATGATCTGATAATCCTCATGGCCCTTGCCGGCGATCAGCAGGGCATCATCGGGACCGAGCATTTCCACGGCCTTGGCCGTTGCCTTGTGGCGGTCCACTTCCACGACGACTTCCCTGGCTTCGCGCAGGCCGGGCAGCACATCCTTGAGGATGGCTTCCGGGTCCTCGAAACGGGGATTGTCCGAGGTCAGCACGGCCACGTCGGAATAGCGGGCCACGGCTTCGCCCATGATGGGGCGCTTGGTGCGGTCACGGTTGCCGCCGCAGCCGAAGACCGTGACGATGCGCTTGAAACCGGCGCCGCGCAGGGCCTTCAGGACGTTGGCCAGCGCGTCCGGCGTGTGGGCATAGTCCACGAAGACGTGCAGCTTGCGGGCATTGGGAACCCGCTCCAGACGGCCGCACACACCGTGGAAGTCTTCCAGATGGCGCAGATCGTCCGGCATCAGGCCCAGCTCCAGGGCCAGGGCCTGCACGGAGAGCAGGTTGGAGGCATTGAAGGCCCCCACCAGCGGCGAGCGCAGTTCCCACTGCTGGCCGTCCAGATGCATGCGCAGATGGCAGCCGTCCGTACCGGCGGACAACAGCTCGCCCCACAGATGACGCTGCTGCGGGAGCGCCTTCTGCAGGCCGAAGGACAGGGCCCGCGGGCACAGCTCCAGCAGGCGGCGGCCCCAGGGATCATCGCCGTTGATGGCCATGACCTTGTCGGCGCGGGGCAGTTCCAGGAACAGACGGGACTTGGCCCGGAAATAACTTTCCATGTCCTGGTGGAAATCCAGATGGTCCTGGGTCAGGTTGCTGAAGGAGGCCCCGGCAAAGGGCACCCCGCAGACGCGCTGCTGTTCCAGGGCGTGGGAAGAGACCTCCATGACGGCGATGTCCACCCCGGCCTGCGCCATGGCCGCCAGCATGGCGTGCACGCGCAGGGGATCGGGCGTGGTCAGGGGCGCGGCCTCGCAATGGCCGGGCCAGCGGTAGCTCACCGTGCCCAGCACGCCCACCTTGTGTCCGGTGGCCGTGAACAGATGCTCCAGCAAATAGGCGCTGGTGGTCTTGCCGTTGGTGCCGGTGACGCCCAGCACGCGCAGCGGCAGGCTGCCGGTATGCCAGCGGGCCTCGGCCAGACGCCACAGGGCCTCGCGGGGATCGTCATGATGGACCACCGTGCAGCCCGCGGCACGGGCGGCCTCGGCTTCGGCCCCTCCGGGCAGGCAGACGATGGTGGACGCACCGGCCTCCACGGCCGGCGGGATGAAACGGGCGCCGTCAGCATTGACCCCGGGGACAGCCACAAAGATGTCCCCCTTGCCGACCTCACGCGAGTCGGAGCGGATCTCCCCTCCCTCACGGCGCACCTTGTCGAGCAATTGTTCGAATTCGCGATTCACGGTTACCTCTCCGAGAGCCACAGAATGTAAGTGACGTTTTCTCCTTCCTTGGGCCAGGCCGTGCCCGGCGGCGGGCTCTGCCTGACCACGCGCGTGCCGGTCCCCTTGAGCTCCGGCACGATCCCGGCGCGGGCAAAAAGTTCCACGGCGTTGCGCACCGTCTTGCCCTTGACGTCGGGGACCCGGCTGGAGGCCTTGGCCAGATGGCCGGGCTGCTGCATGGACGGCGGACGGCTGGTCTGGACGTCTTCCTTGGCCAGGAAGGGCACATCCAGACGCGAAAGCTTGAGGCCGCGCTGACGGCCCTTGTCCTTGTCCGGCTTGTCGTCCTTTTCCGCCTGACTGGTGGCATCAGGCACGATGGCGCCGCTGTAGGTGATGGCGCGCGAGGCGATCTCGCGGAACACGGGCGCGGCCACCACGCCCCCGTACTGGTTCTTGGTGGGTTCGTCCACCAGCGCCACGATCAGATAGCGGGGATTGTCGGCGGGCAAAAAGCCCACGAAGGAGGCCAGACGCTTGGCGCCGTAGGAACCCGCCTTGTGGTCGGCCTTCTGGGCGGTGCCGGTCTTGCCGGCCACTTCCACCCCTTCGATGCGGGCCCGCTTGCCGGTACCGTCCTTTTCTTCCACCACGTCGCGCATCATGCCCATGACCTCACGGCAGACGCGCTCCGAAAAGATGCGCTCGTAACGCTGTTCCACATTGACCTGCTCGCGCAGCAGGCGCAGCGGCTTGTAGACACCATTGTTGAGCAGGGTCAAGTAGCCCTGCGCCATCTGCAGGGCCGTGACGGACACGCTCTGCCCGAAGGAGGCGGACATGAGGTCGGCCTCGCTCCAGGAGCGGGGCTGGCGCAGGATGCCCCGGCTGTCGGCCACGGGCACGCAGGTGCTCTCCCCGAAGCCGAGGGCGCGCAGGTACTTGTAGAGCGTGGGCGAACCCAGCTCCAGACCGATCTTGGCCATGCCGATGTTGGAGGAATAGCGCAGCACCTTGTGCGCGGGCAGCACGCCCTGCCGCGAGGTGTCGCGGATGGTCACCTTCTTGATCTCCCACTTGCCGTTCTCGCAGTCGATGGCCGTATTGCGGTTGATCTTGCGCTCCTGCAGGGCCGAGGCCATGACGAAGGGCTTGAAGGTGGAACCGGGTTCCAGGGCGTCGGAGGCCAGCCGGTTGCGGTAGATCATGGGGCTGGACTGCCGGTAGGTATTGGGATTGAAGAAGGGATACTGCGCCCAGGCCAGGATGTCGCCGCTGGGCACATCCACCACCAGGGCCCCGCTCCAGCGGGCATCGAAGTCCCGGGCGGCACGGGCCACGGCTTCTTCGGCGATGAACTGCAGCTGCACGTCCAGCGTCAGCATCAAGTCCTCGCCGCGGAGCTCGTCCTTGCCTTCTTCATGCAGGTAAAAACGGCGGCCCATGGCGTCGCGCTGCACCACCATGCGGGTGGGCGTGCCCGCAAGACGGTCGTCCAGCGAGCGTTCCAGGCCTTCCAGGCCTTTGTCGTCCACGCCCACGAAGCCGAGCAGCTGCCCGGCAAGATGCTTGAAGGGATAGACGCGGTCGTATTCCTTGGAAAGGCCGATGCCGGGCAGGCCCGCCTTGCGCACGGCCTCGGCGGTGTAATCGTCCACTTTGCGGCGCACCCAGACAAAACGGCGCTTGGTCTTGGAAAGCTCGTCATAGAGCTTTTGCGGTTCGATGCCGAGGATGGGCCCCAGGGTGTTGGCCATGGTCAGGAAATCCTGGATCTCCTGCGGCCGGGCATAGACGGAACGGGCCTCCACGCTGCGGGCCAGCACCTGCCCGTTGCGGTCCATGATCATGCCGCGCTTGCCGGTGACCAGCTCCGTGGCCATATGCTGGCGGCGGGCCTTGTCGGCCAGGCTCGGGCCCTCGATCATCTGCAGATACCAGGCACGGCCCCACAGGCCCAGCCACAGGACGCAGAAGATGGCCACGACAGCGGCGATGCGGGCCTTGCCCCAGTCCACCCTGTCGACCCAGCTCAGGCCCCTGTTCTTGGGCGCAACAGAAACACGCCGGGCCCCACCGCTGCGTACGGTACGCGATGCGGTACGGCCCGGACGACGTTTCTTGTCTCCGGTATCGGATGAGAATTTGAACATGCGTCCCCCGCTTGTGATGCTTGCCGGCTAGTGCGCTTCCATACGCCGGACCTGCCCCGGCTTCGGCTCCTTCATGCCGATCTCCTCCGCCTTGCGGCGCAGCTCGTACGGGGAAAGAAGGCGCTCCCGCTCCACTTCCAGCTTGGCGCGCAGGGCCTTGCGTTCCTGCAACTTGTTCTGGGCGATATTGATGAAGTAGGTGGTATCGATGCGCTCGATATTGCTCCAGACCAGGATCAGGCACATGGTCATGCAGGCCAGCAGTCCCAGCGCCAGCAGGAGCAGCCAGCTTTTGGTCTGGACCTTGCCCTGTCCGCGGAACGGCAGCCCGACCGACAGCTTCTTCATGAAACCGCCTCGGCTATTTTCTCCACGGCCCGCAGTTTGGCGCTGCTGGCACGCGGATTGACGGCCAGCTCGTCATCGTCGGCCTGCACGGGCTTTTTGTACAGGATCTCGACTTCCGGCACATGGTGGCACACGCACACCGGCACATGCCGGGGGCAACGGCAGCCCTCGGCCCAGTAGCGCATGGTCTGCTTGACCATGCGGTCTTCCAGAGAATGGAAGGAAATAACCGCCAGACGGCCGCCCAGGGACAGACGCCCCAGGATGGCATCAAGGAAGCGGCGCAGCTCGCCCAGTTCGTCGTTGACGGCCATGCGCAAGGCCTGGAAGGTGCGCGTGGCGGGATGGCGGCGGGCCTTGGCGCGCCACGCGGGCGGATAGGCCTTTTCCACCAGGGCCGCCAGCTGGGCGGTGGTATCGATGGGGCTTTTCTGGCGGGCATCCACGATGGCCCGGGCTATGCGCCCGGCCTGCGGCTCCTCGCCCAAAGTGGCGATGCACTCCTTGAGGCGGTCGAAATTCTCGCGATTGACCCAGTGCCAGGCCGAAGGCGCGCCGGAATGCTGGTCCATGCGCATGTCCAGAGGCCCGTCCCCGTAAAAGCTGAAGCCGCGCTCCGCCTCGTCCAGCTGGAGGGAGGAGACGCCGATATCCAGCAGCACGGCATCGACCTTGTCCCAGCCCAGGTCGTCGAGGGCTTCCTCAAACTGGCTGTAACGGCAATGATAGGTATGGACGCGATTACCAAAAGGTTCCAGCCGGCGCCGGGCCAGTTCCAGGGCTTCTTCGTCCCGGTCCAAGGCACAGAGTTCCGCCATGGGGGCCGCCTGCAACATGGCACAACTGTGCCCGGCCATGCCGAGCGTGCCGTCCAGGATGCGCACGGGGCGATCCCTTCCGGCATCCAGCACGGGCTGCAGGGCCGCAAGGGTTTCCTTCATCAGGACAGGAATGTGCAGATCAGCCGCATTTCGTTCCTGTCCCTGCTGCTGCATGGTCATGCTTACCTCTAAAGAGCTATATCAAGATGACAGGCCGCCACTTCATCGCTGACGTCTTCCACCAGCAGGGCATCGAAGCGGGCCTGATCCCAGATCTCGAACTTGTCCGCCATGCCCACCAGTACCACGTCCTTTTCCAGACCGGCGGCACGCATCAGGGGCTGCGGAATACGTATGCGGCCCTGCGCATCGGGGACCATCCGCTGCGCAAGACCGAGCAATTTCGTTTTGACGTGGGAAAGCTTCATGGAAGGGAGGGGGACGCTGTTCAGCTTTTCGACGATGACTTCCCAATCCGCAGGCATGTAGGCCTTGAGGCCTCCGTACAGGCCTATGGTCAGCCAGAAGGAGCCATCCCCGGCGGCCAGCAGGGCATCCCTGTACTCTGGCGGCAGCAGCAGACGGCCCTTGGCGTCAAGATTGCGATATGCGCTCTGGATAAACAGATTTGCCACCGATCCTACCACCTGTCGCCCACTATTTACCACGTTTTCCCACTTATGCCCCACCCCTTCCCCCGCTGTCAAGCGAACATGACGGAACAGTGTCAATCATATAATTTTATTTGTTAATTATTCCAACAGGCTGCCTGTGGCACGGGGCGGACGTCCCTGCCCGCCGGAGCTTTTCCTGCTGCTTGACAAGCCGCAGGAAAGCCCGGATAGTTTTTTCCGGACATACAGCTTTATAGAGAAAATCCGTGCCCCCGCACGGGTATGAAAGGAATAAAGATATGAGAACCAAGATCGTCGCCACCATCGGCCCGGCTTCCAATTCCAAGGAAAAGCTGCGTCAGCTCGTCGAAGCGGGCGTCAGCGTCTTCCGCCTGAACTTCTCCCACGGTTCGGCCGCGGATTTCGTCCGTATCATCAATGATATCCGTGAAGTGGAAAAGGAACTGGAAAAGCCCATCACCATCATGCAGGACCTGTCCGGCCCCAAGATCCGTCTGGGTGTCGTGCAGGAAAAGACCATCCAGGTCACCAAGGGCATGCAGCTGCTGCTGGGTCTTTCCGAGCAGCGCACCGATGAGATGCCCTTTCTGCCCTTCGATCATCCCGAGATCCTGGAGACCTTGGAGCCCGGCGACCGCATGGTGCTGGCCGACGGCGGTCTGCAATTCACCGTGCAGCAGAGCCGTCCCGACGGCCTGGTGCTGCTGGAAGCCAACAACAGCGGCATTGTGACCTCGCGCAAGGGCCTGGCCCTGCCCGGCAAAGCCACCAAGGTGCGCGCCCTGACCGAAAAGGACAAAAAGGACCTGAGCGACGGCCTGGCCCTGGGCGTGGACGCCGTGGCCATCTCCTATGTGCAGACGGCTGACGATGTGCGCGAAGCCAAACAGCTCATCGCCGCCTCGGGCCGTCGCGTGCCGGTGGTGGTCAAGCTGGAGCGCCAGAACGCCGTGGACAACCTGGACGAGATCCTGAAGGAGACCGACGTCATCATGGTGGCGCGCGGCGACCTGGGCGTGGAATGCCCCCTGCCCCTGCTGCCTGCCCTGCAAAAGCGCATCATCCGCGCCTGCAACGCCATCTCCAAGCCGGTCATCGTGGCCACGCAGATGCTGCTCTCCATGGTCAACAGCCCCGCGCCCACCCGCGCCGAGACCACGGACGTGGCCAATGCCGTGCTGGACGGCGCCGACTGCGTGATGCTCTCCGAAGAGACCGCCATGGGCAACTTCCCGGTGGAGACCGTGCAGTACATGCGCAAGATCACTGACGAGGCCGAGAAGCTGCTGGTCAATGACCGCAAGCTGGAAGAACCGGCCGCGGACAAGGGCATCCCCGAGTTCCTGGCTTACTCCGCCTGCCTGCTGGCCGAAAAGGCCCACGCCAAGGCCATCGTCTCCCACAGCCTCAGCGGCGCTTCGGCCCGTCAGGTCTCCTGCCGCCGTCCTCCCCAGGATATCTACGCCCTGACCCCCGACCCGGTGACCATCAAGGCCCTGAACTTCGTCTGGGGCGTGCACCCCGTGTTCGTCGCCGACCCGGCCAGCGATCCCAGCCACCTGAGCCGCGCCGAGAACTTCATCCACAACTGCCCGGACTTCCTGCCCAACGAATGCGCCGTCATCACCGCCGGCCAGCTCAAGGGCTCCACGGCTACCCCGCGCGGTACCAACCTGGTCAAACTTTACTGGAAGTAGGGCCGCCATAACGGCATCGCCTGTCACTCCCAAGGCCGTCCCCATCGGGACGGCCTTTTTTATATCCAAAATTACCATGTTAACATATTAAAATAACTTATTTTTTCATTTTTATCAAAAAAAATATCCACTTTTTTCATTTTTTCGTTTGACAAGAGGACCGGTTTTGCGTAGGTTCCATTTTCGCGATGGGCTGTCGTTCAATTGGCAGGACGGCGGATTCTGGCTCCGCTAATCAAGGTTCGAGTCCTTGCAGCCCAGCCATCAAAACTTCATAGTGCGTCCCCATCGTCTAGCCGGCCCAGGACAACGGCCTTTCACGCCGTCGACAGGGGTTCAAATCCCCTTGGGGACGCCAACGAAATCATGCCCTTACGAGAAATCGTAAGGGCTTTTTTCGTATCTACCTCCCCTCGCCTTTCTCCGCCTCCCTTGTCACGCTCTTGCCCAGCCTTTATACTCCGGTCATCGAATAACCTGTATCCCACTCTTACCGGAGCATCCCTTCATGTCCCTTGCTGCTGCGCCACCTGAAAAATGGATACGCGAGGTTTACTTTGATTTGACTACCCCTGAAACCTTGGCCTTTCAGCCATGCTCTGCTCAAGGAAAGCATCTGGCAGGGGGCTAGAGAAACAAGGCGGGAGAAGATAATTTTATGAAATTCTATATTATACTTGGAAATGGATTTACTATCGACTTTATCAATCATTTTTCACAGATAGATAAAAATATTTTTAATAAGATTGATGTAAAAAATCTTTTCCGGCTAGGAGATCAAGTAAATATTCCAACTGAGAATCGAAAAGGCCTTCTCTCCTACAGAAGCTGTCCAGCACTATGGATGTTAGGAGCCCGACCCAGCAATACAGATCAAGAGGCTACAACTCTCATAGAAGAAGTTATTACTTGTGCTAATATGTTTTCAGATTTCATTGGCACAAAAACAGATGATGCCAAACTAAAGTTGAAAGAATCAATTAAAGATAAAATATATTTACAGGCCTATTCAGAGCTTGTATCATATTTAATACGCCTTTTCTCTCATTATAATGAAGCGATATCCGATACAGATTTAGAAGAATTTATTAACGCATCTAACTGGGGATGGATAACTTTTTTCAAAGCATTAAAAGAAAATAATCATGAAGCAACTTTTATTACATATAATTATGATATTTGGCTTGAAAGAATATTCAAGCTTCTTAATATAGAGTTTTCAATTCATGGGTTTAACATCAACCCAAAAACAATAAATATAATAAAACCACATGGGTCAATTAGTTTTACCACAAAAAACGAGCACTACCCTTATACATTCGTCAATAGTAACATATTTGAAGAAGCATCTTTTGAGCAACTAAGATTAAGCTACGATAATTTGACTAATAATGTAAAAGGAGCCATCATTCCTCCCGCAGGAGATTCTGCACGCTTACAGTCTGCGTGGTCGAACCTACTTCGTAAACAAGCCCAAGAACAAGCAAAAACTATTTCACCATCAGACGAGGTTATCCTTTGCGGCATGTCTTATTGGCATGTTGATCGAAGAGAGCTTGATAGTATATTGACAAGCCTTCCACAAGATACAAACTTTACCTTTATAAATCCCCACCCTCCGCGAGAACTTAATGCTGTCCTAGTAACCATGTTTAAACAATACACAGTATATAGTTCAGCAAAAAATATTGGAGATATCATTCATGGCAGACATCTTCGATAGACAGTCGACCACACTTACCATTTCAGAATTTTATGATAACTACATTAATCATAAATATAATTTCACTGCGGCATATCAAAGACATAGCGACATTTGGTCTGATGAAAAAAAATCTTTTTTGATTGACTCAATCATAAAAAATTACCCCATTCCAGCAATTTTTTTACGTCCTACCGTTGACAATGCAACTGGAAGAACTGTCTATGATGTTATTGATGGGAAACAACGATTGGAGACCATCATCAGTTTTATAAAAAATGATATATGCATATCTACAAATTTTTCTGAAGACAAATTGTTTTCTATCAAGAAATTGCCTATAGAACCCGATATTTCTGGATTGCGATTTAATGATATAAAAGAAAGTGAAAACTGCTCAACTTATATGAAACAATTCTGGACCTATTCATTAAATATTCAATACTTATATGAGCAAGATGAAGAGATTATTGCCGCTGTTTTTGATAGGCTCAATCGTAATGGAGAACCATTAACAGGACAAGAATTACGTAATGCAAAATATGCACATAGCTCTTTATTAGACATAATTAAAGAACTTTCTGATCGTCCGTTTTGGAAAAAAATACTTCTTCGGTTAAAAAGCTCAAGAATGGAAGATCAAGAATTCATTTCTGAACTCTTCTTTATTATACTTGAAGATAAAATTATAGGTCTATCTCCATTGGAACTTGATAATCTATACGAAAGACACAAAAACATTGATATAAATTCCAACATAAAAGATAAATTCATCAAAATAGAAAAATATATTATAGATATGAATATTAATTTCGAAAAAAACAAACGGTTATACGGAACAACTCATATTTATACAATTTTTACATTAGCTTGGATGGCTCAACAGGAAAACTATCTTCCTCAACAAATTGGGACTGCAGCCAATAATTTTTATGAATTATATTTTTCGAAATATGAAGAAGCTGAGATCACACAACCGTACAAAGAAGCCTCATCTAGCCGGACACGCTCTGAAATTCAAAGAAAAAAACGACTAGATTGTATTTTTGAATACTGTAAATCACAACAAAGCAAGCTTGAAATTCCGTTCATATCTTCGGGAAAATAGTAGAAGATTGCTAGCTTCTTCTAGTTACACAGCTCAAGTTCATGTCCAACCTGCTGTTATTCACTCCCCCCTCGTCATCTCTGCCAGCCGGGCCACGGACATCCCTGCCTTCCACGGGGAGTGGTTCATGGCCCGGTTGCGGGCGGGCTTTTGCCGTCGGCGCAATCCCTTCAATAGTCGTCAGGAGAGCCTCATCTCCTTTGCACGCACGCGTGTCTTCGTCTTCTGGAGCAAGCATCCCGCGCCCTTCCTGCCGCATCTGGCGGAGATCGCGGCCACAGGGCGGCAATTC
>OGYZ01000545.1_pt1 | contig 33969 bp, 32 predicted proteins | sample 1576681 | NCBI WGS metagenome assembly OGYZ01 (sample SAMEA3541480, study PRJEB24748) | human gut metagenome | biome: human gut; feature: human-associated habitat; material: faeces | place: China | collected 2012 | reverse complement strand
CCAGTTGCGACAGGTACGCTTCATTGCCCGGAAGCAAATCAGCATATCCAGGGACAGAAAAAGAATTGATGCAATCTGGCAAACCAAAAGTTGCGATAATTCAATATCTTTTGGCAGCAAATGATTCGTTATTGCACATACCAGAATGGATAAACCCACCGCTAAGAATACATTTCTTCGATATTTCTTACAGTCCTGCTGATGCAGTCTGACCCGTTCCATCCACTTCTGCAAATCCTCTAAAAGCAATTCCACCGTTGTCTCGTATGCTCCGCCATACTGTTCTACCATCAGAAAATACGCATGAATCTCTTTCATTCTGCGATTCTCATACTGCTGCTCAATCGTATCTAACTCTTCTTTCATATTGCTGTCATATTCTTTTCGTAAATGAAAGATTGCAGTTTCTATCTGTTTTCGCATGGCCCCCGGTTCAAACAATACACAAACTGTCTCCAGTGCAGATAAGATTTTCGGATTCTGCAAAAATGCATACAGCATCTGCTCCATATACAATTCTGCTTCCTGCAGACGGGTCTGTTGCTTCTTTTCTTCCTTCAACACTTTATCCATACGCCACATAACAAGAACAAATACAATACTACAGCAGATATATCCCTGCCACTTAAGCTGTAATAAAAATGCTGCCAGCAGCAATAATCCATAACAGCCTCCATAGGCAACGAAACGCTCATTCTTTTTCATATCCTTCTCCTTCCAGACGATGTTGTATCATCGGATTATCAAATGGCTCGGAAATTCCATGCCGCTTCATACGCGCAATCAGCCCTTTTGGAAGTTCTCTCACCATAAGATTGCCATCCACCACCTGCATATGTATTTCATTTCTTCCTTCTTCTCTTACAAAGAAGCAGACCTGGTCTATATAACGGTACAATTTTCCTTCTGCACTCATTTTCTTCCGCAGCAGAATTCCAACATCAACATAGCTGTATACATCATTTTCCATGCGGTCTGCATCCATACGGCTCTCCATCATATTTAAAATACGATCCGGAATTTTACGCACATCATCCGTATGAAGCGTGGTAAATCCACGGATTCCGGTAGACCAGCATTCCAACAAAGACTTTACTTCCGTAGAACGTGCCTCCGATAACATAATCCAGGATGGATTCTGTCTGAGACATGTCTTAATGGCTTTGGTATAATCAAAATCAGGATTAATTCGCAGTTCCACACAATCTTTTCCGGGATTAATCTGACTGTAATGCCATTCCGGATTATCCTCTATTGTAATGACACGCTCTCCTGCCGGAATAAACTGTGAGAAAAATTTTGCACATTCTGTCTTTCCCGCCCCCGGTTCTCCGCAAAAGACAAAATTCATTTTTGCAGCCACACAATTGGTCAGCAATTCTAATACCGGAACAGCTACATACTCATCCTCCACCATCTTTTTTACCTGCATACGCAGCATTGGCATTGATTTACGGATGCAGATGCTCCTGCCGGATATGGCAACAGATTCATGTACAATACTGATACGCAGCGTGTCGGTCTCCGCCTCCAACAAATTATTTTTCTTGTTAAAAGGCTTGCTCACTTCATTGGCAATCCGATGGGAAAACTGCTCTACAAACTTCTCTGTAATGCCATGGCTTCGAATCAGATAGCGTTCATTTTCTACATCTGTAATCCACAACTGGTTTCCGTTATAGTCAATATCTGTAATCTTATCATTCCGGACATAACGCCAAAGGGGACCAAAATAATCCGGCTCCATCCGGATACCCAGTTCCTGTCTGTCCAAGTCATCCCCTCCTATGGTGCTCCGATGTTATTTCCAAAGTTATCAATTAAGTTCTTAAATGCATCATAAACGGGACCACTGGTTCCATTTCCCATAATTGCTGTCACAAGTGCTGCTAATGCTGCAATCGCAACTACTGTTATAATTACCCCACCATACTGTTCAAAAATTTCTTTCAAATAAGAAAACCCCTTTCCATACTGAATTTCGTTTCACTGTTTGGAATATTTGGGAGGAAACTCCCGGATAAAAAAAGATAAATAAGATGGCTCTAATCATACCTGCTTTTTCTTTTTTTGTAAATATATTTTTTCATTTTTATAAAAATTTTACATTTTCATTTTTCATTATGCTATAATAAAAAAGGTATGATTTTATGCCACAATTTTATATAAGAACTACAGGAGGACACATGAATAAATTTATTATTACCACCGACACTACCGCAGATTTGCCGGCAGATTATGTAGCAGAACATAATCTTGGCATGCTGTCACTCACTTATACTATAGACGGCAAAACCTATGACTGGGAACATCCAATGGATGTCAAAGAATTCTATGCAAAGATGCGCGCCGGCTCTCTGCCTACCACCTCTCAGGTCCTTACGAATTCAATGATTATTATTTATGGCTTTGTTATTTTCTTTTTTTGGGAGATTATCTTTTCATTTGGCGATATCCCGATGATAAGTTATCCTAATGTTCTGTGCAGAGAAGAAAGGGAACGCACAAAACTCCTTTCTCTTCGTCCCGTGGGTGCAATGGTTTGCAGTATTTGTTGTTTAATTGTTCAGCCGCTTGCTTTTGCAGTTTCAGGGGCACTTGGCGGAACACAAACAGATGAACGAAATTCATTTTTCATCATTGCTCTTATTTTCTCAATTGTCGGCTATATTTTTTATCAGTTAACCGTATCAAAAGAGCAGTTAAAATATACTGAAAAAAAGAGTTCTAATGAGAAGCAACAGTACAGATATATACTTACCAATCCCCTTTTGAGAAAAATTATTATATCAGGACTGCTCTCTTCAATGAGTTCTTTGCAAGGCGTGGTCTTGCCTGCGTTGGTTGCCTTTTACTTTTCAAGCAAAAATTCAGGTCTTACCTTTCTTTATACATTCTTGCTCGGTACAGGTAGTTTTGTCGGTTTAATGCTTTCGACTTTTCTTGTACCTATTCTTTCAAGAAAACTCGGAAATGAGAAATCTTATGTGATATGCAATCTTGCATCCATACTGCCAAACATTATGATTTTTGCATTGTACCTCGGCAATAAAACAACAATGAACACCTTAGGAAATTTTGCGTTTGTGTTCATACTCTCTCTTATATCAGGTAGTTTTATGAGCCTTGCTTCAAATATCCGTACTCTGCTCATTGATGATGCGGTAGAATTAGAACACAAATTATCTGGTAAAAAGCCTACAGCATTGTTTTTTTCTTTTCAGACCGCAATAATCAAAATTCAAAGCGGTGTGTCTTCATTGATCTCGAGTGCAGGTTATATGGTAATAGGCTTCACGAGTTCCGAAACGGCCAAACTGAATGAGTATATTGCAAGCGGTTTTGTTGCGAGAGAAAGTACGGAATACACAGATTTATTTACGATGCTGTTTTTCCTGTTTGGCGTTTTACCTGCGATAAGTTCCTTGTTGGCAGTAATTCCATTTATCAAAGATTTGACGTCCAAAAACTGACAGACTAAAGACGAAGCGGCAGAATGTTTGTTTGCGCCGATAAACTCCGGTTTAACGAGCAAATCAGCACGGTTTCACTTTCTCGGTTATGGTTTCATTTTCGGGTGAAGCCAAACAAAACTGCTTGAAACTGTATCATTATTATCAGCTGTTGCCATGAAAAGCCTGTCTTTATGGCAGGTTTATTTTTGTTTAGGGTTATGAGCACTATAAGCGGTGCTCGTTGGGGCGAAGCGGTGCGCCGCTGCCTGTGGCAGATTAAGGCGTGCCGCCGAGGTGAAGAAATAAGGAGCATTGCGATGCGCTCCAAGCGAGCATATGCGACTATATTTCTGAGGGGCAAGCAAGGCGAAGCCTTGTGAGATGTAACCCGGAGGTCGCAGGTTCAAGTCCTGTCCCCGCAACCACAAAATGAAACCACCCAATTTGGGTGGCTTTCTTTTTGTGCTGTGAGCTATGCTCACGGTTGCGACCGACGGGTTCCCGGAGCACAACTGCCAAGCGCTCCCGGTGGGAGATACAGCGCAGGCTGTTGTGGCGCAGCGGTCAAAATTTATCGGCGCTCCAAGCCGCAATAAATTTTGGGCACCGCAAGAGTGCAAACAATGGCTCTGCCATTGTGCGAAAAGGCAAATACGATGTCCCCGCAACCACCATAGGACACTAAAAATGGTACAATTTTTAGTGTCCTACTTTTTGTCTCTTCAGCACAGAAATAAATCCTCGGTTCAACCGAGGGATAGAAATAATTGAGTCAGAAAGAATTGACTTGATTATATATATTTGATAAAATAAAATAAAAAGGGTGAATTTTACGGAACAGTTTTTACTTGAAAAAATTAAGAAACTTGGGATAAAAGAATTTGAGAATTTTAATTCTTTAAATCTTATGGACGGAAATTACTTGAATATAGAATGTATACTTCCTAATGGGGATAAAACTAAAATTCTTGATAACGATACACAATACTATGCAAAACAGATTGATATTGAAGGAAGCGATAAATGTTATGGTGTAGCTGCTAATGAAAAGTTTATTGCTGTATATAAATATGGTTGTAATGGCGAAAATGCAGAACTTGTACTATGGAAAAAAATATAATTTCAATATTTCATTTACATATTCATATAATACCTAGATATATGAATGATGTGCCTAATCCAAAAGGCTGAATGCGAAATATTTTTAATAATGGAGACTATTCAATTTATGTACGAAAAAATGAATAAACTTGTAAGAGATAATATACCCAATATAATAGAGCAACAAGGGGATAAGCCGGATTTTGTAATTCTTGATTCTTTTGATTATTATAATGAATTAAAGAAAAAACTTACAGAAGAAGTAACTGAATTTACTAATTCTGATGATGTCATAGAATTATGTGATCTTATCGAGGTAATAAGTGCTATTTTAGACTACAAGAACATTAACAATAAGGAATTTGAAGAAATGCGTTCGAAAAAGAACAAAAGCAATGGCAAATTCAAAAATAAAATATTCCTTAACGGTGTCCATCGAATGTCGTAACTATACAAAACTTTAATAGTGCTCATTAATATGTGTTAGGGAATTGTTTAGCAGGATAATTCAAAATAATTATATAGGTGAAATTAAAAATGTTAATCATAACCACCGGTTTTCAAAATAGTAACTGTCAAAAATAAACTTAATTGTAAGAAATAAAAAAGTTAAAAATTTTCTTGATGTCGGAGCAATTACTCACGAAGAATTCGACATTTCGATATAAAGAAAATAAAATTACTTAATATTTCGTCGGCGAACAAAGTATAGCATTCGTTAAAAAACAATCATATATAGGATGATAAATAATTAGTTTGTCAAATGGTCACATTTTCGGACAGGTGGTCACATTGTATCAAATATGCTGTACAAAGACATATAAAGCATTCAGCGTAAGGCTGGGTGCTTTTTTATTCGGCGCACCCCGGCGGTGCATAAAACGGTGGCGTTTCGGCTTACACGGTCCAGGCGGTTCCGAGCATTTTCAAAAGCAGGTCGCGGTACGTAAGTCCTGCGGCACGCGCCGCTGTCATAGTGAGGCAATCCTGATTTTTTCTGTGCGGACGAACACCGCCTGTGATATTCGGCTTCGCGTTAAAATCAAATATTTTAAACACACCGTTTTTATCCTCGCGGCAGTCGATGCGTACAAGCCCTTTTATTTTTAAATCCTGTGACGCGGCAACACAATCCTCTTTTATTTTAACAAGCTCCTTTGTGCCGTCTTTTGCAGGCGGTTCGCTTTGTTGATACAAAATCGCAAGTTTCATTTTTCTCGCTTCCGAATTTTTTATTTCAGCGTTATTTTATCGCCGATACCGTGGTTTTTCAAGGGTATCGTCCTTACGGCAGGCAAGCAAAGTCACACTCGCGTGCTATTTAAAATATAATGCATTGAGGCTTTAAACACCAGAAAGGCTGTGATTTTTTATGAAGCGGGCAAAACGAATACTATCTTTTCTTTTAATACTCCTTGTTGCGATTTCGGCATCTGTGTTGCATGTTTCGGCAATTTCCGCCGACACCGACGAGGTTTTTTCGGGAATAGACGTCAGCATTTATCAGGGAGATATAGATTTTGAACAGGTTAAAAGCAGCGGAATCGAAGTTGTATATATAAGAGCGGGATACGGTTTTTCCGTAACCGACCCGAAATTCGAGGAAAATTACACCAACGCGACAAAGGCCGGTCTTAAATGCGGCGCATACTATTTTGTGACCGCACGAAATACCGAGCAGGCATATTTGCAGGCAACGCGCTTTGCCGAGCTTATAAGCGGAAAAACCTTTGCCGCAAGACCTGCCATGGATTTTGAGGAATTCGGCAGCCTCGGGAAAAACGGCATAAATATTGTGGGGCTCGCATTTATGCAAAAGCTCCGAGAGCTTACGGGAATAGTGCCGATTCTTTACACCGACGCATACAATGCCTCGGGAACCTGGGACTGGAATTTTGCGCAGTTTCCACTCTGGGTTGCCGATTACAGCGCGGAAGAACCGTATGTTACAAGTAATATTTGGCAGAGCTATGCGGGATTTCAGTACAGCGACCGCGGCGAAATTCCGGGGATTTACGGCAATGTTAACCTCGACAGGTTTACTTCGTCGGTATTTTTAAACGGCGCAAGCGAAGCTACGCCCACAAAGTCGCCCGATGCCATAAGATATACGGTAAAACGCGGTGACACGCTTTGGGGGATTGCAAAGAAATTCGGCGTTACGGTGTCGGCTGTCGTAAACGCAAACAACATCAGAAATCCCAATCTTATATACGTCGGAGAAGTGTTTATAATCCCCCATATGACGTCCGCGGAAAGCTTCGGATACACGCTTTACACGGTAAGACGCGGCGATACTCTTTGGGGAATATCGAGAAAATTCGGCACAAGCATAAACAGCATAGTCGCGCTTAACGGCATTGAAAATCCGAACCTCATATATGCGGGCGAAGTGTTTAAAATACCCTCTGCCCGCTCGGAACAAGCCGTAATTTACACGGTAAAGCGCGGCGACACGCTTTGGGGTATATCAAGGAAATTCGGCACCACCGTTGAAAATCTGGTAAAGCTGAACTCCGTTAAAAATCCGAATCTCATATACGTCGGAGAAAAGCTGATAATCGGATGACAGACAAAAGCCGTCCGCACCCTTTGAAAAACTACGAGTGCGAACGGCTTTTAAGCAATATGTGTTTTATTTATTTGTCATTTTGAAGTGCAGACGGCTGAGCGACTGTATGAGCCTGTAATGCTTGAAATTATATTTGCGAAGCAAACGCAATTTTCCGCTCTTAACGGAGCTGAGCTCATATATTTCGGGGCTTAATTCCTTTGCCTTGCGGTCGAATTCCATAAAGCGTTTTCTGTTTTCCATATCGCTGTCGGGATAGCTCGAATATATTGCGCTCTGCGTAATTATAAGGTCTGATATGCAGGTCCTCATATAATCCGATTTTGCGCTGTCTGCCTTATCCGAGGAAATATAGTCCCTGTAAAAGTCAAACATATGGAACGTAACCCTGAGATGGTCGTTTATATGCTTTTGGAAACCGAGAATACTCACGCTCTGAGTTGTGAGCGCAAGCCTGTACATATAAACATGCAGGTCAAAGAATGTCACTTTGTTTACAAAGGGCACCGGGAACATAACATATTCGACATCCACATAAAAGCACTTTTCGTCAATAACAATGTTATTATCTTTAAGCACGCTCGTCTTTATTACAAGGGCGTGCATAGGTATATAAACCTTATTTGCAACATCGGCGAAGTCATATTCCGTACCGTCTTTGAACTGCGGAAAATCAACAGCCTTTTGGCGGTTAACATCGTCATAATACTCATAATAGTTTGTAAACACATATTCGGATTCGGTTTTTTCGAGATCCTCGACGAGCTTCACAAAATCGGCGGTGTTGACCCAGTCGTCACCGTCCACAACCTTAAAGTATTTGCCGACGGCATTGCGAATACCGCAGTTAATGGTGGAGCCGTGACCGCCGTTTTCCTTTGAGATAACTCTGAATGTATCGGGGTACTTATCGGCGTACTCCTTGCCTATTTTTGCGGTGTTATCCTTTGAGCCGTCGTCAACCACGATAACCTCGAATTTTTTCATTACAGCCTCGTCGCAAACAAACGAGTCAAGCGTCTGATTCAAAAATTTTTCGACATTGTACGACGGTATTACAACCGTAAGAAGCTTATCCATAATTTTCACCTCAATAATAAGTTCCGTGAAGCAGTATTATTCTCTCCGAAACAATACGATTTAAAAATTTATTTGCCCGGCGTTATTTCCTTTGCCTCGGAATTCTTTGATGTGACGGACTGAACGAGATAGCCGAGCGTAAGCCAGAAGAGGAACGCTCCGCCGGTGTTCATATAAAACGTCTCCGAATAGAACATCATAGAGGCAAATATCGGAGCTATAATGCTGAGCAGAGCGGTATGATATTTGTATTTTTCGCCCTTAAATTTAAAGAAATTCTTAAATATGAGCACCAGCACCAATATTATATATGCTGCGATAATCACAACGCCCAAAATGCCCTGACTTACAAGTATGTCGACAAAGCTGTTGTGCATACTGTGGAATTCAATAAAATCATTGTTGACAAGATAAGTGTCGGGGAGCTTATCCTCGGCATAAGGAACATAGTTCCTGAAGGTTACGCCGGTTAACGGCTTCGTTTTGAATATTTCGAGTCCGCTGCCCCAAATAGCAAAACGGCGGTTGCTCACGTCACCGTTTATGTCGTTACTCTGACGGCCGATTTCAAGCTTCTGCTTGTCCTTTTCCTTCTGAGCATCGGTTTTATCCTTATCGCTGCTTATGATGTGCTCATACTGCCATTTCTTGAATTCGGAGGTTGAAACCGACACAACCTTTATCGCGGCAAAGGATGCGACTGCCGCTGTAACAGCAAGCAAAACGCATATTACGCCCCTTGCGAACGCTTTTTTTGCTTCGAGCTTTTTGCTCCTGAGCGCGGTGAGATACACATAGACCAAAAGCGCGCAGAACAGAGATACCATACCGGTTCGCGAATCCGAAAAAGCTATATAGCATATCTGTAAAACGATGTTTATGATGTACAAAGCCTTTAACGGCTTCTTTGCGTCCTTGTAAAAATACAGGCTCATTATTATGGTTATTGCCGAGAATACTGCACCGTAATTGGGGTCGGAATACACACCCCAAAGCCTGTTCCAAAGGAATCCGAGAATTACGACTACTCCGTTTACCTCCGTATACGAATAGTAATCGGCAAAGAGCATAACCGTTCCCGCCGCAACAGCCAGTAATGTATACGCCATAAAGAAGTGTGAAATTATGTAGAATTCCTTTTTCTCCGCGGTACCGTCGGACGTGGTGTCATAAGTGTACAGTATAAAATACTGGAAAGCCATCCAAACGAGTGCCTTTGCGTTTTCCGACAGCCCGTACTGCCTTGTAAGCAGCGCCGACAGCGCATAGCTTCCGCAAAATGCAATAAGCAAGAATAAACCTTTTGCGTGTAAGTATTTTTTGAAGCAGACGACTCTTATTACAAGTACCGCCGCACCCACCGCCGTTACCGCATATGCAATCCAGGTAAGTACCGAGCGGTTTGCCGTAAGGCCGTTGAACGAGAGCAGTGTAAGCGCAAGGAAAAGCAGCTTAAAGCCGGTCGCCTGCGACCCCTTCCTGAGTATACTTTCTTTCATATTAACTCCTCACACCAATTCATAAAAATTCTGCGCTGAAAGGTCATATCCGGCTCTCCGTACTTCATCGGTACGGTCAATCCGTTTATAGCCCTTGGCTTTTTCTATTTTTTCCGCCCAAACCTTTGCGTCACCGTCTTTGTCAATCGAGAGGGTAACACAGTTTTCCGTTATCACGGCGTCGGACGGTATATGATCGCTCAGGCAGCACATAAGCCCGGTTGCTTCGGCCTCCACAGCGGCTATGCCGAAGCCCTCGAAATGCGACGGCATAAGATATATATCCATAGCCATCATATAATTATAAGCATCGGTCTGCCTGCCGGTAAAGGTGACCTTGTCCGCTAAGCCGAGGCTTTTTACCTGCTCCTTTACATTGTCAAAAAGCAAGCCGTCACCGACGAGTAAAAGGCGTGCGTCGCTGTCGATTTTGCACAGCTCGGAAAATACACGCACCATAAAATCGTGATTTTTGGGATAAAGGAAATTTCCGACACTGCCTATGACGAATTTATCCTGCAATTGCAGTTTTTCGCGCATTGCTTCCCTCTTTTCGGGAGAATACGTAAAGCTTGCAAGGTCAATACCGTTTTTTACGAGCTTAAACTTGTCCGACCCGACGATTTTTTCGGGGAATATCCATTTACCCGCAAGAGCCGAGCAGGCGTAAAAGTCGGTTCCGTATTTATAAAGGAAATTGCGGCAAAGGTTATTGAGCTTTATCATAAGCGCGCGCTTTTTCGGGTTTGAACAGTCATACCACGCACTGTGAGAATGTATGATAACCTTTTTTACTCCGCAGTCGTGCGCCGCTTTTGGTCCCGGATAGCATATCGCGGTAGAAATATTGAAATATGCGGTATCATATCCGTTTTTCTTTATTATATCGCAAATCGCCTTATACTGAGCACGCGGATTTTTAAGAGTCGGTATTTCAAAAAGCCCCGCGCCCTTGCTCTCAAGCTTTTCCTTAAGCTCATTATCTATTTGTGTTGTGAGAAAATCGAAATGCACCTCACCCGGGGAAAAGTGCTCAAAAAAGTTGAGCATATACTTGTCAATTCCGCCGGCTTTTCCGTTCATAATATAGCCGAAAAGCACCTTTTTCAACTGTTTGCCCTCCACATTATTTTTTTAGCTTAAGCCCCGAAAACAGCGACGGGAAGCTTTTTTTGACCGTCGAAATAAATTTGCCCGTGAAAAGAAGCGCGCCTGTATTTCCGCCTTTAAGCTGGTTCGCCATAATTTTTACAAGCCTGCTGTCAGGCTCGGCGTAAGGCATAAGCTCCTTGTAAAGCTCACTTTTAAGCTGAGCCTTGAGCCAGTCTTTTCTGTCTTTCCCGGACATTCCGGAGCGTTTGTCATTATTTTTTTCGAGAGCCGAAAATACGCTTCTGACATATATGCCGGCAAGATTTTTAAGTATATCTCCGTCACACATACCGTTTTCACGGTAAAAACCGAGCAGCTCGTTTATACGCATTTCCTGAAGCTCAAAGTAATTTTTGACAAAGCGGCACGTAAGGCTTTGATTGTCTCTCTTGGCATAGTGGTATGCCGTGTCGTCAAGAATTACCATGGAATCAACATATCTGAAGAAATCTATATTAAATTTAAAATCCTCGTTAAGCGGCATATCGCAAAATGTAACTTCGGAGGAAAACACCGCGTCTTTAAGATAAATCTTATTCCAAAGGTAGCCGAAAAGCGTGGTGTTTTCGATTTTAATTACTTCTTTTGCCACATTCTCTTTACCCGAGAGAGCTTTGCTCTCATATGACACGGGATTTGTCATATACAGCTTACCGGTCTTGTCATAATACTCCTCCACCGCGCCGAACATCACAACCGTGGGAGAAGCGTCACGCGAAGCCGAATACATTTTTTCAAATATATCGCTGTCTATTTTATCGTCGGAATCCATATAATAAAGATATTTGCCCGAAGCGGACTTTGTGCCGAGATTTCTCGCGCTGCTCGCTCCGCCGTTTTTCTCCTTATGGATAACCCGAACCCTGCCGTCCGAGGCTGCAACCTCATCGCATATCTTGCCGCTGCCGTCCTTGGAGCAATCGTCGACGAGTATAAGCTCAAAGTCGGCAAAAGTCTGCCGAAGAACGCTGTCAAGCGTATCCCTAAGATATTTTTCGACGCCGTAAACCGGCATTATAACACTGAAATACGGTGCGCTCATATTTTCACAGCCTTTCGGATTTTTTATCTTCCCGCTTTGAGCTTTGCGAAAAGCTTTGTATTGCCCGACTTAACGGAAGAAATGACTTTGCCCTCAAGATATGTGAGCGCGGTGCTCTTCATCTTAATCGGTATAAGCATAAGCTTCATATACTTTGACTTCGGCACAGCCGCAGAAACCGCCGCGCGCGCCTTGGGGTCGTTTATCATCTTTCTTATCTGCGCCTTTTTTTCGCCGGCAGGCAAGGCGCAGTTTTTGTTTGTAACGTTTTCAATGCATCCGACTATGCGCTCAATATATCTTCTCGAGAGAAATTCCTCTATCTCCGGAGTCATAATTCCCCAGTGCTCATAGAGCTCTCTCATCCACTCGTTCTCCTCCTCGCGCTTTTCGTACATATCGCTTCTGTACTTGGCGGTTTCGGACTCGGCTCTCTGACGGATAAAGTGGTAATACTTCTTTGACGTCACGCCGACTCTCTCAACGTCGCGCACAACGGAGAGGTTAAAGGGGAAATCATCCCAGAAGGTCTGCGGGAAATAGAGCTTGTTGTCTCTTATATAATCGCCCGAGAAGAGCTTATTCCACGGAGTGTAGAGAAGATTGCGGTCAAAAAGGTTGTGTGCGTCGGCTCTGAATTCAGCCTGAGTTTTGTATATCTTATCCTTGTAGACCTGCTCCTGCGTGAATTTTTCGGTGTCACTGTAATATGTGTCGATATAGTAACCCGAAACAACGAGTTGTAAATCGTTTTTCTCGGCCAAATCAACCATATCCTGAAGCATGGTTTTTTCAGCCCAGTCGTCGGAGTCCATAAAATACATATATTTTCCGACAGCCTTATCTATGGCGACGTTTCTCGCCGAGGGAGCGCCGCCGTTTTCCTTATGGATAACCTTTATACGCGGGTCCTTTGCGGCGTATTCATCGCAGATTTTACCGCTGTTATCGGGAGTTCCGTCGTCTACGGCAAAAAATTCCCAATCGGTAAGTGTCTGATTTTGTATACTCTCAATAGCCCTGCCAACGTAATTTTCGACGTTGTAAACAGGCATTATAACACTAACTTTTACATCATTCATAGCCTTTGACCGTTCCTCGCTCAAAATAATTTATCTGTTACCGTCAAAGCCGAAGCTATGACCTTATCCATATCGTAATATTTATACTCGGCAAGTCTGCCGCCGAAGATAATATTGCTCTCGCCATTTGAAAGGTCGCTGTATTTGCTGTAAAGCGACTGATTCTTTTCATCGTTTACGGGGTAATACGGCTCCATACCCTCCTGCCACTCGGACGGATATTCTCTTGTTATATACGTCTTTTCCTGAGTACCGAATTCAAAGTGCTTGTGCTCTATAATTCTTGTGAATTTGGTCTTTTCGTCAGTATAGTTCATAACGGCTACACCCTGATAGTTTTCACAGTCAAGCAGTTCGTTTTCAAAACGGAGGCTGCGGTATTCGAGCTTGCCGAAGCGATAGTCGTAATACTGGTCTATGGGGCCCGTGTAGACAACGGTGTCCGCAAGGGCGGAAAGAGCTTCCCTGTCCTTTAAGAAATCGGTATCAAGACGGGTGTCGATTCCTTCAAGCAGCTTTTCGATAAGCTTATTGTAGCCGCCTATCGGAATACCCTGGTATCTGTCGTTAAAATAGTTGTTATCATAGGTGAATCTGACCGGCAGACGCTTTATTATAAATGCAGGCAAATCCTTGCATTCTCTGCCCCACTGCTTTTCGGTATAGCCCTTTATGAGCTTTTTGTAAATATCATATCCGATAAGGCTTATTGCCTGCTCCTCGAGATTTTTGGGCTCACCCGCAACCTGTTTCTTCTGCTCCTCGATTTTGGCTCTTGCCTCCTCGGGAGTCACAACACCCCACATCTTGTTAAAGGTATTCATATTAAACGGCAGGTTATAAAGCTCTCCGTAATAATTTGCAACCGGAGAATTTGTGTAGCGGTTGAATTCAACAAGGTCGTTTACATAAGTCCAAACTCTCTTGTCGTTTGTGTGGAATATATGCGCGCCGTATTTGTGCACGGTTATGCCCTCAATATCCTCGCAATAAATATTTCCGCCGAGATGGCTTCTTTTGTCGATAACAAGGCACTTTTTACCGTGTTTTGTCGCTTCGTGAGCAAAAACGCTTCCGAAAAGTCCGCTGCCTACGATAAGATAGTCATACTGTTTCATAATTTTTCCTCCTGCGCCGAAGCGCAATTAAAAAATGTATTGTTTGAATTTATCACGCCGCCGACTTAGTTTCGTCGGACGATGCCGTTGTCTTGGGTTCAGCCGTAGTGTGCTCTTTGGTAGTTTCTCTGTTTACGGTTGCCTCGGCGGTTGTCTGCGGTTTTGTCGTGGTTTCGGATTTATTATTGCCGCCGCTGTGCTTAGCCGATGTCGTGGCGGAACTTTTGCTTTTTGAACCGCCGTTTGAAGAGCCGCTGCTCTTTGTTGCGGACGAAGAGGATTTTGAGCTCTTGGTTGTTGTCTGCGACTCTTGTTTTTTCTTTGACGACGCAGTTGTTTCCGGGACTTCGCCGTAAATGAACAGGTGCATTCTGTCAGCTGCCGCCGCAAGATCGTATCTCCATACCCATGCGCCGTCGTAAATACCGCCTACCGCGTTATCCTCGTCGCCGGGAACAACCATAGTCTCAATGGTTATATCATTTGAAAGCATCGGAGCGAAAGAGAGAACCTCCGAAACCGACATCGATGTTTCACAAAGAGCCATACCCGCCTTTACGAGGTCGGCATATTTTGTGGGGCTGATGTTTCTCGCCTTGTCAATAAGGCACTCAATAACCTTCTTCTGCCTATCCACACGGGCGTTATCCGAATCGCGCTTTCTGATACGCGAATACACGGACGCCTGCTCGCCCGTCAGGTGCACCATACCCGATTTTTCGACATATTGGAAATTCGGATTATCGTCGTCACCGATATTGTTAAGCTCAAGACGCTCGTCCTCGGTTATATCAATATCTATTCCGCCGAGAATATCTATTGCCTCGGCAAGCTTATAAAAGTTTATCGTGGCATAATCGGTAATATTCATATTGAAATTCTGGTTTAGCGTTTTAATGGCAAGCTCCGCTCCGCCGTAAGCATAGGCGTGAGTTATTTTCTGATTGCCGTGCCCGTCTATCGCAACATAGCTGTCACGGAGAACGGAAATCAGCTTAACGTCGTTGTTTGCCTTATCTATGCTCACTATCATTATAGAATCGGAACGACCGGAGAAAGAGTCCTTATCTCTTGTATCAACGCCGAAAAGCGCTATGTTTACAATATCAGTCTTTCCGTATTTGTTTGCTATATCGTCCGATACGCCGAGATTGTCTTTATCTACGTTCTTTTTAAAACCGCCCCATATACCGAAAACAAGGGCGCAGGAGACAACAGCGAGTAAAAGAATAACGGCAACAACTATTATTACTACGCGCTGCCATTTTTTCAGGTTTTTCCATTTTCTCTTAAGCTTTCCCGGTTCCTTAGCGTCCTTGGTTTTTTTCTTTCTGCGCATATCGCGCGCGGCGGTATGTGAAATATTGCTGTTTTGATTTTGTCTTCGCGGCACATGACCGTTTTCAAAGTGTATTTCTATATCCTTATCTTCTTTTTTCATAACTACCTCTTTACCACAAAATATAAATGACGTTTATAAGCGACTGCGCTCAAAATCGCCGTAAGTCGGGCAAGTATATTCTGCCCCTTATAATTTTATTTATTTTACAACAAAAACTAAGCAGTGTCAATCCGATTTGACGCTGTAACGGCGAAAAACGGCGTTTTCGTCGTTTTTCATATTTTTTATTGTTTAAAAAGGAACCGAGATACGTTCTGCCGGTGAAGACGAAAGCAAAACGAGTTACCGAAACAAGCCGTTTTGCATCATCGTTTAAGCGGCTTTGTGTACCAAATTACGCCAAATTGCAATATTTTAAAAAAACAGTAGCATTTTGCGATTTTATATGATATATTATGTCTTGGCAAAAATATGTAAAATTTGCTTTTTAATCTGTTGAAAGGAGGTTAACCATGCAGGTATTATCATCCTCGCAAAAAAAAGACATAACTCCTTCTCAGCTTTTGCCGGAATCAATGTTTGATTTTATATATGCAAAAGACGGTGAAGCCGTAATAAAAAGCGGGGATACGGATTTTATTTTGTCGGGCGGTCAAATGCTTATAGTTTCCTCTGCCGACGGTAAAACAATGTCTGTAACAAAGGCACCGTTTAAATATTATTCATTTTCTCTCGCGAGCGAGGAGGTCAAAAAAATTCTCGGAAATTCGAGCATTTCTTCATTTTTCGCTAAGAAATTTAAAAGCTCATATCATATTTTTGATTTTTCGGAAAGCAGCATTGCCGAGGAATTATGCTCACAGCTCGAAAAGGAGTATCAAAGTCCCTACGTTGTTGCCGGCAATACCGCAGAAGTGCTTTTAAAGCTGCTTATGCTTGAAATATATAAGCTTAACCCGTCACCGTTCGGAAACACAGAGCGCCAAAACAAGTCGATGCAGAAAATACGTGAATATATAGACGCGCACTACGGCGAAGAAATCACAGTCGAAAAGCTCGCCGAAAGTGCTTATTTGTCCCCGCCGTATCTTAGTCACTCGTTTAAGAGCTTCTCGGGCTTCAGTCCGAAGCAGTATCTCACGGCGGTACGTCTTGTAAACGCAAACAAGCTTTTGACGACTACCAATCTCAGCATAAACGAAATTTGCCGCAAGGCCGGCTTTTCGGATATAAATAATTTTATACGCACATTTAAAAGCTTCTACGGAACCACACCTAAAAAGTTCCGCAGCATATAACACCAAATAACAAAAAATACGGAAAGGATTTAATATGAATACACCTAATGCACCATGGCTGAAATTCTACGGGGATATTCCGAAAACTCTCGAATACCCCCAAATCTCAATGTATGAAGCCGTTGTAAACGCAGGCAAGACCCATTCGCAGGTAAATGCCTATGAATTTCAGGGTAAGGGAACGACTTATGAAAAATTCATAGAAAAAATCGACAGAACCGCAAAGGCTTTCAAAGCTCTCGGAATAAAAGAAGGAGAAACCGTAACCATTTGTATGCCCAATGCGCCGCAGGGCGTTGACAGTTTCTATGCGCTCAACCGCATAGGCGCCGTTCCGGCTATGATACATCCGCTCTCTGCGGCAGGCGAAATCACGTTTTACCTTAAAGACACCGACAGTAAGGCAATACTCGTTCTCGATATGTTCTATGAGAAGGTTGAGCAGGCGGTAAAGGATCTCGGCAGACCCGTTAAAATAATCGTAGCGAGAATACAGGATGAATTAAAGTTTCCCCTTAACATTTTGTATCCGCTCACACTGAAGAAAAAGCCTCCGGAGCTGCCCGACAGCGAAAATGTCGTTCGTTGGAATGACTTTATCGCGGCAGGTAAAAACGAAACGCTGCCCGAAACATTTCCCTCGGCCGACAAAACGGCGGCCATACTTTTCAGCGGCGGCACAACCGGAACAAGCAAGGGTATACTCCTCACAAATCTCAATATGAACGCGCTCGGTATGGAGGTCGCCGCGGCGGCCGGCTTTACCATGGAGGGTCTTCGTATGCTCTCGGTTATGCCCCTGTTCCACGGCTTCGGTCTCGGTGTCGGCATTCACACGCCTCTTATCAACGGAGGCACGTGCATACTCGTTCCGCAGTTCACCGTTAAGACATATGCCAAGATGATAAAGAAAAACAAACCTACGGTTATCCCCGGTGTTCCCACGCTCTTTGAGGCTTTGCTTCGCACAGAGGGACTTGAAGGCGTTGACCTCTCGTTCTTACAGGGTGTTTTCTGCGGCGGTGACTCTCTTTCGGTTGAGCTTAAAAAGAAGGTTGACGCATTCTTAAAGGAGCACAACGCTAAGGTACAGATTAGAGAGGGCTACGGTACAACGGAGTGCGTTACGGCGTCCTGCCTTACCCCGCGAGACTTTTTCCGCGAGGGCAGTATCGGAATACCGTATCCGGACGTTTACTATCAGATAGTCGATCCGAAGGACGACAGCGAGCTTCCGCCCGATACAGAGGGTGAAATCTGCATAAGCGGTCCCACCGTTATGAAGGGCTATCTCAACAATGCCGCCGAAACGGCTGCTACGCTTCGCACCCATGCAGACGGCAGAGTGTGGCTCCACACGGGCGACGTCGGTACCATGGATAATGACGGCTTCATATACTTTAAGCAAAGACTTAAGCGTCTTATCATAGTTTCCGGCATAAACGTATATCCCTCACAGGTTGAAAACACCATAGACGCTCATCCGGATGTACTGCTCTCATGCGCCATAGGTATTCCGGATCCGTACAAGATGCATAAGGTCAAGGCTTTTGTCGTTCTTCGTCCCGGTGTTGAACCGAGTGAAAAAATAAAAGAAGAAATACTTGAGCACTGCCGCAAAAATATATCCAAATACGCCATGCCGCGCGAAATAGAATTCCGCACGGAGCTTCCCAAGACTCTTGTAGGCAAGGTAGCGTACAGGAAGCTTGAAGAAGAGGAGGCAGCAAAATATGAGCAGCAAAAAGCAGAGAAGCAAGGAAATGACAACGAAAACAAATAACGAAACGCCCGAAGCACTGGCTCACATAAAACGTGCTCACGGTATCTACTTCACATCAAAGGTTCTTCTCGGCTGGATAATAAAACTTTACTTCAATTTCAGAAGCAAGGTATACAGGCCGAAAAACAAGAGTTTTATTCTTATTTCAAATCATACGACAATGTTCGACCCGTTTTTTGAAGCACTCTCGTTTAAACCGTATCTGCGCTTTGTGACGAGCGACCATCTTCTCAGAATGGGTGCCTGGGGAAAATTCATAAAGTTCTCTGTTAATCCCATTCCGAAAAGACGCGGCGCCGACTCCGAAAAGACCATGGAAATGATGGCGGAATCCGTAAGGAACGGCGTCAGCGTTTGTATACACGCCGAGGGGTTCTGCTCGATAAACGGCGAAACGGGATTTGTTTCGCCGCGCACCGGTCAGCTTGTCAAGGACAGCGGTGCCGGCCTTATCACATTCCGCACCGTCGGCGGCTATTTCAAGGACCCGAGATGGGCAAAGCACTCGCGCCGCGGCAGAATGCGCGGCAGCGTGGTCCGCGAATACATGCCCGAGGAGCTTCAAAGAATGTCCGTTGACGAAATAAACGAGGCAATTCGCCGCGACATATACATAAACGCCTACGAACAGCAGAGAAAGGATCCGCATAAATATAAGGGACGCGCTCTCGCAGAGGACCTCGAAACGATTCTTTATCTTTGCCCCAAGTGTCACGCCATAGGTAAAACACATTCGCACGACAATGAGTTTTCGTGTGAATGCGGCTATAAGATGCACATCAACGAATACGGATTTTTTGAGGGCGACTCTCTTGTCTTTGACAATGTCCTCGACTGGGATAAATGGCAAAAAAGCTATGTTAAGGACAATCTCGCTCTGTGGCGCTCTTTCACGGAAAAGCCCATAACCTCGGATGAAAAGCAGATACTGAACTGCATTGAAGAAAACGAGACAAAGGAGCTTTTCTCGGATAACTGCACAATGAGCATTTATGCCGACAGACTCGAATTTAGCGATGAAAGCAAGGGCAAAAAGGTCTTTATGCTCTCGGATATAGTCAAAATGTCAATGGGCGGCGAAACAAAACTGTATTTCACAACATCCAACGGCTTTTACTATGAGGTCGGAAGTCATACACGCCGCTCGTCGGTTAAGTACTTTGCGCTTTACAGAGTGCTCACGGGGCGCGAATATTTATAATCTGCCTTTGAGAATGCCGTATAAAACTGCAAAAACAAGGATTGTATTTTTTACAATCCTTGTTTTTTATTTATCATTTTTCGTTTTGCCGCATATAATAACACGGATATATTATTAGGAGGACAAAAAATGAAAAACGACATATCCTTTTTTCTCGGCACAAATTCCGGCACCGGCTTTCACTCGCTTTTTTATGACCTCACCGAGCACGCGACGCCGTACAGCACTTTTATAATAAAAGGCGGCCCGGGGACGGGAAAATCCGGACTTATGAAAAAAGTGGCGGAAGAATGCGAAAAACGCGGTCTTTTCAATGAAAAGCTTTGGTGCTCATCCGACCTCGATTCGCTTGACGGCGTGTTTATTCCCGAAAAGCATTGTTCTGTTTGCGACGGAACCGCTCCGCACGTTGTTGAGCCCGTATTTGCCGGCGCCGCAGAACAGATAGTTAATGTTGCCGCGCTTTGGAACAGAAAAAATCTCAAAAAGAAAAGCAAGGAAATTATACGCCTGTCAAATGAGAACGGCTTTTGTCACAAGAGGGTTGCATCGCTTCTTTGTGCTGCAACCGCATTAAAGCAAAATATGTCGGAAATATATAAAACGGCATTGAAAAAGAAAAAGCTTCACGAGCTTACGGGCGATATTCTTTTGCAATTTGAGCCTGTTTCCGATAAAAACGGAAGAATCGAAAACCGTTTCCTTTCGGGTGTTACTCCGAAAGGGCTTATAACATTTACAAATACCGTTAAAAATCTTGCCGACGACATAACCGTTATACGCGACGAATCGGGAATAACCGAAAAGCTGCTTGCAGACATTGCCGATTATTCGCCTTCTATCGGATACGACGTCATAGTCTGCCGAGATGTACTGTTCCCCGAAAAGACCGCGCACGTTCTGATTCCCGAAAAACGCCTTGCTTATGTGACCTCCTGCGACGCATTCCCGATAAATATTAAGGGCGCAAAGCATATTTCCGCAGATAAGTATTGTGATAAAAATATTTTGAGCAAATATGACAGCGAGCTGTGCTTTTATAAAGAAAACATTAAAACGCTGTTGCTGAAATGCGTTGACATACTTAAAGAGGCAAAGGACATACACGACGAGCTTGAAGATTGCTATATAAGCGAAATGGACTTCGGTGCTCTTGACAGGCTGACAGACGACCTTATCAAAGAAATGCTCGGATAACGGCGCGCTCTTCACATAAATACGGGGGCTGTAAAACACAAGTTTTTACAGCCCCTTTTAAAAATCAATTATTCTTTTTTATCTGCTTTACCACCTGATTGCCGTAAACGGCGGCTCCCGTAACAAGCACTCCCTGAATTACCGAATCGGCAGACAGCCCCGTCAGAGCTATGCTTCCGGAAATTCCGAAAATCAACAGCAAAAGCGGTATGAATTTATCGGGTATTCTTTCAATAGATTTAAAAATCAGTCCCAAAACGTTTAATGCCGGGATTAAAATCAGCGCGCGTTCGACTATATATGACATCAAATCCATATTTCCTCCTTAATTTACAAAGCCGATAAGCGCATAGCCTAACGCAGTTCCGACGGCACCGATAAGTGCAAATAAGAGCTTATCCCAAAACGCCGATGGTCTGCGTTTAATTTCGCTTATGCTCTCCTTCAGCTCTCCGACGGACAAGAGCAAGTTGTCAAGCTTTGTATTTTCCTCCGCCTGATTTATCGCAAAGGTATTTACCTTTCCGTACAGTATCTTAACGTCGTTTTCAAGTGTTTTGATTCGATGCTCAAAAAGCTCGTTTTCACTCATAGCGGTGCCTCACCTTATATCATCGGCGTTTACAAATCCCGTGACATTTTCACCTATCGGCTTTTTAAGAGCAAAGCTCGCAGAGGAGGTTATGCGGTACCTGCCGTTTATCTCAATCCCGTCGTAGATATAGTAAGTACCCGATTTTCTCGCCGACGGAGCTTTTGAATACGCAGACGAAAACAAGGGTGTATTGCAAAGTGCCACGGACCGGCGCGGTGGAAATGTGCCGCTTTTTACGTTATCGGTGCTTTCTGCGGCACCTTTTGAAAAGCCGTTGAGTCCGTTGGCTCTCATAATATTCGGGTAGTCCTTAAAGGCTAAGTCCATATCGGTATTGCCTGTTATGCCGTCCGTTTTGCCCGATGACGTATACTGCCACATACCGTATTTTCCGCCGTAGGAGGGTGCGTCAGCCCATTGCGCGAGCCAAATATCGTAGCGCTCCTTTACCCTGTCGGAAATTTTGTTATTGAGCCACCACAGATTCGCATAGACCGAAACAAAATATCCTGCCTTTTCCGTTCTGCCGCAAAACGCCTCGACAATATTGCTTATTTCCTCACGTGAGAGGTTTTTCTGCGAGTTGTCCTCAATATCGAATGCCACGGGAAATTCAAAGCTTTTTCCGGATATAAGCGAGAGAAAATACTCCGCCTCCTTTTCTGCGTCCGAGACGGTTTTTGCGTAGCTGTAATGGTATGCGCCGACAAGTATGCCGTTTTTCTTTGCCTCGCGGTAATTTCTTTCAAATGAAGTGTCATTTTGACCTTGGCACCTGCCGAAGCCCGCGCGCAGCATGGCAAATTCGACACCCGAAGCGCGAACCTTTTCCCAATTTATATCGCCCTGCCACTTTGACACGTCTATTCCCTTATATTTAGCTTCCATATAAATATTCCTTTCGTTCTTTACTTTTCTTCAAGGCGCTTTACCGCCTCGGATATATCGGCACAATAGCATATGTCGAATTTACCGCCCGGCTTAGAAACCGTAATCTCGGTGGTCGGAAACTCCGAATTCAGCGCCGCCGCTGTAATATTCTCCTCCGATTCCGATGCCAACGGATAATATACCGTAACGGGCGTTCCTGCGGCGTATTGCGACTGAAGATACGATTTGAGCCTGTCTACGGAAAGAGTAGTCAGGAAATATATTACATCGTTGCTGTAACCGTACATTACGCCGATATAATTTTCACCCGCCGAAATGCGCGCTCCGAGCTCTTCGTCGCTTGTGATATTATCCGTAAACACCTCAAAATGCGTGCAGTATCCGGGAAGGCAGGTTCCGCGAACCATTTTTGCACCGCCGGGGGTCGGAGTATATATCCTGTTTAAAGTTACACCGCCGCTTGTATATGATTTGGCAAGCACCGTCTGGGCGTTTCCCGTAAGAGCATATTTGCCGATTTTTCTCGTGAAGATTCCGCTTATGACGTCGGCTTTGTCCGCGTAATCACCGGCAGAAAAAAGCTCGCTTCCCGTATTCACCGTTTGCTCCGCGCCGTTTATTCCGATTTTTACGGAGGACACGCCGCTTATTTTTACGGAAGAAGCAGGCTCCGCCGTGCCGCCGTAGGAGCCCGTAACCGAGGTTTTACCGTATACCGTAAAGCCGTTAAACGGCATCGCAAGAGAATCCGTAAGAGTCAGCGTATTTTCTCCCGAAACACGGCGAGTATACGGAAGACCGTATGTTCTCTTGTTTATCAGAGCGGCAATCTCTTTCTTATCTTTCTCTGTCAGAATATAGTTGCTGCCGTCCTTACCGTTGTCGCCCTTGTCGCCTTTCTCGCCCTTGAACACACCGTTCTTTATGTTTTCGAGCATTGTATTCACGGAGAAATCATAATCCGAGAGCAGCGCACCGTCGGCATCGGCAAGCGTATTAAAATAAAGTATTATATTTTTCGGCTTCATAACCTCTGTGGTAATGCCGTTCTCGTCAATTTTGACGGCGTTCAGGCAGCATTCTGCCGTACCGTATTTTGTGACTGACGCGGGCACGTCAAACGACACCGAATTTTCGTCATTCTTATCGAGAGGAAGATAATCCGTGCGCAAAATTTTCCCGTTCGGAAGCACAAAATCAAGATAATATTTAAACTCGTCGGTAAAGGTGCTCTCAAGAATGAATTTCAGCGTAGTCGCGTTGTGCTCGGCACTGTTCCCTGCCGTTATGCACTCAACGGACGGCTCGTCCTCTAAAAAAATATAGATAGAAATGGTTTTCGTCATAAATACTCCTTTATTTCATCAAATATGCTTTCCGGCGGACAGATAAGCGAAAATCGCATCATCACGGGATATTTAAGATAGGCATAGAGCTTTTTTTCGGCACTCAAAAGCACTCTGTCAACATAATTGCGTGATGCGCCGTTTTTTCGCGCAATCTCAGATTTGTTAAGTCCCGAAATATGCCTCGCCAAAAGGAAATCCCGTTCCTCTTGTGTCAGCTCGTTTCGGAGAACAAGCCCGACTATCCTCTTGATAACGGAGTTTTTACGCGCCAAAATATACGCCGCCGCGTTTTTATCTCCGCCGTGCTCTATAACCTCAAGATTTTCCGTGAGATAGATGTACTCGTCAAGGCTTAATTCCGCAAGTATTTTTTCGTCCATAACTCTCCTTTCGGACTGACGGCATTATCGGTACGTCGCCCGAAACCGTTGTCCGTAAAATCAAATCAACACCCGAAAAACAGATTTCGGGTGTTGATTTATAGAACATTTGTTCGCTTACAAATATAATATTAGTCCCAAAAGCGGGACTTGTCAAGTGTTTATAAAAGAAAAACGGAGCTCCTTGAGGTTATCAGCCTTTAAGAGCCCCGTTCTTATGTGATTTTTGCGGTGTCGCTTTTATTATCAAATTACAGCTTTATGAAGCCTTGCCTGCTTTTATCAAGTCTATCTCCGCGGCGTCAAATAAATCTACAACTCCGTCGCCGTTTACGTCGGCAGCCAAATACTCATTTGAACCGTCTCCGAGCTTTTTATCCTCAACGGAATGCTTAACCACGGCGTCAAAGTCGCTGCCGTCCACGTATCCGCTCGGCACAACGTCACCGCGCATAATAACGGTATATCCCGTGCTTGTGCCCGCAGACGTATTGCTGACAGTAAATATCGAGCCTGTTTTATTGCCGCCGGAAGCGAAACTGTAACCGCTCTGCATATAAACCGCCGAATTTACGCTCGCACCGTTTGTGATATACAAAAGCTTTGACTTTTCGTTCACCGTTGCGCCGGAGTTTATTTCCGGTACAACGGGCGAATAGGCATTTTCCGATACGGTGGGATATGTCAGCGTAAAGCTTCCGCCGTAACGTTTTCCCGTTTCGGTATGGCTGCTGCCGAAGGTTTCACTCGCGCCGAAATACCTGTTTCCGCTGGCTGTTCCCACAAGGAAATAATCGTACAAAATATCGCCCTGATCGTCAAAGGTGCAGTCAACGCCGTACCACTTGCCGTCCTCCATTTTTACGTAATTCCAAGCGTGACCTCCGCCGTTCGAATTGCCCACAGCTATTACGCACGGTATTCCGGCTTTGTCGCAGAGGATTTTAAACGACTCGCTGTAACCCTCACACACGGTTTTGTACGGTGTCAAAAATACGCTCGTAGGCTCATGTGCGGTAGGTATTTCAAACTTTTCATCATACTCGACCCGTTTGCAGATAAAATCGTGTATGAACTTCACTTTTTCGTAGCGCGTTGCGCCTTTGATTTCTACGCTGTCAACAACAGCCGCCATATCGTTGTAATCCTGCTTTACCTTGTTCATATCGGCATAGGCGTTTGTATTTATTCGCGGCTTCACCGTAACCGATGAAATCGTAAAGTGATAACCGCTGCTTGTTTGATAATAGGAATACCCGTAGCTTATGCTGTACCCGTTTATCCAAAAAATCATCGGGTAATCGTCGCAAAGTGCCGATAATCCGCCCGTGACCGCCTCTGACAGGGCTGATTTTATGTTGCTCGGCACACTTGTGCTTGTGCCGTCCCAGGTAAGCGGCGACGGCAAGGCTACATCAATCGAGCTTTCAAACGGTTTTTCCTTGACCGTGTTATAAACCGCTCGTTGGTTTGAATTCAAAAATGTATAAAAGGTATACGGAGTATCAGCTCCGTCCGAAAAGAACGGTAATGCTTTATTGTCGCTTTCCGGAACCAAATCGGAAGCGTCCGTTCTCGGGTCATAGCTGACAGCCCACTCTACGGGCATATCCGCGTAAAGCGTTTTTTCTGTCATTGCACCCGATAAGAGTGACAAAAACGGCATGGTCAAGACTATTGCAAAAACCATACTCAAAGCTTTTCTCAAGACAATTCCTTCTTTTCTGCGAATTTTTATCATCTGATTATATAATATATTATTTCGGCTGAAATTGTCAACAGAACAACAAAGCAGAGGCCCTATATACAAGGTCTCTGCCGAATACTAATTTTATCTTTTTCTGAGGAGTTGCGACAGCTCGTCCATAAAGGCGTTTATATCTTTAAACTGCCTGTAAACCGAAGCGAACCTAACATAGGCAACCTCGTCTATGTCCTTAAGCTTCTGCATGGCAAGCTCGCCTATGTGCATTGACGAAACCTCACGGTCAAGGGAATTCTGGAGGTTTGCCTCAATATCGTCAACGGCGCGCTCCAAGGTATCCATCGAGACCTGACGCTTTTCGCAGGCGCGCATCATACCGCCCAAAAGCTTATTGCGGTCAAACACCTCGCGAGACTTATCTTTTTTTACGACGAGTATCGGCACGCTTTCAATGACCTCATATGTAGTAAAGCGCTTACCGCACTTGATGCACTCGCGACGGCGGCGAATTCTCTCGCCCTCGTCGGTAGGTCTTGAGTCTATTACCTTGCTCTCCTCGTATCCGCAGTAAGGGCACTTCACGGCAAATCACATCCAATAGTTATTTTTAATCTAAGATTATTATAACAAACAAAATTTACATTGTAAAGCGTATTTTAGCCGCCGCTTTGATATGTCAAAGCTTTCTCCAAACCATTTTGTCGACTACACCCGTATACGACTGAATTATTTTGACAACCTTAGTCGAAACGTTTTCATCGGTATAATCGGGCACGGGGATTCCGCAAAAGCCGTTTTTGTCAAGCTCAACCGCAGTATCAACCGCTTGCAGCAATGATTTTTCATCAATTCCGGCAAGCACGAAGCACCCCTTATCGAGAGCCTCGGGACGTTCTGTGGAGGTTCTGATGCAAACCGCAGGGAAGCTCTTTCCGACTGAGGTAAAGAAGCTGCTCTCCTCGGGCAGCGTTCCGCTGTCGGAAACCACGGCAAAAGCGTTCATCTGAAGATTATTATAATCGTGAAATCCGAGCGGCTCGTGGCGAATAACTCTCTCGTCAAGCTTAAAGCCGCTCTCCTCGAGACGTTTTTTTGAACGCGGATGACACGAATAGAGTATCGGCATATCATATTTTTCCGCAAGGCCGTTAATTGCGGAGAACAGACTGTTGAAATTCTTTTCGGTGTCGATGTTCTCTTCTCTATGAGCCGACAAAAGGATGTACTTTTTCTTTTCGAGTCCGAGCTTTGTTAAAATGTCGCTGTTCTCTATTTTTCCAAGGTTTTTATGAAGCACCTCCGCCATGGGGGAGCCGGTGACGTATGTGCGCTCCTTCGGAAGCCCGCATTCGGCGAGATACCTTCTTGCGTGTTCGGAATAAGCCATATTCACATCCGAAATAATATCCACTATACGGCGGTTTGTCTCTTCCGGCAAACACTCGTCCTTGCAGCGGTTGCCCGCCTCCATATGGAATATCGGTATATGAAGTCTCTTTGCCGATATTGCGGAGAGACAGGAGTTTGTGTCGCCGAGTATCAAAAGTGCGTCGGGTTGAACATCACGCATCAGCTTATATGAGCAGCTTATGATATTGCCGACTGTCTCACCGAGGTCGGCTCCGACTGCGTCCATATACACCTCGGGGTCAGATAGCTCCAAGTCCTTAAAGAACACACCGTTAAGATTATAATCGTAGTTTTGACCCGTGTGTGCGAGTATGCAGTCAAAATACTCTCTGCACTTGTCAATAACGGCGGCAAGCCTTATTATTTCGGGGCGTGTGCCGACAATAATAAGAAGCTTTAACTTCCCGTTATTCTTAAATTTGATATCGCTGTAATCGGTTTTCATATATATTACCTCCGCCGTGTGTGACAGTATTAAACCTTTTCTCCGAATGTATCCGGGTGCTCTGCATCAAACATTTCGTTTGCCCACATCAAGGTGACAAGCGGCTGTGTATCGCTTAAATTAACTATGCTGTGAGTGTAGCCGGGAAGCATCTGCACACATTCGGGCTTATCGCCGGAAACATAAAACTCCATAACGCTGTTCGTGCCTATTTTGCGTTCGCGTATAAGCCCTTTTCCCGAAACGACTATGAACTGCTCCCACTTGCTGTTATGCCAATGCTCGCCCTTGGTTATGCCCGGCAGCGACACATTAACGCTGAACTGTCCGCAGTTTTCGGTTTTCAAAAGCTCGGTAAAGCTGCCGCGCGCGTCCGAATTTGTTTTAAACTCAAACGCGGTTTTTTCTTTCGGAAGATATGAAAGATACGTGCTGTATAGCTTTTTGGCAAAGCTGCCGTTCGGAATTTCCGGCATGATAAGAGTCTTTCGCTGGTCATCGAATTTGTGAAGCAACGACACGATTTCGCCGAGCGTAACGCGATATGTCACCGGGACGGCACAATATCTGCCGTCGCTTTTAAGTACCGTATCCGCTCCCGAAAAATCACAACGGTGCTCTTTTCCCTCGAGCAAATCGAGCATTTCGCTCACAAGGTCGTCTATGTATAAAAGCTCAAGCTCCGTTTTTTCATTATCAACTCTTATGGGTAAGTCGTTTGCGATGTTGTTGCAAAAGGTTGCAACGGCACTGTTGTAATTCGGCCTGCACCATTTTCCGAAAAGATTCGGGAAACGGTAAACAAACACCTTTGCGCCGGTTTTTGCGGCATAGTCAAAAAACAGCTCTTCTCCGCGCAGCTTCGACTCTCCGTAAACGGAATTTGCATATCTGCCGACAAGCGTCGCCTGTATGGAGCTTGAGAGCATAACGGGACAACGGTTACCGTGCTTTTCAAGAGTTTTCAAAAGCTCCGAGGCGAAGCCGAAATTTCCCTTCATAAACTCGCCGTCGTCCTTCGGCCTGTTTACTCCCGCGAGATTGAAAACAAAATCGCACTCCCTGCAAAAATCGGAGAGCAGAGCCTTATCCGTATCGACATCATATTCAAATATTTCGTCAATCGAGAGCGACGGACGGGTACGGTCTTTGTTATCGCGAAGATTTTTAAGCGCCTCGACAAGGTTTTTACCTACAAATCCGGCTGAACCCGTAACAAGTATTTTCATAAAAAAGCTGCCTTTCGGAATACAAAATCACTTCTTGAATTCGGCTAATTCGTCTCTGATATAAGCGAGCGATAAAAGCTTTTCCTTTACCTGCTCCACATTTAAAAGCTCCGTATTGTTTGAATTAAATTCGGTTAAGGGATTGCGCTTTATGTCGCCCGTCTTAAAATATTTATCATAATTGAGCGAACGCTTATCGCAGGGTACGCGGTAGAACTCTCCCATATCTTCGGCGTGGGCGCATTCTTCGTTGGTGAGCAGAGTCTCATACATTTTTTCGCCGTGGCGAATACCTATAACCTTTATATCGGTGTCGGGGCAGAAAAGCTCCTTTACCGCCTCGGCAAGCACACCGATTGTGCAAGCCGGTGCTTTCTGAACAAGAATATCGCCCGACACTCCGTTTTGAAATGCAAAGAGAACGAGGTCAACCGCCTCGTCGAGAGACATAATAAATCGTGTCATATTCGGCTCTGTAACTGTTATCGGTTTGCCCTCTTTAATCTGCTCTATCCAAAGCGGAATTACAGAGCCGCGCGAGCACATAACGTTTCCGTAACGAGTGCAGCAAATCTTGGTCTTGTCGGGACTTACGGTTCTTGATTTTGCAACTATTACCTTTTCCATCATAGCCTTTGACGTTCCCATTGCGTTTACTGGATATGCCGCCTTGTCGGTTGACAGGCAGATTACGGTTTTAACGCCCTCGTCAATAGCTGCCGTAAGCACGTTATCTGTGCCGAGAACATTGGTCTTAACCGCCTCTATCGGAAAAAACTCGCACGAGGGCACCTGCTTTAAGGCCGCCGCGTGGAAGATATAGTCTACACCGTGTATTGCGTTTTTAACGGACGCCAAGTCTCTGACATCGCCTATAAAGAATTTGATTTTATCGCTGACCTCGGGCATTTTCGCCTGGAACTCATGGCGCATATCGTCCTGCTTTTTTTCATCTCTTGAAAAAATGCGGATTTCGCCGATGTCGGTCTGCAAAAATCTGTTGAGCACCGCATTGCCGAATGAGCCTGTTCCGCCCGTAATCATAAGGGTTTTTCCATTGAATACTGACATTACCGTTTATACTCCTTTATCTTTTACAAGATTTGTTTTTCTCAATAATTTATTTAACAATCCAAAGGCTAAAGCCTTTTCAGATTTATTCATACCGAACACCAACATACATATACCGTAAATTACAATCATAACCACGCAATTTACAACAAATCCAAGCCAGCCGTATTTTTCAAGACCAATAAGTGAGAACAATTTTCCGCCGACAAAGCAAATCAACAATGACGGCAGTACACCTTTAAGCAGTCCATAATAATACTCGCCGAGCTTTATTCCGATTTCTTTCTTAAACATTACATTCATACACAATACATCGCCCACAGTCAATGCAATCACAGAACCTATAACCGCACCCTCAAGAGGTTTCCAGCTTATCAAAACGGCTGTTAAGACAATGTTTATCAATGCGGAAATAATCTGTATTATAGCCTGCCCCTTGTGTCTGTTCATAGCCCAAAGAATTTGAGAGCCTATTGACTGAACAAGCGTAAACATAGTAGGCAGCATAATTGCAATCGCAACATAGTATGATTGCTCATAAGCATCTCCCGCCCACAATATCATAAAATGTTTACCGAAAGCGATAAACACAACAAAAATCATACCAAGCATCATAAGTATTATTCTGCCGATACGAACCATTTCATTTTGAAGATCCTTAACTTTTGCACCGTTTTCAACCATACGCACAACGCCCGCCATAAGCACTCCGTTGAAATGACCGCCGATTGTTTTAAAATACTGAATTATCTGCGAACCGACTCCGTAAATCGCAATAATTGCCGATGCATTTTTTGCTAAAATACCGAGTAAAATGGTATCTGTCATTGAATTTATCTGCGTTGCTATCATCTGCAAAAAAACAAATGCCGAATATGTAACAGTTTCCTTTATAAATGAAATATCCGGATTTTTGAACTTGGGTTTTATTTTTAATTTGAAAAGGACATAGAATACATATGCTATTCTTGTTAAAAGAGTAAGCACAAAATAGATTATCACTACGCCGAGAGCCTTTACGCCCATAAGCAAAGCTATGAACGAAACGCCGACTTTTAGTACGGAAAAAATTATAGCCATACCCTTTGAAAACGAAAAGCGTTCATAAGCCATAAGAGTTGTGGCAAAGCTTGATGTGCCGAGAGTAACAGCGCAAGTGAGCATTGTAACGCTCAACATTTTCTGTGAAAGTTCAATTTCTTCCAATGTCAATCCTTTTGCGAAAGCACTCGGAAAAATTACAACAAGCACAATGCCTATTATCACTGTAATTACTGCAATTATCAAATAAAAAACAGTTGCTATTCCCAAAAACTCTTCTTGTTTATTTTTATCATTATCGGCTCTGAATTTAGCCATATAACGAATTACCGCATTGCCTATGCCCAAATCAAGAAGCATAAGATATGCCGAAATCTGCGAAGTTAATTGATAAACCGCATATTGTGATTGCCCTAACATCCTTATCAAAAAAGGTGTAAAGAGCATTGCTGAAACGACCTCAACAATCATCAGCATATAGGAGTAAATTACTCCGATTTTTCTATTCAATATTTATCACTTCCCGCGGGATAATTATTTTAGCGATAATTTCGCACTTAAATAACGCTTTCATAAGCTATGAACATTTCGTTTGGTATACACTTTAACGGATAGTAAAAAGCAGTTTCAAAATATTTGTCATTTAAAATTTTCCAATCCTTTAAGCATTGTTTTCAAATCGCAAATAAAAGCTTTATCAAGTACACCGATGGTTTTCCTGCTGTCATATTCCTCTGAAAAATCAATGGACTTTATAGCTTTTGCTATGTTTTCCGGCGTTTGTTCGTCATAATAACATACGCACTTTCCAATACCGGACTCTTCGACGACGGGTATTCTTACGCTTACAACTCTAAGTCCGTTTGCCATATAGGAAAGAATTTTAGACGGAAATGAAGTGTCATTGTATTTACCATTTGGATTTTGAGTACTTAATCCGATATCACAACTTTGAATAAATTTAATATACTCTTCTCCGGATAACAGTCCGTCATAAGTTATTTTGGCTTTTGACTTTTTTGAAATGCTGTCGATAGTGTTAAGCATTTCCGCTTTTTCTTTTTCGTTGCCAAATCCTAAAATGTGGATATGATAGTTTTCATTAAGAAACAATGCGGATTCTGCCGACGCTATCGCTCCGCCTTTTCTCGGGTCAAGAGTTCCTGCATAAACACAGTGAATTTTACCGTCTGAAAAAAGTTTCGGCAATTCTTTTTCAATATGATATGTACCGTAAATAATGACTTCGGGCTTTTTTTCTGTATTTACTTTTTCGGATAAAAGTTCTGTCGGGAAAATAAAGCCGTCGGCGATTTTGAAAAATTCATATTCTTTTTGCGATGTTTTTTCATCGCCGATAACATCGCCGTAAATCTCTTCCGCTTCGATAATCAACTTAAAACCTTTTAGCTTTTTAAGTCTTTTCACGAGGGACATATATCCGAGTGAATGGTAAACCATAACTATGCTGTCTTTGTTTGTATTCTTAATCATATACAAAAACAGCTTTGTTTTCAAGATCACTCTGTCTATAACCGAAACTATTCTGTTTAATCTTGGTAATGATGAAAAAAGTTTGAGTGTAGTTTTGTCTGTAAGTTTAACTTTTTTTGATTTGCAAAACTTTTTCTCTGTTGTTCCTGATGCAGAAACGATTTCTGTGTTATAACCGTTATTCTCAAGAGCTTCGCATATATAATTCATTTTATTAACAGAAGATAAAACTGCATTTCGTCTTTCGCTGCTATTTGTCGAATTATAATATGCCATATAAAATATTTTTTCCATTTTACCACCTTATTGCCAGAAGAATGAATAATTTGATGTATATATATTGGTAATAATCATCAACACAATAACTATTGCAATATATACAAGGTTTCTATACTTCTTTTGAATACACATAATAAGTTCGGGTACCAATAACATTAGATAAACGGAAAAATACTGTACTACTCGCATCAATGACGGATGTACAAAAACCAACGGAATAAACAGCATACCTAAAAACAATGCATTGTAATACATTTTATAGTTTTTGGAATTTTCTCTGACATACCTAAGCAAAATTAACGATACAATTACAATTACAAAATAAAAGAATGTAAAGCTTTTTGCTCCGCTTGTTGAAAGCTCTTCATATTCATATCCCGAAATAAAATTCAATAAATCAAGAAATTGATTTCTAAACACGGCAACTATCGGGAAGAGAGCAAGTATAAAAAGTATATATTTACGAGTTATTTTCTTTTGTGAGATAAAGTAAAATGGCAATAAACACATTGACGATTTATGTATTGTAAATGCAATTAAGCATATCAATAAAAACGGGAAAAATTTTCTTTTTTTAATTAGTTCTGTGCCTATAAATACCACCAATGCAGTTGCAATAGTCTGCCTTATACCCGTTACAGCAAAAAAACTGTAAAACAATGTTGAGAAAAGGATATAACTAAAACAGGGCATTTTTGAGTTTTTATAAACCCATACAGCAAGACTTGAGAACAAAATTATCGCCACAATTACAAGATAGCATTGATAATTCTTTGTAAAAACCTGAACAAGCTTTACTAAAACAGTGTATCCGGGGTCTTTTCCGACGCCTTTTACATATGTATTATAAAATAACGTAGGAATTTTACTCCAAGGCATATTCTTAACGATATTAAAAAGATGAAGATACTCTATTGTATCCGGGTCGGCGCCTGAAGTAATATTGCGCAATCCCGAAACGAAAATCCATTGTATTGTAGCAATGGCTATAAATGCTTTTTTCTTCAATTTATTAGGATTGAACAGCAATAGTGCCATTGCCCAAAACATTATCAATAAAATGTTAATTACATAAGCGTTCATAATATACCCTTTTAATACTAATTTTTATCGGAAATCTCTTTGTACAAATCTATATATTCACCGATTTTTTTCTCT
>OGYZ01000542.1_pt1 | contig 34022 bp, 28 predicted proteins | sample 1576681 | NCBI WGS metagenome assembly OGYZ01 (sample SAMEA3541480, study PRJEB24748) | human gut metagenome | biome: human gut; feature: human-associated habitat; material: faeces | place: China | collected 2012 | reverse complement strand
GCGGCACAGACCACGCCACGGGCACGGCCGCGAGGCTCCCCCTGCTCCGTCCGCCGTAAGGCAGCCCCCCTCCTCTGCTCCGGCGGACGGAGCCCGGGAAAAATTTCCCCGGTCGTGAAAGGACTCCGGGCCGGACAGCGGTGTGCAGCTGCGGACGCCCGCAGAAAGACCAACAGGGAAGACGAAGAAGCCCGGCATGTTCGCGGATACAGATGTACCAGGTGCCAGCCCCACCGCGACAGAGCTGGGACTAGCCGTCGTGATGCCCTCGCCCGCGGATGGCGCTCCAGTCGGAGGGCTCCGGCCCTGTCCGCTTCCTGCATCATGGGAGGCGGCCCGGCCAGGGAACCTCCTCCCGGCACCTGCCGGAACACGACAGGCCAGGACCGGTCTTTACCGCTCCGAACGACCGACAGCATGTTGACGCCACGGAGCGTTCCGCTCCTGACGTTGGTCCCCCTTCAGCAACAGGAGGAACGTTCCATGACGACCGCGCAGCTTCAGCAGATCCTTCTGGACCAGGGCTACACTGCCCGGATCGATGACGATGGAGACATCCTTTTTGAAGCTCGGAACAGACCTGCCTATGTCACCATCCTGGAGCAGGATCCGGCCTTCGTCATATTTTTCCTCGATGTCCAGATCCGCGCCGACGAGGGCTCCAAGGCGGTTCTGCTCCAGGGCTGCAATTTTATCCAGTGCGTCCTGAAAGGGGTGAAATGCCTGCTGCTTCGGCAGGATGAAGAAGGCTATCTCATTCGCATGGCCATCGAATGCTTTGCTGATGCCGCTCTCCTCAGCCGCTGTGCCACACGCTCCATCGACAGTCTCTGCGAGGCCGCTACCATGCTGGTGGATGCTGTGGAAAGGGCTGCGCCCCTGCCAGCTCATGCGGACTGATGGCAGCGCTCATACCGGAGCCGACCCGGCGGCCCCTGGCTGCCATGCTACTGGTCCCGGACTTTCCCCGGCGGCAAGCTGTCCCTCTGCCTTCAGAAGAGCTGTGGCGATCCCGGACGGCGGCTGTAAACCGTGACGCAGATACCACCGGGAAGCTTTGCACAGGCCGTGACAAACACAGCCTCCCATCTGGCTGTAATCGACAACAAGGGGACGACTGACATGCTGAACATCCTCTGTGTGATCCTGGCTGTGGCTCTTGCCTTCTGGCTGTGGCGATCCCGTCTCGGCCAGCTTCTCGTCATGACGTGCTTCATCGGTCTGCTTATAGTCGACTCGGGCCAGCCCCTGCTCGCCATCACCCTGCTGGCAGCCGGTTACCTTATGTCGACCCTGCCCTGAGAGGAGGGAAGGTTCCGGGAGATCCCGCTCCCCGGCTGCCCGGACGGGGCCGTTACCGCCAGCATCCCATACGGGACGCCCAGCTGTTTCGGTGGCCCTTTGCCGGAGCTGCCGTCGGGCCAGGAGCACGGGCCCATCCGCTAACGGCAAGACGGTCTCAGCCTGCGGACAAAGTACGGCACACTTGCGGAAGCCTTCCTGTTTTTGAGTGCATTTCCTGATAATGGCCGTGAAGGCTGAAAAATCAGCAAAGGTAACCAGCTTGAAAAACAGGGAAAATTTTTCGTCATTTCGCCATTTTCCGGGAGGGGGTCGAAAATCGGCCATTTTGGCTCCCATCTTGCCCCCCTCCCGGAAAAAAGGCCCTTGCACTGCCTGAAATATATGGATAAAAAAAGACAAGCCTCGCAGAAGGCTTCACAGCTGGCTGTGGTTGTGACTTCGACTGCCCAGTCGAAAGCATCCCCACCGTTCTCTCGCAGAAGGCTTCACAGCTGGCTGTGGTTGTGACTTCATTTCTCCCTTTAAAAGGACTGATGCCTGTCTCGCAGAAGGCTTCACAGCTGGCTGTGGTTGTGACCCCATAGCCTTGAGGTATTCCTCTTCAAAGTCAACTCGCAGAAGGCTTCACAGCTGGCTGTGGTTGTGACACAATGGCCAAGGCCAGAGCCTTTCCGACTGTTCTCGCAGAAGGCTTCACAGCTGGCTGTGGTTGTGACAAGTTTTCATCCATCATGAGCTCAGCCAAATTCTCGCAGAAGGCTTCACAGCTGGCTGTGGTTGTGACAACACGAAGTCATAGTTAGCCGATTGGCTACGGCTCGCAGAAGGCTTCACAGCTGGCTGTGGTTGTGACCAGTGGCCATCACATGATAGCCATCGCTGTCAACTCGCAGAAGGCTTCACAGCTGGCTGTGGTTGTGACTTATATAGCTCATATAGTTCAATATATCTTGATCTCGCAGAAGGCTTCACAGCTGGCTGTGGTTGTGACAATACTCGATTAAACATATCTCCACCTCATTTATCTCGCAGAAGGCTTCACAGCTGGCTGTGGTTGTGACATAACCAGGGCAACAAACCACACAAACTTAACTCGCAGAAGGCTTCACAGCTGGCTGTGGTTGTGACTCAGTTGTGTGGTGGTAAACATACCTGCTCCATCTCGCAGAAGGCTTCACAGCTGGCTGTGGTTGTGACTCTAAGTCTTGGACTTAATGATGAAATTCTAATTCTCGCAGAAGGCTTCACAGCTAGCTGTGGTTGTGACTGAGGTGAATGCGTACCCTTTGGAAGAGACTCGCAGAAGGCTTCACAGCTGGCTGTGGTTGTGACAATTCTGCAAATACGAGGTATCCGATCGGTATGGCTCACAGAAGGTTTCACAGCTGGCTGTGGTTGTGACGACATGTCTGCCTCCCCCATCATGTCCGCGTAGAGCCTCGCAGAAGGCTTCACAGCCGGCTGTGCCTCGTCATCCATGAGGGTTGGGGCGTCCGCGTTCCCTGTTGAGGGCACGGACGCCTGAGTCTTGTTTTGTCTCCTGCATGGCGGACTGCCCCGGCAAGGGAGTGGTGGAAGGCCTCGTCTCTGGTCGCGCCCTTGTCCCGGCCAACGCATGCGCCACCGGACGCAGCAGCCATACGGCGCAAGCCCCGTACACAAAAAAGCCCCTGGGCCTTGAAGGCCCAGGGGCTTTCCGCTGTGGACGGAGAGAAAGCATCAGGCGTCCGTGGCGCGGGGATGCTTGCGGGGCGCGGGCTCCGGCCCGGCATACAGGGCAAAGGCATCGCTGATCCACCAGACACCGTTGACGTTGACCCGGCACCATTGATGCTTCCACTTGTTCTCGTTCACATGCTCGTAGGGGATACCGAGGATGTTGAGGCACAGACCCGTGGCCCGCGTGCAACCGGCGCAGGAGGCGACCCCGCGCACCAGATAGCCATAGGGGGTGTTGTACTGCCTGGCCTGGGTGGAATAGGCGCCACCCGTCTGCTCGAAGCGCGCCCGCAGGGCCTGGGCGATACCGGCAAGCTGCTGCTCGCGCGGCAGCCCGGCCAACGGTGTGACGATCTGCAGGGCCACGGCATAGGCCTGCCGGAATTCGGCCTCGCTCTGCTTCCTTCTGAGGCTCTTCCCGTTGGCCAGCCGCTCGATGGGTACAGGCTGGAAGGAGGCCAGGGGCGCGCTGGGCACCGGGGTCCAAAAAAGATTGCTGGCCGCCAGGGGATCAAAAAGGGCAGGCGCAGGGGCCGGTGCGGCGGCCGGAACGCCCGGTGAGGGGGCAGGCTGCCAGCTTTGGGCAACACAACCGCACAGGGCAAGCAAAAGGCCAGAAACGATGATGACGCGGTGACGATGACGCATGGAGCCCTCCTTGGCATGAGCGGTCAGCCGGCCTGGAGCCTTTCTCCAGACCCTTTTTCCCCTACGTCATGTTTATCGGAGCAGAAAACGCCTTTTTCACGCTCCGGGAAATCTTGTCCCCGATCCGGCAGTCTGGCTGTTTTCTTTGCCCGACACCGCATACTGTCGCCGCAGATAATTGCAGGCCCTGTTACCCTCATGTATACTGACCTGCGATACGGTCATGCTCCCGGACACCCGCCGGAGATGCCCGATTTCCTCTGCCACCTGCCCGATCACGCGGAACCGCATGCCCTGTGCAGTCCCGCAAGGGGCGTCGACGCCCTGCCCGCATCGGCCGATAGCATGCCCCGACTCAGGTGCAGACAAAACACGATCCCCGACGCTTGCGGCCGGGACACCTCCTCAAACAAGGAGAGGCCATGGCATCTCTTCTCAAATCTCTGCTGGACGATCCCCACATACGAAAAGATATCCAGACCAGTGTACGGATATTCCTGGAAAGCAAGAAGGGCCGGTCCCTGGACTGGCTGCTGAATAGCATCTATACCATCGATAATGGTGCAGAACCACAGGAAAACAGTCAGAGCTGCCATACAGAGGAAGATAGGCAAGCTCTGCTTGAAAGCGCCGTTGATCTCTTCCTGACTTTGCTGCTGCGAAAAAAAGGGCTTGATGCCATGCTGGCGCATTCCCAGCGTGCTGTCCGCCAAGGCACCATGCTACCTGAAGACGCATGGAAAAAACTGTGTGAAAAGGGCTGGATGCTGCTCAAGAGCTACCTGCAGGATGAGATGCGCAAACTCGTTCCTGCCAAAAAGGCATACCGCAGCATCCGTGACTGCCTTTCCAAAGCCCGCCAGGAACTGCGCCTGAAGCATTTCTTCAACGGGATAGGAACATTTTCGGCTTACGCTCCCGCACGCATCCCGGTAGAAGACGCGGTCGCGCCCAGATCCTATGATTTTGGGAAGGTCCCGGAACCGGACGACGATGCCCCCGGTATCGCTCCGAAAGACAAATTCTTTAACCAGGCTTTTCTGGTGCCGCAGGCCAAAAAATTCTGGCATGCCTATACAACGGCCTATGGGGATGGGCGTGCACGGTACATCTTTGTGGACACGTTTTGCCACTGGCTCAATACAAAACACGGTATCTATGGCCCGAGGCAGCAGGATCTCTATGATGAAGATGGCGAGATCGACCGGGACATTGATGTCAGCAGCCCCTATGATGACAGTATGGAGAGTACACTGATACGCAAGGAAATGCAGGCTCAGGTAAATGACTTCATCCGTACTCTTCCTGAAAAAACAGTAATATTCTGTGCCCTTCGCTATGCAGAGGATCATGAGCCGAAAGATGTGGCCCTCATCATGGGCTACAGCCACACTTCCGGGCTCTCCCGCATTCAGAAAGACCTCCATCAGCGTCTGGCAGACTTTATGACAAACAATGTGCATCTTCTTGATAACGAGTCGAAGACACAGTGTTTTTTCCGTGAGCTCTGGGGAGCGTGTGAAAATCGCTATGCCATGATGAGGCCCGGAAACGCGACAACATCGTCATGCTCACCGGCAGACGTGCAAAAAAGCGATCTGTCGCCGAATAAAAAGGCAGGAGGATAATCAACATGTCCCATAAATATCGCTTTTCCGACTGGCTGGACATGTACCGGCATCGCCATTGTCCCAGCCTCGCCACCTTGCGCCGCGGGGGGCCGCAGGCAGAGGAGCATCTGCGTTCCTGCGCCCATTGTCGCACGGCCCTGGAGCACAGCGAAAGCAGCGCCGCCCTGGGGAAGCTCCTGATGTCCCTCCCTGTACAGCAGCCCCCGGCGAGTCCCCCCCGTCCCGGTGATATCCGCGCCCTGTCTCCCAGACGCAATCCTGATTCCTGGCTCGATGAGGATATCTACCACAACCCGCCGCTGGTCTTCGTGCTGGAAGAACCTGATGCTCTGGGCCTTATCCGGGTGGCTCAGGTCTGCCCCGAAACATCCCTGAAAGATGACGGAGACGTTCCCCTGGGTCTGGAGCTGCTGGCAGAGGCCTGGAACATCTATACCGTGCCGGTCGCGGACCTGGAGGATGTCCCCTACGCCCATCCGGGAACAGAGCTGGTGAACAAGGTTCTGGAAGCCGCCGCGACTCCGTTCTCCGAACCCGACAGGACGTCGGCCCTTTTCCTCTTCCGTGAAGACGAAAAGCTGACAGGAGCCTTCTTCCACCACGCGCTCACCCGGGAACTCACAGCGCAGGAAGAAGAGCGGCCCACGGCGCGCATCATCCCCTTTGCCATAGCCCCGCGTGACCATGCGGCCCGACAGCCCCGAACACGCGCATCCCAGGGGCGCCTGGCCTTCCTGCTGCAACAGGAATGGTCCCCCACCGCCCTGCCGATGGCCGCTGCCGGTATGGAACGGGGCGATGCGGATGCCCTGCCTGCGCAGCGGGTCATCGTCACGCTGTCCCGTCCTGACGTGGACGGAGGGACCCCGCACCCCCATGCTGCCGAAGTCCACTGCCGTCCCCTGCCCGGAAAGACCCTTTGTGTCATCACCTGCGCCATAAAGGCTCCCCTGCCTGTGGCGATGGCGGCCGTACGCTGCCGGGAGGAAGATGCGCTGGAAGTGAACGCTGCCTGGCAGAACGAAGAGACGCTGGAAGTGTGCGCCATGTTTGAGGGGACAAATGTGACAGCGGCCCATTTGCGTGTGGCCATCCTGCTGGCTGAAGAATAAGGAGAACAGATGCATTCCTGGCAAGAAATCTCCATGGGGCTGCGCTACGGAGATAACGCGTACATTCCCTTGAGCCGAATCCGTCTGCCTGCCCAGGGAACCGATCCCCGTGAGGAGGGCGACAATCTGCGTCTGCTGCATCTGCTCCGCCTGTTCCGGGGACAGCCTCTGCCCCCTGAAAGCCCGCTGCCCCCCTGCTGCCGGAACGCCGTCGACTGGCTGGAGGTGCCGCTGGTGGTGGTCGATGGTCGGGGTACGGCGTGCCTCCTGCCTGTCCTGCTGGGCCGCCTCCAGGAAACGGACATCATTATTGAGGAAGGCTGGCTCACTCCCCGGGCAGAAGCCGCGGCCCGTGAGGCACTGGCACTGGGCGGGCAAGGGGAGTGCGGCTTCGTGCTCCTGCCTCTCCGCTCACCGGGAAGCCTGCAAACCGTCGATGGCCCCTCCCTTGGACTGCCGCTGGCCGTGGCAGCCCTGCGGCAGCGCACCGGCAAAGGCCTGCCGGCCCAGACCGTCATGACCGGGGAAGTGGATGCGGCGGGACACGTCCTGCCGGTGGCCCATGTCCGGGAAAAGTGGGACTGTGCCCGAAAAGGACAGTATCCGGCGCAGATTTTCCTCTACCCAGCCGGTTGCCCTCCCCTGGACAATGCCCCCTGTGCCGTCCCGGTCAAAAGCCTGACCGAGATAGAGACCCTGCTGGATACAGCGTCTCTGGACGGTGCCATCTGCATAGCCCACAGGCTTGGCGCATGGCGTGACGCACCCGAGAACCTGTTCTCCTGGCTTGCCAGCCCCGACACCCCCCAAGAGATGCGGCGCCTTCTGCTCCGGCTGATGGAACGGGACCACTGGTGCGACCGCATGAGTGAGGCGGCCCTGCTGACCGCTCTGGGCGGTCTGGACAGGATGTGGCAGCACATCTGCAAGGACAGAGAACTGTGCACGCGCTTTCTGGCGCTGTTTCCCTATGAACGGGTGCGTCATCTGCCCGCCAGCCTCGACCTGCTCAGGCTGGCGGAAAAAAACAAGACCCAGGCCAACCATCGCGGTGAGGATGCTGCCCACTGGCGCGCCCTCAGCGATCGCTGTGTCGAAGAATTGAAACATGAGTCCGGCGGGATCGGTCTGGCAGAGATCGGCCAGAGGGTCCGAACCTTCATCGGTATCTGGCATAATGCCTACCGCTTTCACCGTGACGATATCCCTGCCTCCTGGCTCGAAAAGATCGACACCCTGGCCCGCTGTCTCGACTGCGCCGAGCTGGGCAAAGCCTACGGATTTCTTGTGCACCAGATGGCCTTTTGCGGCGACCATGACCAGGCCCTGCTCTATGCGGCACGGTCCCTGTCCTTCCTGCCCGATGGAGAACAGCAGCGCCGCCACATCGACCGCATCCATATCTTCCTGGAATGCGGACAAGTAGAAGATGCCTGCCGGGAGATGGACACCATCCTCAACCTGTGGCGGGAAAGCAGGCAGGCAGGGGACGCCCCACAGGGCGAGATGCTCCCGGCCCATGACAGGGCCGCTGCTGTGGTCCAGATGGACGACCCTTTCGTCCATGCGGCTTTTGTCCGCCTGTGTCTGGCTATGCCCGGGCTCCTGCACGGCTATCCTGTGGCCGATCTGCTGAGGCAGGCACGCCCCTATCATCCGTGGCAGCTCTGGGCCTGCAATTGCGGCCGGTTGCTGGCCGGGGAAGATCCGGAACTGGCGCGTCGCTGCCTGCGCTTTTCGTGTGACTGCTGCCTCAAGGCCGGGAACGGTGTTACCCTGGAGCCTATGGCGCTCATGCCGCTGTCTGTTCTTGCCGCAACAGGACTCCTGCCCCGGGAAGAGATACGGGCGACGACGGAGGACGCGATGCAGCGCCTGCGCTATGCCTGTGCCGCGGGCCAACTGCATGCACCGCACTTCCAGTCCCTTCTCGATCTGCCGGATGCGGACGCGGTACTGTCCGAGGTGGCGGCACACACGTCCCGCTATTTTCCCTTCAACTATCATTAGGCAAAGGGGAGCACAGGCTGCCGAGAGCAGCCTTTCTCCCCCTGTCGCCATCACCGCAACAGGCCCGTTGGAATCTCCACGGGCCTGTTTTTTTTGGAGCTGTACACCGATCCGCCTGGGGGACGCTCTGTTTGTACCCCAGCCTCGATGGGCTGAAGGCAAGAAAAAAGCTGCCTTGCGGCAGCTTTTTCCAAACATCCTTAGTTCCGGCATCCGTTGACGGCCCGGGCACAGCGCTCCCCTGCCAGCTCCACCATCAGGACGTTGTCCGGACGCCACCCCAGATCATGGGCCACGACGCCTTTGTCCATGTCATAACCGCCACCTCGACGGATGCGACGACCGGTCATGACCACGAAAGGAGCCCCGCTGCCTGGCTGTCCATCCGCCTCCAGCGCCACAGGACAAGCCCCGCCGGCAGGGATCTCCAGGCAGGGCCATTCCCTGTCCAGATGCATGGTCATGCCGTCCCAGAGGCTGGAGACCTCTTCCAGCTCCACATCCGGCCAGATCTGCCCCAGATTGCGGGTACGATCACCTCCGAGCATGAGCCCGCCCAGCAGTTCCGGCCAGGACAATTGTCTGGAACCATCCGTCAGCATGATGCCTTTTGCCGGGTCCAGGACAAGGTTCCCGCTTGTCCCCGCACACAGCCAGACAAAACCTTCCACGCGTACGGGGTGCCCACTGCCCCGGCGCCGGGCCAGCAGGACCTCGGTCTCGAAAAGCCTGTTTTCCTCCGCGGAACGCGAGCCCGCATCCAGGGCCACGCCGTAACGCGAGCCCATGAAATCTGCTTCCAATACCGCACGGTCATGCGCATTCCAAGGGAACAGGGGCCGTGCCCCGTCTCCGGACTCGTCCAGAACGAAAAAGGGACTTGTGCGCATCCGTGGAAACAGCAGATCTTCCACCGCCTGATAGGACGGCCGTATGTCCGGCAGGCCCAAGGCTGCTACAGCGGCCGGAACCGAAGCATACAGGGGAACATGCTGCGGCACATAGGGGAAAGCGCGGGACACGAAACCCAGGGCCAGAGAACCGCAATGCATGTCCGTCTTCAAGCGCAGACGAAGACGAAAGCAGTGCCAGCTCATGACGCTTCTCCATTCAGGCGATTCAGGGCTTTGCAGTGGTAGCGGGCAAATGTCAGCGTACCTTCCAGCATCTTGCGGGCCAGAAGCAGGCGGGGCAATTCTTCCGTGATCTCGCGCATGGCCTGTAACAGTTCCACGAGTCCGTCCCTGTCCTGCCATTGTCTGTCCGGCAGCAGCCCCACGCCCTTGTCCGCCAGCAAGGCGGCCAGCGTGCGCAGGGCATTTTCCCCGTATTTCGGTTTGTTACAAGTCATAAGGAAGACCGTCATGGCATAGATCCCGTTTTGAACCAGGACGCCCAACGCCTTGGTCACGATGTTTTCCTTATCGGTCATTTTGTCCTGACCGCTGTCGGCAAGCATCATGCCGTAACGCGCACATATCGATTCCAGATTCACTACACCCATTATGCGCCTCCCCAGAAACGGATACGGCCAAAGCCGCGTGTGACCATACCCCCCATGCCCAGTACGGCGCATAAACTGAGGGCCTCGTCCAGCAGGTGGCGCGCCCTGACGGCGTCCACAGGGTTGGGGCCATCAGCATCATGGGCGTGGGCGCAGCGAGCCTCATCCAGGGCTATGTCGAAAGCCAGCAACGTAGCGGCAGGGATAGCTTCATAGGTGAAAAGTTTCCCGGCCTCCGCCGCACCGGTCAACGGATCGATGCTGACAGAAGTCCGCACCTCCAGATTGCTGTTCACCAGCTCGGCGAACAGCCAGTCCGGGGCCAGGGCAAGCCGCGAGAAACGTCGGGAGGCTTCCGCGCCCAGCTTGTCACGCAAGGGGCGCAAGGCCTCACCGGCCTGCCGGGCTTCCAGATAGAGCCAACCCGCGTTAAGGCGCTTTCCAGGGTCGAAACCGTCCACCAGGAGAACATCCTCCCGCGCTTCCGGCAGCTCTGATGCAGGCAGGACGTACGCCAGGGCCGCTGGAGACGTGACCCACACCGGCCCGGCGATGGTACTGACCGGGAAGGCAAGGATCTCTCCGTCATAGAAGCGCAACAGGCCGATATGGCTTCGGGCCTGTTTTCCCGATGCCGCATAGCCGAACAGGCGACAGGCAAGACAGCGACCGCAATTGCCCTTATCGTTGCCGGAGGATGCGGCACAGGCACGGATTTTTTCCTGCTCCTCGCCTTCCAGGGCTTGGAGCAGATAGGAGCGTGCCACCCCGGCCAGACTGGAGCCGGGCACCTTGGGCAGGCCGCTGCCCGCATCACGTACGATGGTATTATCCACACGTCCCAGACGATAGCCGCCGGCACCGATATGCAACGGATCGAGCGTTACCGCGAAATAGATACTCATCTATGCTCCCCCATTACTTGCTGATGAAGTCCGCCCATTCGCACAGGTCAAAGAAGGAACCGTCCGCAGCGGCGGGCAACAGCTCTTCGGACAGTTCCGGCATGGTCACGCGCAGGACGTCATGAGCCATGCCGAACAGGGACTCGCGCGTACCGTCCCAGCGCCCCCAGTCAAGATGCAGCCTTGCCAGCAGCTCCAGGGCATTCTTGCGTTGCCGCTTCCCGGCGTCGTTATCCTTGAACAGGCCCGTTTCGCCATTGAGGTAGCGGTCCCAGATATCAATGATCTCCAACGGATAGGGGCGGGGCCCCGGCCCGTGCAGCATGTAATGCCGACGATGGCCCGCCGTATAATGGATATCATAGCGTCGGACCGAGGCATCCAGCACTTCATAGTCAAAGAAAGACGGCCAGATCTCATAGCTGGTTCCAGGAACGAGGCGCGAAAGATGCTCGGGCAGCAGGGCCCCTTCCGCAAAGTACCATGTACGGTACCGGTCTTCCCGGAGACCGCCGTCCGCGTCCCGGTTGGGCAGGGTATGCGGCACCTGCCAGACGACTTCGAGCCCCTCCGGTGTACGCCATACAAGCCGTGTGCTTCCGCTCTCGCCCCGCTGGCGCTCCAGCAGCTTCCAGGCTTGCGGCCCGCTCTGCTCCGCCAGTTTCCGAAAACGCCGTGCAGCGTCCATAGCTATGTACAGCGGTGCCTTGCTCCGGAAGATGCCCGCTGAAAGATGCAGCGGCAGGATATGGCGCACCTTGCCGAAACGGGCCGTATAGGCAGTTTGCAAGGCATGAAGGACAGCCCAGGCATCCCCGGCCGGGACCAGGATCTGGAAGCTGGTCACATCACGGGTGAGAGGGATGCGGGGCCAGTCCGCGGCCGCCATGTCCGTATCCCCCAGGCCTGAAGCCCAGGCCGTGAAGGAGCCCAGCTCTTCCCAGACACGTGCCAGACGTGAAGGCGCAGGATGCTGACGCGCCCCCCAGAGCAACAGGCCCTTTGCGATCTCGTCCACATCGTGTGGAAGCTCGTCTCCGAAGACCATACATTTGACGAAGTCGACGATGCGTACCTTCAGATCCGGAGACTGGACCGCGTCCTCGCGACACCAGCCTTCCTTGTCCTGCTGGCAGAAACTTCCCGTCATGCCAAGCCATTTGGCAAAACTCTCGCGCAGATCTTTATTCTCGCCCGAGGACTCGCAGAGTTGGCACCAGGCTTTTTTTACCGTCTCCAGGTCAGGAAGCCTGCTGTTTTCATCCGGCGCCAGCATCTGCGCCCAGCCGCGTCCTTCCTTGTTTTGCAGGGCGGCCAGGGAGAAGACCCCCTGGATCAGAGCTACGCGGGCAGTTGCCGCATCGTCCTGTTCTCCAGCACCAAAATCCAGAAAAAAGGCCTTGCCCTGCCCCGTCTTCTGGGTATCTCCCTTCGGGAGCAGAGCCTTTCCCTGCCTGGAAAGCTCCCCGCAGGACTTACAGGCGATGTCGCCCCTGCTGCCCAGGCGGTTGATCTCGATATCGGCGGGATGTACACCGCAGCGCGGGCAGACCTGGGATCTGCGGCCTTCGGAGCTCTGCCATTCCTCCTGCCATGCAGGCCGGCGGGGCCCGGAGCACAAGGGCTTGCCGGGATCGTGCCAAAAAGCGAGGAAATCGCCCAGTTGAAGGCCACAGGCATGGCTATGGATGCTCCACAACAGTTCGTCGGCTGTCGCCTTCCGGCTTGCCTCTTCCATACAGGAGAACAGTTTTTCCCGCAGAGTCGCGGCCAGACTGCCGTCCGTCGCTGTGGCCAGATCCGGTACGAGGAAGCAGATGCCCTGCCTGTCCCGATAGATCTCGTTCCCCAAGGCAAGATCCTCTTCCACCGAGCGCTTGAGCTGTTCCGCCAGCTGCCGCAAGCGCTCCTGGCGGCCAAGGATCTCGAAGGAGCGCAGGCTGCGCGCCATATAGGCGTCACTGTCCCAGCGAAAGGCCAGCAGAGCCAAACGTTGATCGGCATGAGCCAGTTCTTTATACTTGCCGCGCAGAAGGTCGTCCCATGTTCCGGACAGCAGATGACCGGCCAGAAGAGCCTTGAAAAGGCCTGCCACGGAAGACGAATGCTGCCAAAGGCTCACGTCGTTGTTGGGCAGACGCGTCTCCGCCAGATGGTGAGCGGCATAGCTGTGCAGGATCCCGCCCAGCACTTTCCGCTTCTCCGCCAGCTCCGCGCCGTCCCACGCCTGCCAGCCATCCAGCGCCTCCACCAGTTTTTCATGCAGAGCCCGCGCCGCAGCAGTGACGCTTTCAGAGGTGATCTCCGCCTCAAGCCGGCCGAAAGGTGATGTCAGGAATATTCCATGAGACTGCGTATTGGCCGCGCGCGTCTCCGCCCCCTTGGTATAGAGGGAGTCCGTAGTATCCGCGTACATGATGAGCGGGATCAGATGGGACAAGCCCTTACTTTTTGTCCTGTCCCAGTCCCGAACCCCATGATGTGCATACAGCAACGACCCCAGAACCTGCAGGGGTTCGCCGGGAATGCCTTCCAGCCAGCCTTCCGGAAGGGGCTCGGTAAGGCGTGCCCGCAATTTTTTCAGCGCGTCATCCTCCCAGAAATCTCGTGCCAGGAATTCCGTTGTATGGATGGCTGTCGCGCTGGCATAGCTCTTCAGTTTTTTCTGGATGTTCTTTGGGCTGGCTTTTTCATCCCGTAGCCGTTCCTCTTCTTCAACGCCCTTTTTTTGCAGAAGCTGCTGGTAGGGGCTTGGAGACGTTTCCTTCCCTTCCGCATCTTTTTGGGAGTCCGTCGTCCCTGCCTGGATGAAATACCAGTGCAGCTTGCCCACATCGTGCAGCAAGGCCATGATCTCCGCCCGCAGGACGGTACGGCGCAACGATTCCAGCGTCATTTCAGCCATGAGTCCATCTCCTGCACGAACGTATCCACGTTGTTCACAAAAGTGCTCCTTATGGAAGAACGGACTTGCCACTCCGCCCTAGGCTCAGGAGCTGCGACAGGTACCTCGGGCGCTGTCTGCGACGCACGCCAGGCCTCAAGGGCCTGGGCCATATCAGCCATGAGCCCGTCGATGTCCTTCTGCTTGAGCTTCCACTTTTTTTCCGTGATCCCCAGCAGGGACATACAGCATTTTTTGGTGTACTTGCCCGATCCATAGGGGAGGAGCTCCCCATTGCCATCCAGCAGTTCCCCCCATAAGGCTGCCGTATCCGTTTGCACTGTTTTGGCAGCCTCCTTGTCCTTGCCGGAGGGAGCGGCAGAAGACACGGGACACCCCTTGATATACAGGCTGCCGTTGACGAACATGACCTGCCCCCATCCCATGGTGTTCCTGGCGGAAAGGCCGCCCTGATCCAGCAGATGGAACAAGGACCGCACCAGGCCGGGCAACAGGCGACGGACCGCGTTTTCCTCATTGGGCAGGAGCAGGTACAGCGCCCCTGTGGCCCCCGGCCTGACCACCTCGTATTTGACCGGGACTGTACCGGTACCAAGGTGGCGATCCTGGGGATTGATGGTCTCAAGGCCCACACGTCCTTTCCAGAACAAAGGCCAGAGACGCAGCAGCCCCTGATGCGACAGAGCTTCGAGCCCATCGGCTGCCTCACCGAACAGCAGTCCGGCGGCATCCTCATCTTCCCCGCTCATGCTCCAGGCCCAGCGCAACAAGCCCTTGATGCCCGACGTGGCCAGATAGGGAGTCAAGAAGACATGATGCCGCTTCAGCACATTGTCCGTAGGATAGAAGACCCTGTCGTCCCGGCTGAAAAAAGGCTGCCTGAGACAAACTTCTATGCGCAGCAGGCAGGAGCCATCCGGCAACAGGCGCAGATCCTCCGGCCCGGGAAAGAACCAGTCAGCCCAGCCAGTATCGCTCAGACCGCATTCTTTGTCGTTGACCAGGCCGGGAAAACCGCGGACCTCCACGATATCGTTTTTCTTCCGTCCGTTCTTGGCCGCCTTGTGCGGATCCTGGTTGGGGAAAGAGCACGATGTCAGTACATTGAGCAATTGCGCATGCGCCATACTGCGTTCGAAGCTGGTTCCAGCTCCTTCCACAGGGCAACGATCCATGGCACGTGCGTCACTGCGACACGCCTTTTCCCAGTCTTCGAAGGACGCCAGGAACTCAAAAGATTCTTTCATCGTTCCTCCCTCCAGGGGCTTTCGACCAAAGACAGCACATGCGTTCGCCAGTCACCGCCGCTGTCTCCTGCCTGTAACGGGTCGAAATCCTTCCACTCCAGATGGGGGCACACAGAGCGCAGGCCTCTTTGCAAGGCTGACAGCGCCTGCCTGCGCATATCTGTCCACTCCGTCCCCACATACTCCCGGAGCCCTGTCCGCGGTAACCAGCCCCAGCCATAGAGCCTGTTCTGATCGGTGACTCCCACGGAGATATGACTCCCCACGGCTCCCCCGGAAAAGCCCTTGGCCTGCGGCATATAGCCGCATATCCAGTGCCGCAGAACCTCCTGCTGCCTGAGCTCAGGGGACCGCAGACTCTCACGCAGCAAACGGCGCAGGCGGATGATATGCTCAAAACGGGCAAGAGGGCGTTCTCCAGGACGGCCGTTCTGGAGACGTATGTCCCCTGAAGACAGCCGACGCAGGGTATCCGGGTCGAACGCCCCTTTGAAGAAATAGAAATCCCGCAGGTCAGCCAGGCCTCTCTCCGGCTTTTCCCTGCCGCTTTCCGGCAGAGCTTCACGCAGGAAAGGCAGCAAATCCTCACGGTTCGTCAGGTGCACCAGACCGCAGCCATACTGATCCAGGGCCCCCAGTGTGCCGTATTCCAGCATGAGAAAGGTCGCCAGGACGGCTTCCGGCGGCAGGGAAACGACGCCCTTTTTCCACAGGGATAGCGGCCATGACAGAGGGCGATTACAGGACAGGGAAAGCGTAAGCTCGCCCTCCCAGCCCTTTGCCAGAGCATAGTGAACAGTCCTGTCCCGTGACGGGATGGAAAATATGTATTTTTCCTGCGGCTCACAGGTCGTAGGCTTCACAGGCAGGACATGCAGGCGAAAGGCCCGGGCCAGCCCCGTGCAACCGAAACTGTGACAGGCGGCACAGATCTTCTCCGGCGCCTTCACATCAAAAACTTCCTTGCCTTTTTTGCTGTCCACGCAGTCACAGACCCGATGCCCAAACGAACGCAACAGGGCCTCCGTCCAGAAGCGCATCCCCCCAAGGAAGGAGGTGCCCTGAAGAGCCGCCATGCGCATATGGTTGGAGCTTCCTGTCCATATCCCTGAGCCTTTCAGGGTAGTTACCTTAAATTGCAGCTTTTTTTCCATATCGCCATCCTGGCTTCAAAAATTGAACTACAACATACAGGTTAGAGTAACCATACACATTATAGTCAAATTTTCCAACAAAAATATTAGATCTCTATATCCCATTGAAATATTCACCTTATTAAATATTTTACCTTGTCTTCATCTTTTAAACGGAGTAAAGAGGAATATTGATCATTATTTTTTCATATCCCGTCAATTATCCTAAAGATAATAACTGCATACATCATACGGAGCCTGTCATGCCTCTTGCCACACATCCCCTCCACGCGGCCCTTGCCGCTTTTCTTGCTTCGGATGCAGCACAGTTCCCCTCTGGTATCGTAGAAACCGCCCGCAATCTGGAGCGCGCCTTTGCGAAACTTGACGCCGCAGCCAGGGCGGTCTGCCCGGCGGTGAAAACGTGCCACGATACGGACACTCCTGACGTACCGGCCTCGCTGCCGACGGATCCCGACTCCCCGTGTACCGAAATGGCCGGGGGGAGCGCTGACGCGCCCGCCGAGGCCCTGGATCTCCCGCTGGACGATGTCGAGCCTATGGATGTCCCCCTTCCTCTCCCCCATCCCGATGCCGACAGGGCACGGACGGCAGCTGTGGAAGAAAGGGCCACCAAACTGCTCTGGGATATACGTTTTGCCATCACCAACGGGCAGGACAGCGCCGCCATGGAAAAAGAGCTGCTCCTTCTTGTAGATCATGCCCCCGTATGGGAGCAAAAGCTGCAAACAACCATCAAACAGGCCAACAATTTCCGTAAGGAATGCCTTGTGTTCGCCAGCCTGCTGCGAAAAGGTGTCTGCCACCCCGACACGGTCGCCTACTGGCGGGACATCCCGACCAAACGTCCCTGGTTCATGAAGAGGGCCCTGAAAGACCTGCGCTGGCATGCGAACAAAGCATTAGCTCGGATCTCTACCCAGGAGGGCACACAGGCCGCCGCCGCATTCCTGAACGCCATTCGAAGGAACTATCCCGATTTCGTTGGCGTCATGCTGCCGGAAGTCTGGGCGAAGCCCAAGCCCCAGTTTCCCACCGTCCCTGAAAATACGCTGCATACGCTCCCGCACCTGTCGCCCTCGCGGGAATGGCGTGTCTACATCGATGAGACAGGGCTCCGTTTCAGTGCCGACGAAAGCGGCACACCAGGCAAGGTCGTGGCCGTATGCCTGCCGCATGACGTCACCCTGCCGGACCTGGCAGACTTCCATTGTACGGATAAGCCTGCGGGCACGGTCATCGACAACCTGTGCACGCTGCTGCGCTCTCCTGCGGGGATTGTAGGATTTTCCAGCCTGGACATGGGCATCCGGGGCAGTAATGGCTGGTTGCAAGCGGTGCGGGAACTCATCAAATGGGTCTGGCGCCTGTTGCCGCTGCCGCAGGAACACAGCACCATCCATATTTATATGGAACAGCGCACCGACTATACGCCCGACCTGCAAACATCCCTGAGCTGCGACATGCTCATGGCCGAGCTTACAGGCGAGGATCTGCAACGCAGCCAGAAACTGCGGATCACCAGCCTCACCTTCCTGGACAAGAAGGATCCGCAGATAGCCTGGGCCGATGTGGCCGCCTATTGCTGGGGGAGCCCCAAGACAGAGATCCGGCACGCCCTGCGTCAGAGCGGTCTGGAAGGGACAAGCCTGGTCACGCTGGAGGCCCCTTTGCCCAAGGTGTGTGAAAAGATCCTGGCCAACGGGATACCTACCGGTGCGGAATGGCAGGCCCTTATCAGTCATGCCGACGCGGCCAAGCCCCGGGGCCTGGCCAGCCACGCCCTCGAACACCTTCAGGCCCGTTGCCGGAAAGATCCCGCCCTGTGGGGAGAATACGTCCGCGCCATGCACCAGTACCTGCTGGGCAAGGACTATACGCTCCCCGTGCTGGAACGGATGGGCGGATGGTTCCCCCCCATGAAAGATCCTGACCTGACCACGGAATTTTGCTGGCAGCTGTCCCGCTTGGCCCACCTGAATCACCTGGGCGATGCCGACAGCGAGGAGCTGTTGTCCGTCAAGTGCCGTCTGGCGGAACTGACGCCCAGTATACGCACCATAGACGCCACGGCGGCCCTGCACGCAGCCTTGCGTCTGGCGGTTTCTGATGCCAACGCCTTCGATTTCAGGACAGCGGAGGCCCGCCTCGCGACCTGGAACCCCCTCGCCGGCGGCTCCCTGACCGGGACAGCGCTCTGGGACGGCAAGATCCTGAGCAGCCTGGGCCAGTATCGTGCTTTCCAGAACGATGCCACCGGGGCCACCTACTTTTTCCGGCAGGCTCTGGACTGCTTCGCGACCCTGCCGCCGGAAGAAGCGCAGCGACAGGCGCCGCAGACCAGGACGTATCTCGCCATCGCCGAAATGGACCGCCCGGACACCGACGAGGCTGCGGTACGGACCCTGGTCGAGGAAGCCCTGGGCTGTGACATCAGCAAGGCCGTGGCCACCTTCGCCCAACCGGGCTGCGCGGGATCCCGCTACCAGCATCACCTGCTTGTCCGGTACCTCGCCCGCCGGGGGAGCGAGGCGGAGCGTGCCCCCTATCTGGAACAGCAGGCCCACTGGACCCGGATCGAAGCCGGCTTCCAGAAAGGGCACCCCTGGCCCCTTATCCAGTATTACCGCTGGCTCATGACCGACCCGGAAGACCGACCGTCGCGTAAGGCCATCGCCAACACGCTCGGCACCGCCATGGGCCCGGCCAACATGCCGACGCTGGAGGTCATCCTCTATGCCCTGGCCCTGTCCATGGGGCTGTTTGCCGCTGACAATGCCGCCGTCTGCGGCAATCTGCTCAAACTGGAGGCCCGGATCCCGGCCGCCAGCCCCATCATCCGGCAGATGCTCGTCCCCGGCTGGTCCGATCCCTGGCTGGCTACCCGCCTGCTCCCCTTCAACTATTGCTAACCAAGGAGAACCCCCCTTTTCCCATGGGAGGTTGCTACAGCTACAGCCTTCCCGCATCACGACAGCGATCTGAACGTAAAAAGCCCTCACGGAGATTTTCGTAAGGGCTTTTTACGTTCCTCAAAGCTGATGAGGATCTGTCTTCCTGTATTTCGAGCATGGGGATTTCCAGGCTGCGGCCAGGAAAAACGGTACGCTCTGTCCAGCATGCTTTTAAAAAAAACGGCAATATTGAAACCTGAACCATACGGAGTGGTATAAAACCGGACAGCTTCGGCTCCAGAGTCCCCAGCCTCCGCTTGTGCGTCAGCGGCCTGCCCTTCCGGCCAGTCATGTCGTTTACCGGCTTGCAGTTCACAAGCTAGATCTATAACGATTGTGAGTATCCTGTCTTGCAAACTGCGGTGCCCATGGAACAGATCCGTATGCTCCCGGCAAAGAAAAAACACTCTCTGATTATTTATTCTGATTTTCGTTTGTGCTATAAATAAATCATCCATCATTCCCTTATTTTGCGACCGTGAAGTAGAACGCCATGAAATACCTCTCTGTCCGCATCACCTGCCGGCTCCTGTCGGATGGCTCTTTTTCCGCTTACAAAGGCTCCATGCTGCGTGGTGCCCTGGGGAGCCACCTGCGCCGGGCCGTATGCAGGACCCCCAAAAACGATTGCACGCAGTGCCTGCTGGGCAGGACGTGCATCTTCCCCCGGCTCTTCACTGCGGCGTCAGCTCCCCAGGGCAGCGGCACGGCCCCGCTTTTGCCTCCGCCCTTCTGCATTGTCCCGCCCGCTGACAAAAAGACGTTGTACGAAAAAGGAGAGCTTTTTTCCTTCACGCTGAAGCTGTTCTCCTATGCTGTGGAATATCTCCCCTATTTCATCCATGCCCTGATCCTGGCCGGGCAGCGGGGAATGGGCAAAGGAAGCGAACATGGTGCGGGCATGTTTTCCATTGAGGAAGTCCGGCATGGGGACGACCAGCTCTACGATGCCCACAACGAACACCTTGCCTCCTGTACCGGCCAGGACCTGGAGATCCCTGTGCTGGGGGAGGACATGGGGACAGCTTCCCTTGCATGCCATTTAATCACGCCCCTGCGCTTCAAAGCGGCGAACCATCTTTCATCCGAGCTTGATTTTTCCACCCTGTTCCGCCTCATCCTGCGGCGCATCAAAAGTCTGTCCGCTCTTGAAGGGCAGTCATACCGCCTGCCGGAAGACATCTTCTCCACGATCTTCCAGTGCGCGGACAGTATCAGCATAGAGGAGAACAGCCTCCGCTGGGAAGACTGGAGCCGGTATTCCGGACGGCAGCAGACCCTCATGCAGTTTGGAGGCCTGACGGGGCGCGTCGTCTATCGCGGCCCTGTGCGCGCCTTCGCGGACTATCTCGACTTTGCGCACCATGTCCATATCGGCAAGCAAACGAGCTTTGGCCTTGGGCAATGCGAATTCGTGCTGTAAGTTGCCGCAGGACTTAGCCTCCTTGTGGCATGGCCCTATGATGGAGACGCCTCCGCGAGCCAGCCGGGGCCCCGGCTTCCTGCCTAGTTCGCGGGAACAGACCTGATGAAAGGGGTTATGACAAGGCTTCATGCTTGTGGTCGTATGTCATAAACGGACGTCTGATGCCGCCCAGATCCCGGAGGGTCGCGAAAATGCCGCCGCAAAGCCGCGCCGCACAAGGCTTTGCCGGGGTCGCTGTGGAAATAGACCTGATTCTTAAAGGGATTATGACACCAGAAATGTCGTTGGACTTGTAAGCCGTAGTTCCCGGCATGTAGAAATAGACCTGACTCATAAAGGGATTATGACTTGATCGCGAGGCCGATGATGATTCCAATTACCATCACCATCGTGGAAATAGACCTGATTCATAAAGGGATTAAGACGTGGAAATGATGGCATCGCACTGGTGAACGGGGCGGCCGTGGAAACAGACCTGATCCTCAAAGGCTCCCTTACCCCCCAAACACCAGCCTCCGGCCTCACCCCAAGGAGCGCCCATGCCCTTTTCTCCCTGCAAGCATCACATCACCTTCGTTTCCGGTCAGGTCGTGCCATCCGTGCTGGCGGCCTCCCTGCCTGATACGCCGGAAAGGGGGCGACAGCAGGCAGAGGCCTCGCACACGGCGGGTACTGTGACCGCAAGGCCTTCGGAGCAACAGGGATGCATGGCGGGAAAAGATGCGATAGATAAAAGACAGGTGGGAAAAGAACCAGGGGCAAAACCAACCTAGGCGAACAGGCTGTGCGCGAGCTTTTGAATATCGAAAGGGATTTCTTCTAATATCCTGAAAAATTTACATTTTATTTTTCACTATCCCCAAAGGTCGCGCATGGATTTTTATATGTCATATCAACAGGATAGAAAAAATGTCAAATAACAGACACCTGATTTCACCAAAACCGCCGGAGGTTCGCGAAAATACCGCAGCAAACCCGCGCTGCACAAGGCTTTGCCGGGGGCGCTGTGGAAATAGACCTGATTCTCAAAGGGATTAAGACGCCACCTCCCGAAGCGCAACCGCTAGCATTAGCGTTGTGGTGGAAATAGACCTGATTCTCAAAGGGATTAAGACGGTAACGGTAATATTTTTAATGTTACTCTTTTTTTCAGGTGGAAATAGACCTGATTCTCAAAGGGATTAAGACTCCATCTCATCCTCCTTTAACACAAATTAATTTCTCTGTGGAAATAGACCTGATTCTCAAAGGGATTAAGACTTGGTCGACAATTCGATGACACCCATCGGAGATTCCAAGTGGAAATAGACCTGATTCTCAAAGGGATTAAGACATGGTAAAGCGGGTACCTTTCATTGTAGGCATCCTCCTGCGTGGAAATAGACCTGATTCTCAAAGGGATTAAGACACTTTACACTCCATTGTTAAATGGTTATTAGATACAACGTGGAAATAGACCTGATTCTCAAAGGGATTAAGACGCGAATAACCTCCGATTCATTGAACCCGTCAACTCCACGTGGAAATAGACCTGATTCTCAAAGGGATTAAGACAGTACGGCGCATTTCACCCTTAAGTGCGTCAAGCACACCAGTGGAAATAGACCTGATTCTCAAAGGGATTAAGACGGGGGAAACAACGTAACCAACGTACCGCTCCGTAAACGTGGTGGAAATAGACCTGATTCATAAAGGGACCACATACAGGTATTCCTGATCTCTATTTTTATCCATGGAGTACGCATGATCGCCTATATTTGTGAGCAAGGTGCCAAGATCAGCCGGGAGGGACACAGGCTTGTTGTCACCACCCAGGACATGAAGCGTACCCTGTTCATCGAGCGCCTGGAGCAACTGCTGATCTTCGGCAATGTGCAACTGACGCCGCAAGCCCTGTCCCTTCTGTTCCATGCAGGAGTGGATACCGTCTTTCTCCGTCGGGATGGGCGCTATGTAGGACGCTTGGAACAAAATGAGCCCGCCAACATATTTTTGCGCAAAAAACAGTTTGCCCTGGCAGAAGATGCCGCCTTTTGCACCCGCACGGCCCGCCGCATTGTACAGGGCAAGCTGCTCAATCAGGCAACGGTGCTGGCCCGTGTCAAGCGAAGTCGTCAGCAGGACAAAGCCGGAGAAGCCGCGGGGGAATTACGGCAACTTGCCCGCAAGGTCGAGGATGCCCCCGATGTGGACAGTCTGCGCGGTCTGGAAGGAAGGGGGGCGGCCCTCTATTTTCAGCATCTGCCCCTGGCCTTTGCCCAGGGCTGGGGCTTTACACGCCGTGTGCGGCGTCCTCCAACGGACCCGGTCAATGCCGTCCTCTCCTTGCTGTATACCCTGCTCATCAACCGCAGTTATGCCGCTGTCCGCATCGCAGGGCTCGATCCTTATCCGGCCTGCCTGCATGGCGCCGCCTATGGACGGCAGTCCCTGCCGCTCGATCTGGTAGAGGAGTTCCGCGCCATCCTGGCAGATACGCTGACGGTCGCCCTTTTCAATATGAAGATGCTGGACAGGGAAGATTTCGAATCCCCTCCACTGGAAGAATCCCCACAGGTCAGGGAAGAGGACACAGCCATGAAGGCCGTTTTGCAGGACCCGCTGGGCCTTATGTCGGCTGAAGGGATGCCGGAAGATATCAGTGACCTGCCGGGTGACCAGATGGTCACATCTCCAACGGACAAGGCCGCCCCGGGAAAGCGCCCTGTGCTCCTTTGCAAGGAAGCTTTCAAAAAAGTCATCACAGCGTTTTCCAAAAAGATGGAAAATGAATTTTTTCATCCTGGTGCAGGCCGTCAGATGACCTATACGGAAGCGATGCTCTTCCAGGCGCGCTGTTACCGGCGGCTTGTGGAAGGGGAGGTCGATGACTATGCCCCCCTTATGTTGCGGTAGGAGCCTCCATGCATGTCATCATCGCCTATGACATCAGCGACCATCGGCTGCGGCACAAGATATTTTCCCTTTTGAAGGAAAAAGGAGCCCATTCGCAAAAATCGGTTTTTGAATGTGAGATGGACAAAGCGGAGCTGGACGCCCTGCGCCGATCCCTGCAACAGCTCGATCTGGGAGCAAACGACTCCATCGTGTTCTACCCCCTTTGCCGTCGCTGCGCCCGGCAGGGCCACATTCTGGGGCAAGGCCTGTCCCTGCTCCAGACAGACTGGATGATCATGTGATATGGAACAGCCCTATCTTGCCATTTATGACATAACGGATGCCAAGCGCCTGCACAAAGTAGCAAACATCTTGCAAGACTATGGTGTCAGGATCCAGAAGTCCGTTTTTGAGCTGCGTCTTTCCACGACATCGCGGCAAATCATGGAAAAACGGTTGCGGGCTGTCATGGATGAACAAAAAGACGGAATAAAGCTGTTTCCCCTTTGTGAAGCCTGTGTGGGCAAAAAAAGCGGCCTGGGGAACTTTTCCGGCTGGGAAGAGACCACCCCCTGGATCATTCTCTAGTCTCCGGTACCAGCCATTGCCGGAGACCAGCCCGCCGATGACGATGCCCTTTCCGGCATAACAGATTTGCTGCCCGTCACGCGAACCTTGTGTCACAAAGGGAAGAATTGTTTACTATACTGAAATCATTTATACATGATACAAGACATCTTCAAAGGGTCGCGTATACTTTTTTGCTTTTCATATCAATGGGATAGAAAGATATGTCGAATAACGGACACATGATTCCCCCCAAACCGCCGGAGGTTCGCGAAAATGCCGCCGCAAAGCCGCGCCGCACAATGCTTTGCCGGGGCCGCGGTGGAAATAGACCTGATTTGTAAAGGGATTATGACGCTGGAATCCAAAGACGATGAACATGGTCACGACAAGTGGAAATAGACCTGATTTGTAAAGGGATTATGACGGTTATATGTGATGTCTTTCATAGAAGGAGCAAAGTCCGTGGAAATAGACCTGATTTGTAAAGGGATTATGACTTTAATTAATACTCGCCGATGACAACGAAGGCCACGTGGAAATAGACCTGATTTATAAAGGGATTATGACAACGGGACGCTGGTTCTGAGCGGCTTGCTGCTCTCCCTCTGTGGAAATAGACCTGATTCGTAAAGGGATTATGACTGAAAAGCCTTCATTTCCTTCGACGGCCCGCTGGCCACGTGTGGCAATAGCTCTGATTTACAAAGGGGTTATGACTCTGTCCCCTGATGGCAGGTGCATTGTTTACTAAGGTGCAAACAGACCTGGTCAAAGGGATCATAAAAGCTATCAAAGCCGGCAAGCAAAGCCACCCGCTATGCGGGTGGCTTTCTGTCTCGGCCTCAGATGCTCGACTGGCTAAAGCCATAACAAAAAAGCCCTCACGGAGATTTCCGTAAGGGCTTTTTGCTTTTTCCTGGAGCTGGTGAAGGGACTTGAACCCATAACCTGCAGATTACAAATCAGCTGCTCTACCGATTGAGCCACACCAGCATCTCTCCTCTTTTAGATGAATCCTGACCGCTTGGCAAGGGCTTTCGCACAGGGGGCTTTTCACCGGCTGGCGCATCCCCCCAACGTATGCAAGAGGCACAGCTGGCTCTCAAGCGGCTACTGCCCTGCCGCTGCCAGCAAGGGGACGAGCCCCTCCCGACCGCAGACAGCCAGCGTCAGATGCTCCCGGGCGCGCGTCATCCCCACATAGGCCAGACGCCGCTGGCGGGGCTTCTCCGGCTGGAGGCGATCCATGCCCAGCAGGAAGACATGGGAAAAATCCAGACCTTTGGCGCTGTGGATGGTGGAGATGCAGACGCTGTCCGTGGTGATGTCGAAATAGCGCTTGCTGGTCGTATCCCGGGCCACCCAGCGAGCCATGACGCCCCGGGCCTCCACCGCTTCCAGCAGGCTTTCCGGCAGGCTGGACGCCAGCCCTTCCATGCGGGAATGGGCGTAGAGGATCGCTATCTCGCTCATGGGCACGCCCTCCCGTATCAGAGTGGCCACGGCATCCGCCACATCGCGCACCAGCGCAGGCGCATCGGCGCTTTGCAGCCAGCAGGGCGCTTCCCCTTCCGCCCCTGCCAGCTCCGGCACGGGCTCACCTTCCGGCAGCAGACGCAAGGCCATCCGGGCGATGGCCCGTGTGTTGCGGTACTGGCGTTGCAGGCGGCGCAGCCGCAGACCGGCGATGCCCATTTTCTCCCAGCCGCTGTCCTCCGGCTGGTACAGGCATTGCTGTTCATCCTGGGCCACGGTCAGCACCCCATACGGCGGCAGCAGGGCCAGCAGGACGTGCGCCATCTCCGGGGAAAAATCCTGCCCCTCATCGACCAGGATGGCATCCCAGTGCCCTTTGAGCGGATGCTCCCCTTGCAGGCGCTCCTGTGCCTCCTGCACGATGATGTTGTAATACTCGCTCTCCTCGGCATGGGTCAGCGGTTCGCCCAGGATACGTTCGCAAACACTGTAAAACGGCACCACCTCCACCCCGTCCGGGCCAAGGCTGGCGCCCTTGCGGGCCAGCAAGCGGCGGATGTAGCCCACCAGCGACAGATTGAAGCAGGTCACCAGCACACGGCGGATCTTTTTGTCCACCCGCGGCAGGTTCCAGGCCTGATGCGCCAGGATGAGCGTCTTGCCGCTGCCGGACGGCCCGATGATGAGCTGTTTCCCGGCGCCCATGCCGCGTGCCAGATTTTCCTGGTCGCGGTCCAGAGCGCGGATGGTCTCGTCCTGGGCCGAGGCATGCGTCCCGCCGCGTACGGGCAGTTCCAGCCGCACCACGGGGAAGATCCGGGCCCGCAGCCAGTCGATCTGGGAACCCGAGAGCTGGAAAGGGAACAGGGGCGGGAAATGCTCCGCGAGCCAGCACGCGAAACTGCGGCCCGAGGCATCCCGCCGCAGCGGGGACTCCTCGTGCAGTTCATCCCAGAAGATGATCCGGCCCTCCTCCATGACCTCGCCCAGACCGGCCGCCCGGAATTCCTCACGGCTGATGTGCGGCAACACCGCCCCGCCGGTGACGGGACAGGGCAGCAAAGGCTTGCCGTCCGCCATGCGGGGCGCGTGCTTGTTCAACAGGGTGAGCAGGCTGCCCACATATTCCCGCGCCTGGGCCAAAGGCTGCTTGCGCCGCTCCTCCCGGCCGTTGACCGACAGGAGCACGCTTTTGCCGTCCACTTCCAGCAGCTGGTCGATGAGCCAGTCCTTGACCTCCAGCACCACCAGGCCGCAATCGGGCGACAGCAGGATGAAGTCCGGCTCGCGCTCTTCGATGTCCGGCGCGTACCAGCACAGGAATTTGCCGTCCGGCCGGGCCGTGCGTTGCAGAAAACTGTACGTTGCTTCTTCGCCGGTCGTCAGGAACGACGTCACATCAGCAGGAAACATGGTCGCCATGGCAGGGGCCCTCCCCCTACATGATATACATGACGAACCTTTTCCCGCAATCCTTGCAAGCGAGGATGATCCTGCCCTGCGCAGGACAGGTCCCGGATACGGGCAACAGACGGCGCAGCCACTCCGGCAGAAAAGACAGGCTTGTCCGGCTCAGCGTCGTGTGGCGGGAACCGCAATGCGGACAGGGAAACACAGGCCTGTTCCTATCCATGAGGACCTCCTTGTTTTGCCTGTTGTCCCGTCTGCCTGTTCCAGGAAATGGAAAGTGATGTTCCGAATATCTATTTTTTTCTACCTTCATTCAAATGGCTTTGCTTTACCTAAAACAACTGGCATTGCCTTCATTTTGCAGACTGTTTACTTTTATCTCCTCTACCGACGCGTCTATCCTTTCCATGAAGGTTTCGGGACTGGAGGTTGCATGACTATCTCGCGTTTCATGGAGACAGCTCCCTCACTGGAATCATACTGGCGGGCCATCATCCTGTTTGGCCGTAATGTAGCATCCTATAAATTTGCACTTGCCAAATCTCTGCTTGATATTCAGGAAAGCAGTATCGCGCTTGAAGACCTCGCACGCCCTTATGCCGCGCATATCTGTGAGCATCTCAAAAAGGAGGATAAACAATGCACGAGCCAGTCGAGCAAATTTCTTGATACCTGCCGCTCCTTCAATGCAGGAGAACTTGACGAGGCCACATTGTACGCCATTACGGAAAAGCTTGGTTTCATCAATGTCCTCGACGCGTTCCATATCGTCAATGCAGCACCTATCGGGCCTTCATTCTTTCAAAAATATAAAAAAAACGGGAAAATATATCTTTCTATCACCGACGACCTGTTTCAGCTGAAAGAGACTATCCCAAGTCCAGATCTTGTACAGGAGGCAGAAGCCCGGTGGAACCTTGTCGAAACGGCATGGGCTCTTTCCCTGTCGCGGGACGTCATCCGCATCCAGTATGATTCTGTCGAGAATGCACTATTCACTCTTTACGCCTCAAAACGAAAGGATGTCACCTCTGCCCGGGATGCCCTGAACGGATACCAAAAAGGAAAGTGCTTTTACTGCATGAAGAATATCGACTTGCATAATTGCGATGTTGACCACTTTTTTCCGCATATATTGAAAAATATAAATATACCTATAAATATTGACGGGATTTGGAATCTTGTATTGTCTTGCCCAGATTGTAACAGAGGCGAACATGGAAAATTTGCAAAAGTACCCGAATTAACATATCTTGAAAGATTGCATACACGAAACGACTTTTTTATCGGCAGTCATCATCCGCTGCGGGAAACTTTGATGCTGCAAACAGGGATGACGGCAAAAGCTCGGCGGGCCTTTCTCCAAAAAGTCGACAGCGTTGCTATCAGCCACCTTATCCACCGCTGGCGTCCACTACAGGAATTGCCAAACTGTTTTTAACCATTTTTGTGAGGAGCCATGTCGGATACCATCTCCTATTACGCACAGACAGCGGAACAATTCATACAGAATACTGTCCACACCAATATGGACTCCCTTTACCGGGAATTTGTCCCGCTGCTTCCTCCGAATGGTGCCATACTCGATCTTGGTTGCGGCAGTGGCAGGGATACCCTCTATTTTGCCCAACAGGGCTTCCATGTTGTTCCTCTTGATGCGACGAAAGAGTTTGTCGAGTACACTTTCCATCTGACCGGCATCCAGCCTGTCCATACATCTTTTGCGGACATGGAACTTGCTCCCCAGTCGTTCGATGCTATCTGGGCTTGTGCTTCCCTGCTTCATGTTCCCCGTGTAGAACTCGAAGGTATCCTCAAAAAAATCCGCGCTGCCCTCAAGCCTCAGGGCATCCTGTATCTTTCTTTCAAATATGGCACCTTTGAAGGTATGCGTAACGGACGCTATTTTACGGATATGGACGAATCTTCCCTTGCTTCACTGATGGACAGAACAGGAAGTTTTTCTTTATACAAACAATGGATATCTGAAGACGTACGTCCCGACAAGAAAGGTTCCTGGCTCAATGCGCTTTATCGCAAGGAACAAAAAAATCTATAAAGAGCAATCCTCTTTCTCGCACACGTCTCTTATTTTTACGGTCTCTGAAACAAAGGTAGAAAGCATTCCATCGGGCAGCTCTGACGGCTGCCCTTCTTCCGTTGACATTAGTTCGCCCACGAACTAAAAACGCCCGAATTCCTGCACGGAGGCCCCATGCCTGCCACTTCACCTGATGACATCATCGACCTGCTCTCCCGTATCCGGGAACGGGCCAACCAGTATATCTGCGACGAACTTGCCCGGCGCGGCATCACCGATCTGCTGCCCGCCCACGGGGCCGTGCTCCATGCCCTGTTCAAGGAATCCCCCCAGCCCATGAGCACGCTGGCCCGGCGCATAGGCCGCAAAAAAAACACGGTCACGGGCCTGGTGGATACCCTGCAGGAGCGCGGCTACTGCCGGCGCCGTCCCTCGCCGCAGGACGCACGGGTGCAGCTCGTGTCCCTGAGCGACAGGGGCGAGGCCCTGCGCCATGTCCAGACGGACATCTCCACGGCACTGCACAGCAAGCTCTGGCAGGACAGCCCGCCCGCGGATCAGGCTACCTGCATGGCTGTGCTGGACAGCCTCCTGCGCAATCTGGCCCGCTGATCATCTGTCCCAACGCCCCGCCACTTTCAGCCATTCGCGGAATCCCCATGCTCAAGACCGCTTCCCTTATCGGGCTCGTCCTCTATTTCGCCATCCTGTTGCTGGTCGTCCTCAAGGAAAAAAAGAACAGCGACGTGGAAGACTATTTCTTTGCCGGGCGCAGCCTGCCGTTCTGGGCCCTGTCCATCACCTTCATCGCCTCATGGTGGGGCGGGGGCTCGGCCCTGTCCACGGCGGATCTGGCCTTTGCCGACGGCATGGGGGCCTTCTGGTACTACGGCGTGCCCGTGCTGGTGGCCACCCTGCTCATGGGCCTGGGGGCACGGGCCATCCGCAGCGTGGGCTATCTGACCCAGGGGGCCATGATGGAGACCCGCTATTCCCGCCCCGTGGCGCAGCTGCTGGCGCTGATGATCCTGTTTTTCATGCTGTTCTCCGCTGCCTCGCAGATGGTGGCCGTGGGGGACTTTTTCGGGACCTTCCTCGGCATGGGCTATGAGGGCGGCGTGCTGGCCGGGACGCTCATCGTGCTGGTCTATTCCATGTTCGGGGGCTTTCGCGGCGTGGTGCTCACGGACATCATCCAGTTCGTGCTGCTGCTCCTGTCCGCCCTGGCCGTCTTCGTGGTGGCCATGCAGGAATGCGGCGGCCTGGGCCCCATCGCCGAGGCGGCGGCCCGCAGCGGCAGGCCGGAATTCATGAGCCTGACCGCAGGCGCCCTCAAATACCTGATGTACGTCATCACCTTCGGCTGCTCGTGGATGATCCAGGCCAATGTCTGGCAACGCATCTCGGCCACACGCGACACGCGGGACGCCCGGCGCATGACGGTCATGAGCTTTTTCGTCTACATCCCGCTGTACCTGATCGTGGTCCTTACCGGCATGGCGGGCATCGTCCTGTTCGACACCCTGCCCAAGGGCGGCGTGGTCACCGCCCTGGTGGAAAGCTCCATGTCGCCCCTGCTGGCGGCGGTGGTCTTCGTGGGCATCTCGGCGGCCATCATGTCCACCATGGACTCCCTCATCAACACCGGCGCCATGACCCTGGTCATGGACCTGCTCCCCGGCAGCTACGACGAAAAGACCCGCTTGCGCCTGTCCCGGCTGACCACGCTGGTCATCGTGGCCGTGGGCATCCTCATCTCCCTGCGCATCCGTTCCATCTTCGAGATCACCTGGATAGCCTCGGACATCATCACCACCGGCGTGTTCGTACCGCTTGTCCTGGCCTTTTTCTGGCGGCGCGGCACCAGCAGGGGCGCCCTGTGCTCCATGCTCTGCGGCCTGGCCTACTGCCTGTACAATCTGGCCATCTTCCTGGGGATGCCCTTGCCCGCCTTCTGGGAGCAGCAGTCGGCCCTGCAGGTGATCCTGGGCGTCTGCCTCTCCCTGCTGGTCTTTACCGTGACCAGCCTGCTGGATGAGCCGGAATACCACAAGGCCGACGCCTTTCTGGCCCGGCCCCGGCAACAGGCCTGCTGACAACATGCTGCCCCGTGCCGTGACGCGCCTGCCGGGGACGCAGTCCGCAGCGGGGCCACCGCGACATGTCCGGCAACCCGCCGGCAGCGGCACATGGAAGCAGACCGGAAGGATGCCCTGCAAAGCCGCATCCTTTGGCGGACGATGCCCTGCCGAAAAAAACGCCGACATAGGGCGTACGGCCATGCCACGCCCTGACGCTTTGCTCATGCCTGACGCAGCAGACTGGCTCCGTCAGACTTGCGGAGCCCCCTTGGCAAGGCCCCGCTTTGCTGGCACAATCTCCGACAGACCGTTTTTCGTCTGCTATTCAGGATACTTTTACCTGACCCGCTCCCGGGCAGGAGGGCATTATGAAGACAGAATCGTCCGCCCCTTCCGAAGACAGCCTCCGCAACAAGCGCCGTTCCTTCCTGGCCGGTCTGGTCGCCACGGGCCTGCTCTATGCCACGCCGGTCCTGCTCTGCGTCAATGAAGCCGAGGCCCACTCCCGGCCCTCGCACCGGCGGCGCAGACGTTCTTCCCACGGCAGCCATTATTCCCGGCGCAGCCGCTACTCCAGACGCAGCCGCCGCAGCCGTCCCTCGCGTCGCCATTCCCGCCCCTCCCGCAACTATGATTACCGTGACCGTTATGACGACCGTTACGACGGCCGCTATAATGAAGGCTGGCATCGTGAGGCCGGGGATCGCCTGCGTGACACGTTCAATGACGCCCTGGGGGGCTTCCGGCCGGATCGCTACTAGGCATGGCGCACCAGGACGTCTTTTTTGCCGGTGTGCCGGGAGCCGTGCGACTGCATGACTGCCAAGGCCTGCTGCCCGCACTGGATGCTTTTTTCCGGCTCTGGCCGCACGCCCCGCAACCAGCGGGGCTCCCGTCCATCTCCGGCATACTGCCATCCGGCCTGCACGAAACTGCGCCCCTGCTGGTCATCACTCCACAGGGGCGCGGCTATCGCCTGCGCTCTCCCTGGCTGCCCGCTCCCCGCTACGAGCCCTCCCGGGCCTGTCTGCTGTGCAGCCTGGCCATCGAGCTGGTGGCCGCCTGCTGTCATGCCTGCCCCCGCCTGATCTCCCTCCATGCCGCGGCCGTGTGCCTGCATGGGCGCACCCTGCTTTTCTGCGGCGACAACCGCGCCGGGAAAAGCACGCTGGTCGCCCGTCTCATGGCCGGTGCAGCCCGGGGGCTCGGTGACGACCTGCTGGGCCTCCACCGGGGAAAAATCTTTTCCTTCGGCGTAGCTCCCCGCCTGCGCCTGCCCCCGCCCTCTTCCCCTGCCCTGAAACGCTTCATGAACGAGCGTCCGGGCATACGTGATCGCCATTATGGCTATCTGGCTCCCTCCCCGGACGATCTGGCGCCCTGGGGCGAACGCCACGCCCCGGATGCCGTGATCCTGCTGGAACGCACGCCCGGCAGCCGGGCCGTTCTTCTGCCCGCCTCTGCCGCCACCGGCATGGACAACGTGCTGGCCCGTTTCCTGATCCCCGATGGCGGTGCACGGGAGGTCCTCAGGCTGGGCTCGCAACTGCTGGATGCCCTGCCCTGCCGCATCCTCCGCTATGATGACCTGGATGAAGCCGCAGAACTCCTCGCACGGCAGGCGCCCTTACTGCCCCCGGCTGCGCCCCTGCCCGCGGATTTTCCTCCCGTGCCGGATTCTTCTGCCTCTTGTGCTCGTCCCTCAGCCGGCCGGCCTCCCGCAGCCGAGCCCGTCGGCGACGCGGGGGACAGCAGGACACTGTGGCAGCAGCGCCCGGGCCTGAGTTGCCGTCAGGCAGGACAAAGCATCTTCCTCACGGACAGCCACGGTAACCACATCTTTCGTCTCGATGGCACCGGAGCCGTGGTCTGGCAGCTGCTTTCCGCTCCCCTTTCACGTGACGAGGCTCTTTCCCTGCTGGCCGAGACCTTCCCTGACGTCCCCAAAACACGCATCCGGCACGAGCTGAAACAACTTTTTCAGGCCCTTTTTGAAGCCCGCTTGATCGAAAAAGCCCATAAAAGCCCCTGAAGCAAGGAAAACGGGATTTTTAGGTATATCAATAACATATTGTTTTTATTTATTTTTTATTTTTTAACGAAAAAAAATCGAAAAAATGCAAAAAAGTGCTTGCCAAAGGGGCCGGTTTTCCGTAAACACATCCTTGCTGCTGACGAATGCCTCACGAAAGCGAAAGCCGAACGGGGCAGCAGGGCACCGGAAGCAAAGCCGGACAAGCCCACGCCAGACTGAAAATCTTGCAAGCCAACATCGCTTGCAACTCAGAGTGGAGGGGTTCCCGAGTGGCCAAAGGGAACAGACTGTAAATCTGTCGTCGTAAGACTTCGGTGGTTCAAATCCACCCCCCTCCACCACTTCTGAATAAGAAGTGTGGCACATGCTAACAACTGCCTTGGCTGTAGGAGACAGGTAGACTGTCGGGAACTACGGTGCAGTACCGGGCCATGCCGAAACCCGGGGGTCAGTTCGCTGACCTGCAAAACAACGCGCATCGAGGATGCGGGAATAGCTCAACGGCTAGAGCATCAGCCTTCCAAGCTGAGGGTTGCGGGTTCGAATCCCGTTTCCCGCTCCATTCCTGCATTTTTCCCTTCCAGTCATCCTTTTTCCTGTCAAAGCACGTTCCCTGGGCAACAACACAGGGACTTATGCGGGCAGTGGCAAGAAACCGGGAGCAGGCGTTCGAAACCATGCTCAAGGTTGAAAGTACAGTAACCGCAACAAATTTTATCCTCAGGGAGACGTACAATGGGCAAGGAAAAATACGAACGCAAAAAGCCCCACGTTAACATTGGTACCATCGGCCACATCGACCATGGTAAGACCACTCTGACCGCCGCCATCACCAAGATCGCCGGTCTGAAGGGCGAAGGCAGCTTCGTTTCTTACGACGAGATCGACAAGGCTCCCGAAGAAAAGGAACGCGGCATCACCATCGCCACCGCCCACGTGGAATATGAAACCGACAAGCGTCACTACGCTCACGTGGACTGCCCCGGCCACGCCGACTACATCAAGAACATGA
>OGYZ01000533.1_pt1 | contig 34437 bp, 30 predicted proteins | sample 1576681 | NCBI WGS metagenome assembly OGYZ01 (sample SAMEA3541480, study PRJEB24748) | human gut metagenome | biome: human gut; feature: human-associated habitat; material: faeces | place: China | collected 2012 | reverse complement strand
TAACCAAAAATTTTAAATTTTCATCATTTTTTTTAAGTTTTTCAACCTTTTTTTGAAAAAAATCTTAAATAAATTTATAGAATTCATGTAATCAATCTTTTAGTAGTTTGATACTCTAATTTTTATAAAAAAATTAGCACTTAAGTGTTGACAGTGCTAAAAAAGTGACTATAATGATAATTGAAGTTAGAGATAAGTCAAAAGATATCCCGTAACTTGAAGATAGATTTCATAATCTAGAAATCAGGAGGCGATATTTATGAAGTACTATCCAATGTTTAATTTATTTGATGATTTCTTTACAGGAAACACTACAAGTGATGTCATGAAGACAGATATTGTGGAAAAAGATGGAAACTATGAAATGAGCATGGAACTTCCTGGAGTTAAAAAGGAAGATATCCAGATGGAATTGAAAGATGGATATTTGAAAGTAACTGCTACACATGATTCAAATACAGAAGACAAAGATGAAAAGGGTCGTGTTGTTCGTAAAGAACGTGTTAGTGGATCTTATTCAAGAAGCTTCTATGTTGGGGAAGGTATTCATCAGGAAGATGTCAAAGCTTCCTTTGACAATGGAGAATTGAAGATCGTTGTTCCTAAGGAAGCACCTAAACAGATTGAAGAAAACAAATTTATCCCTATTGAATAACTACAAGCTACGTTTTCCGGACGGGAAACACACGGTTCCGCACGAGGAAACAAAGAGAGCCTAAAGGCGTTTCCTGCATATCACAGAGTGATTTCCGGATACGTCTGCCACGGCTTTCCCCTCACTAATCGGCGGTTTCCTGCGGTTTTTCCGCGAAAATTCCGTAAGTTTGTGTAACGAAAACCCTAAAAACGACATCACACATGGAACAGCATCCCCAGCTTTTAGTCTACAAGGCTTCTGCCGGCTCCGGCAAGACCTTTACACTGGCGGTACATTATATAAGACAACTGATTGAAGACCCGTATGCCTATCGCAGGATTCTGGCGGTAACGTTCACCAACAAGGCGACGGCGGAAATGAAGGAACGTATCCTGGAACAGCTTTACGGCATCGCTACGGCCGACGAGGGTTCGGAAGGCTACCTGAAGGAGATTCAGAAGACATCGACCAAATCGGTCGAGGAAATCCGGGAATCGGCACGGGAGGCGTTACGGCACATCATTCATGACTACAGCCGTTTCCGCATCGAGACCATCGACTCGTTTTTCCAGTCGGTGATGCGCAACCTGGCGCGGGAACTGGAATTAGGGGCCAACTTGTCTATCGAACTGAACAATACGGAGGTGCTGAGCGATGCGGTGGATGCCATGATTGAGAAGCTGGACCGGCGCTCACCGGTGCTCTACTGGCTGCTGGAGTATATCGAGGAACGTATCGTGAACGACCGCCGCTGGGATGTGTCGAAAGACATCAAGGGATTCGGACAGAATATTTTCGACGAGAGCTACATCGAGAAGGGAGAAGGACTGCGCCGGAAACTGGCCGACCCGAACTTTATTCCTTCCTACCGGGATGAGCTGAAAAGTATCCGTGAGGAGGTGCTGGAATTCATGAAGGGATTCAGCGAACAGTTTACGGGCTTGCTCGAAATGCACGGACTGACTCCGGCCGACCTGAAGAACGGCTCACGAGGCATCGGCAGTTATTTCAACAAACTGGCCAACGGGAAACTGAGCGATGACATCCGCAATGCCACCGTGGAGAAGTGCCTGGAAAGCGAGGAAAACTGGACGACCAAAACGTCGGCCCACCGCGATGAAATCCGTTCGCTGGCGGCTTCGGAACTGATACCCTTGTTAGCGGAAGCGGAAAACCGTCGTCCGCAGAACAACTTGCTGCTCAACTCGTGCGACCTTTCGCTGCGTTACCTGAATAACCTGCGTTTGCTGGCGCACATTGACGAGGAGGTACGCTTGCAGAACCAGGCGCACAACCGTTTTCTGCTGTCGGATACCAATGCCTTGCTCCATAGCTTAATCAGGGAGGGAGATGCCTCGTTTGTCTACGAGAAAATCGGTACCACCATCGATACGGTGATGATTGACGAGTTTCAGGATACCTCACGCATGCAGTGGGAGAACTTTCATCTGCTGTTGCAGGAAAGTCTGGCACAGAAGGAAGGCAGCCTCATCGTGGGCGACATCAAGCAGAGCATCTACCGCTGGCGAAGCGGCGACTGGAAAATTCTGGCGGGACTGGGCAATGACCGGAGTTTCCGCATCAAGGAATGTACGCTCGACACGAACTGGCGAAGTGAGGCACGCATCATCCGCTTCAACAACGAGTTTTTCACGGCGGCCTGCCAGACACTGAACCGACGCTATCAGGAGGAACAGGGCATGCCTTGCGCCCAACTGGAACAGGCGTACAGCGACGTGCGGCAGCGTTGTGCCAAGAAGGAGGAGAAGGGCTTCGTAAAGGTGACCTTCCTACAGGACTCCAAGGAACGGCCTTACACGGAAGCGACCTTGGAACAGCTGGCCGAGGAAGTGGAACGCCTTACGGCAGAGGGTATCCGCCTCAACGAGATGGCCATTCTGGTGCGAAAGAACCGGAGCATCCCCGACATTGCCGCTTACTTCGACGAACATACCCCCTACCGCATCGTATCCGACGAGGCGTTCCGGCTGAGTGCATCGCTGGCAGTGAGTATGCTCATCGACGGACTGCGGTATCTTTCTTCACCCGACGACCGCATCGCATTGGCACGGCTGGCGGTGGCTTATCAGCAAGGGGTATTGCGCAAGGACATCAGCCTCAACACGGTACTGCTCGACGACCCGTCCCGTTACCTGCCGGCAGCCTTCCAGTTGCAGGCAAACGAACTCCGTTTCATGCCGCTGTACGAACTGCTGGAGAAGTTGTTTGTGCTGTTCGACATGCAGCTTATCGAGAAGCAGGATGCATATCTCTGTGCCTTCTATGATGCGGTGACGGAATACATGCAGAACAACTCATCGGAGCTGACGGCCTTCATCCGTTTCTGGGACGAGAAACTGAACGCGAAGACCATCCCTTCGGGCGAGATTGACGGCATCCGCATCTTGTCTATCCATAAGTCGAAGGGACTGGAGTATCACACGGTGCTGCTGCCGTTCTGCGATTGGAAGATGGAGAACGAAACGAACAATCACCTGATATGGTGCAGCGTGGCAGGCACGGGAAAGGAAACCGACATTCCGCCGTTCAACCGCCTGGACATCGTACCGGTGAACTATTCAGGTGCCATGGCGGAATCGGTGTATCACGACGATTACCTGGAAGAGAAATTACAACTCTGGGTAGACAACCTGAACCTGCTTTACGTGGCGTTTACACGTGCCTGCAAAAACCTGATTATTTTCGCAAAGGCAGGACAGAAGGGAACGGTTTCAGAACTGTTGTACGACAGTCTGCCACTCATGCAGGAGGTGGAACTGCCGCTGGCACAGGAGAATCCGGAAGACGATGCAGTGGGCGAATACGGGGAACTCTGCACGGCGCACGATGAGAAGAAGGCGGGCAAATCCAACCGACTTTCGTCGCCCCGCGAGGGAGTGCCCGTGAAGATGGAAAGCATCGAAACGCACATCGAATTCAAGCAGTCGAACCGTTCGGCCGACTTCATTCAGGGTGACGACACAGAGGACAGTCGCGGACAATACATCCGTCAGGGACAGTTGTTGCACCAGGTGTTTGCCCACATCGAAAAGGCGGATGACCTTCCTTCGGCACTGGAACGGCTGAGTTTCGAAGGAGTGTTCGAATCGGAGGAGCAGAAGCAGCAGATTCAGGGACTGGCGCACTGGGCCTTGCAGCATCCGGCCGTGAAGGACTGGTTCAGCGGTACGTGGGAGCTTTACAACGAGTGTGCCATTGTCTACACCGACGAGCAGGGACAGATGCAAACACGCCGCCCCGACCGCGTGATGCGGAAAGACGGACAGGTGGTCGTGGTGGACTTCAAGTTCGGAAAGAAGAACGAGGCTTACCGCGCACAGGTGCAGGAGTACATGGACTTGCTCACGCAGATGGGCTACACCCACATCCGGGGATTCCTTTGGTACGTGTTTGCCAATGAGCTGGAAGAAGTGACGCTTCCGGCCTGAGTTTATTTTTTCACAACGATATTTCGACAATGCAATATATGGAAACTTTTTTGAAGCAGGTGGCCGCCGATTTGTACCGGAAGATGAACGGAGACTTCACGAAGGTGGCTGTGGTTTTCCCGAACAAGCGTGCCAGCCTCTTTTTCAATGAATATTTGGCACAGGAATCCAACCGCCCGGTATGGTCGCCGGCCTACGTGAGCATCAGTGAGCTGTTCCGCCAGTCGTCGCAATGGGTGACGGGCGATTCCATCAAATTAGTGTGCGACCTCTACAAGGTGTTCCGTGAAATAACGGGCAGCAAGGAAAGTCTGGACGAATTCTACTTCTGGGGCGAGATGCTCATCAGCGACTTTGACGATGCTGACAAGAACATGGCCGACACCAAGGCATTGTTCAGCAACCTGAAGGACCTGAACAAACTGACGGGCGAATATGACTTCCTGGAGGAAGGACAGAAGGAAGCGTTGAGCCAGTTCTTCCGTAATTTCTCCATCGAGCAGGTGACGGAACTGAAGCGACGTTTCATCTCATTGTGGGACGTGCTGGGCGACATCTATACGCAATACAAGGAATTGCTCCGCGAGCAGGGCATCGCCTATGAAGGAATGCTCTACCGCGAGGTGACGGAGACTATGGACGTACAGCAGTTTCCCTACGACAAATATGTGTTCGTGGGATTCAACGTGCTGAATAAGGTGGAACAAACCCTGTTCAGCAAGTTGCACGAAGCAGGAAAGGCCCTGTTCTACTGGGACTACGATACCTTCTACCTGAACAAGCATCCGCACGAGGCAGGCGAGTTTATCCGCCGCAACCTGAAGAATTTCCCCTCGGAATTGCCGCCTTCCCTGTTCGACCACCTGAACCATCCGAAAGAAATTACCTTCATCGAATCGCCTACGGAGAACGGACAGGCACGCTACCTGCCGCAATGGATTCGGGAGAACCTGACGGAGAACGAAAAGGAAACGGCCGTGGTGCTCTGCAACGAGGCCATGCTGCAACCTGTACTTCACTCACTGCCGGACAACGTGCGCCACATCAACATCACCATGGGTTTCCCGCTCTCGCAGACACCGGCCTACAGCTTCGTAAAGACGTTGCTGGAACTGCACATTGCGGGCTACAATTCCCGCAGCGGACGCTACCAGTTTGCCGAAGTCATCAGCGTACTGAAGCATCCGTACACGCAACTGCTTTCCGGAGAAGCCGCTCCGCTGGAAAAGGAACTGACGGAAAAGAACCGCTTCTATCCCCTGCCCTCGGAACTGGAACGGGACGAAGCCTTGTCGCTGCTGTTCAAACCGTGCAGCCACAACCTGGAGCTGTGCAAGCGGCTGGCCGATATCTTGAAGCAGGTGGCACAGCTGTATCGCAAGCAGGCAGCCTCCACCAGCGATGCCCTCGACCAGCTCTATCGCGAAGCCTTGTTCAAAAGCTTCACCATGGTCAACCGCTTCCATGCCCTGCTTGAAAGCAAGGACCTGGAAGTACAACCTGCCACCTTCCACCGCCTGCTGGTACGCGTCATGTCGACAGCCAGCATTCCTTTCCACGGAGAGCCGGCCATCGGTATGCAGGTGATGGGGGTACTGGAGACACGTAACCTAGATTTCCGCCATGTCATTCTGCTGTCGGTCAACGAAGGCCAGTTGCCCAAGGCAGGCGGTGATGCTTCGTTCATTCCTTACAACCTGCGCAAGGCGTTCGGTATGACCACCATTGACCACAAGATTGCGGTCTATGCCTACTATTTCTACCGTCTGCTGCAACGGGCAGAGAAGGCTACGTTGCTCTACAACACGGTGAGCGACGGCATGAATCGGGGAGAGATGTCGCGCTTCATGCTCCAGCTGCTGATTGAGTGGGGCTATCCCGTACAGCGGAAACAACTGGAGGCTGAGCAGTCGCCCATTGCTTCCTCACCCATCTGTATCCCCAAGTCGCCCAACATCATGAAACGGATGCAGAGCGTATTCGATGTGCGGGTAAATCCGAAAGCCCTTCTTTCCCCGTCAGCCCTGAACTGCTACCTGGATTGTCCACTGAAGTTCTATTATAAGTACGTAGCAGGACTGGCAGCCCCTGAAGAAGTAAGTGCGGAAATCGACTCGGCCAAATTCGGAAGCATCTTCCACTACGCTGCCGAACACATCTACAAGGAGCTCACGGCACACGGAAAAGTCATCAACAAAGACACCCTGGAAGCCCTGCTCAAGGAAGAAGTGAAACTGCAAAACTACGTGGACAACGGGTTCAAGGAGCTGTTCTTCCACCTCCCTGCTGACGAGCGTCCGGAATACAACGGGGTACAACTCATCAATTCCGCCGTAATTCTGCGCTATATCCAGCAGCTGCTTCGCAACGACCTGCGCCACGCTCCCTTTACCTTCGTAGGCTCCGAACAACGGGTCATGGAGGACGTAGAGATACAGACACCCAAGGGAGCCATCCGCTCGCGCATGGGAGGAATCATCGACCGCATGGACAGCAAGGACAACGTACTCCGTATCGTGGACTACAAAACGGGAGGCAAGGCCGACACCCCGCCCAGCGTAGAATCGTTGTTCACGCCCGGCCCCAAACGTTCCAATTACGTGTTCCAGACTTTCCTGTATGCGGCTATCGTATGCCGGAAACTGCGTGAACGAAATGATGACCGGAAAGTAGCTCCTGCCCTGCTCTACATTCACCGGGCTGCGGCAGAAGATTACTCGCCCGTCATCCAGCTCAAGGAATCGTATAACAAAACCACCCCTGTGGAAGACTTTTCATTGCTGGAAGAAGAGTTCAGAACCCGCCTACAGGCACTCCTGGAAGAGATTTTCAACCCCGACCTGAGTTTCAGTCAGACGGAAGAGGAAGACCGGTGTACTTATTGTGATTTCAAGGAAATATGTAAACGATAGAAACAGAATCAAAAACAAGTGTTAAAATTACATTTTTCTCTGAACAATCCAAGTGAACCGGATGTTATAAAGATGTTTTTCATAGTAATAGATAAGAACAGTATTGGTATTTGTGAAAATATCAGCTGTAAGGACAAAAGCGTTTGTTCTTTAAAAAATAAGAGAGGCTGCATTTCCCCGGCAGCTTCTCTTAATTTTTTATCCTCTACACAAATGTTTTTTTATTCCTGATAATCATAATACCACCAGTAGGTATCGCCAAATTCGCGACGCATACGGTTGCGTTCTTCCAGCGGAGAACCCTCTTTCTGCTGTAAGGTCTGGTAAGCCCTGAAACGATCTAAAGTCAGACTGTCTGCACGCGAAGATACAGTATCATTCCGCTGGACATGATACATTACCAATGCTTCCCGGTAATAACGCGGCAAGGTATCTTCCGGCAAATAGAAATCGGGAACGGCCTGTGCGAAACTGTCCAGTTTCTTTTCAAGCAGCAAGGCAGAAAGGTAATAGTCCAGCGAGGTATATTTTCCGGTTCCCTTGTAGCAGATGTTCCGCAGAAATACCATGCGGTCTTCTCCCGTATATGGACGTGCTCCCAGCAGGTAATAAATGGAATCATTCGTATAACGGAGCGTGTGCAGGGAATCCGTTTCAAAAAACAATCCGTCGGAACGGTAATATTGCGGATAAGCAAACAGCCTGTCGCCCATCTTTCCCAAGCGAGACAAGGCCACGGCACGATAGGCGGTCAGCGTACGGCTGGCCTCCAATGATTTTTCTCCTACGCGTAACACCTTGTCATACTCCCCGGCTCGCAGGTAATGTTCCGCCTCCAGCTCATGATGAAACTGCCGGTTGGTACTACCCACACACACCGTCAGCAGACACAACCCCAGCAAGATAGCCAGGTTACTGTTGACCAGTCCCCAGAGACTTCCTTCGTGATTCAGCTGTACGCGAAAAACTCCACGCAGCCAGTAACCGATTCCCACAAACAGCAACACCAGTAAAGGCAACAGCCAAGTCCACGGAGTATGGTAGTCGGAGATATACACTCCACGCCCTACATCCGTCAGGGCACAAAGCACCAAAAAGGACGGCACATACGCCAGGGCACGCACCCTTCCCTTCAGCCCCAGCAGACTGTTTACTCCCCAGCGCAGCAACAGCAGAATCAGCGTAATGACCAGCGCGCTGGCTATCGGAGCAAAGGTAGTCTTTCCATGTGCCAGCGAGAAATGAAGGGCTTCCAGCACATCGCGCTGGAACACATAAAGATATACAAAACTAAACAGAGAAAAAAGAAGACCGCATACAGCAATCATGATGCGTGCAGTCTTCTTATAAAATGCATTTGTGTAATCACTCATACAATATCAATTCAATCTTTCACTCGTTTTAATACAACTGCAGAACGGGCCGGCACATACAGTTTCAGCCATTCTTTCTTGTCTTTTGCATAAAGCGGGTCGGCACAGGTGAAGTGGCGGAGACTGTCGTCTGAGAAGCCGAATCCACCAAACTGCTTGTTGTCTGTGTTCAGAACCACATCGTAGGCACCTCTCGGTACGAGGAAGCCATAATCGGTAAACGAACGGGTCGGGTTGAAGTTGAACACAAATACCAAATCCTTGCGGCGGTATGCCAGAATCTGGTCACCGTCGTTATGCCATACCTCGATGACATCCGATTTCTGGATGTTCTTCACGCTGCGAATCAGCTTGACCATCGCCTCATCGAAGTCGCCCAGGTAATGATAGCACAAGTCCGGATTATCAACCAGGTTCCACTGACGGCGTGCATACTTGTATGACCATCCGTTGCCTTCGCGCGGGAAGTCAATCCACTCCGGATGACCGAACTCATTACCCATGAAGTTCAGGTAACCTCCGTTGATGGTAGAAGCCGTGAGCAGACGGATCATCTTGTGCAGGGCAATGCCTCGTTCCACCACTCCATTCTCGTCGCCAATCTTGAAGTGCCAGTACATGTCGGCATCAATCAGACGGAAGATGATGGTCTTGTCACCCACCAGTGCCTGGTCGTGGCTTTCGCAGTAAGAGATAGTCTTTTCATCCTTGCGGCGGTTGGTCACTTCCCAGAACAGGCTGGACGGTTTCCAATCCTCATCGCGACGTTCCTTGATAATCTTAATCCAGTAGTCAGGAATGTTCATGGCCATACGGTAGTCGAAGCCGTAACCTCCGTCTTCGAACGGAGCAGCCAATCCCGGCATACCCGATACTTCCTCGGCAATGGTAATGGCCTTCGGATTCACTTCATGAATCAACCGGTTGGCCAGCGTCAGATAACAGATGGCATTGTCATCCTGATGACCGTTGAAGTAGTCACCATAGTTGCAGAAGGCCTCACCCAGTCCGTGGCTGTAATAAAGCATAGAAGTCACCCCATCGAAACGGAAGCCGTCGAAATGGAACTCTTCCAGCCAGTATTTACAGTTGGACAACAGGAAGTGAATCACCTCGTTCTTGCCATAGTCAAAGCAGAGCGAATCCCATGCCGGATGCTCACGACGTCCGCCCTGATAGAAATACTGGCAAGGATCACCGGCAAAGTTGCCCAGTCCTTCTACCTCGTTCTTCACGGCGTGTGAGTGTACAATATCCATAATCACGGCAATGTTCATCTGGTGTGCCGTATCGATAAGCTGTTTCAGTTCTTCCGGTGTACCGAAGCGTGAAGAAGGAGCAAAGAAGCTGGACACATGATAGCCGAAACTTCCGTAATAAGGATGTTCCTGAATGGCCATAATCTGAATACAATTGTATCCGTCCTTCGCAATTCGCGGCAGTACATTCTCACGGAATTCATTGTACGTACCAACCTTTTCCGCATCCTGTCCCATACCGATGTGGCATTCGTAAATCATCAGCGGAGCCACATTAGGCGTAAAGGTCTTTTTCTTGAACTTATACGGTTTCTCCGGATTCCATACCTGCGCACTGAAAATCTTGGTCTGTTCATCCTGCACAACGCGAGTAGCCCATGCCGGAATACGTTCACCGCATCCACCTTCCCAGTACACTTTCAGCTTGTACAAGTCGCCGTGCTTCATGGCCTTTTCCGGCAGATTGATTTCCCAGTTACCCGTCTTGCGCACACGTTTCATGCGGAAAGCCGGTTTCTCCTGCCAGTCGTTGAAATCGCCCACCAGGTAGATTTCCGTCGCATTCGGCGCCCATTCACGGAAGGTCCATCCCTTGTCAGTGCGGTGCAGACCAAAATACATGTGTCCGGTAGCAAAATCCGACAACGTCTTCTTTCCTACCAGTTCCTTTTCTTTTTCTACCACATGCTGATGACGGCCGTTGATAGCGTCGGCGTATGGTTCCAGCCACGGATCATTCTTTATGATATTCAATACCTTGTCCATAGTATTAGTAATTAGAAATTATTTGACACGTACTTTTACAATCACTTTTCTCACTCCGTCGGGAGTTACGCCCGGTGCATGTGCATCTTCCGGGAAGAAAATAGCAAACATACCCGGCTTTACGGTCAGGTAGTCAGTAGCCAGTCCTTCATAGAAGGTAATATCTTTTTCTGCATTGTAGGCAGCTTCGGGCAAATCCGTACGCGGCATATAGCCCATTACTTCCACCCCCGACAATGGAATCTGGATGTCGATGAAATCATTGTGTGTTTCCAGACGCGCTTCTTCCTTTGTCTTCGGACGTGCATCTGCAAAATTCACCATCAGTTCACTTTCCTTCAGCACTACCTTCCCCACTTCGTGTGCCTGCAAGTCAGTTGCCTTCAAAAAAGCTACAGCCTCTGCAAACAAAGGACTCAGTGACACATATTTTTCCAGGTTTTCCAATTTGTCAATAACCATATTCTTTCAATTTTAAATCGTTAATATTTTATTCAAACTCATCTATCGTTTCATTTGTAAAATCGGCAAAGCGTTTCAACTGGCGAAACACGTCGATAATCCGTTCCATAAAGTCCGGACGGGAAAAGAACTCATCTTCCACCCGGCAGGCCACCGTAAAGTCCTTGCAACGGATGTACTGCGGATAAGGAAAATCCTTCGGAAACCCCTTGGGCACCGTCTTCAGATGCGACTCGCCTACCACCGGAAAATACTGCTTGAAAGCCGGGTCTTCCACAATGGCACGATACTCGTCAATGCGGTCGCACACCGACTGACGCACTGCCCGCAACATATCGGCAGGCATGCACCAGCTTCCTCCGGCCAGCATACAGTTGCCCGGTTCCAGATGAAGATAATAACCACAGTGATTGGATTTCTTTCCCCTTGCATTGATATACCCTCCGATGTGGGTCTTATAAGGAGACTTGTCGGAAGAAAAACGGACATCCCGGTAGATGCGATACGTGCAGTCACGCGGAAGGACGTGCGCCACACTTTCATCCCATGGCGAAAGGCGGGCAATCACCCCTGCCAGCAACTCCTCGAAGTCTGCCTGCACACTCAAATATTCCGCTTTATGTTCCTGAAACCACTCCCGGTTGTTGTTTGCCGCCAGTACTTTCAGGAAATCCAATATGCCCGGTATATCCATATTCTTTACTTTTGAGTCACACAAACTTACGAAATTAATTCTTATCTGTCGAATAAAACGATATTTTTTTACATTATCCCAGCAGATTCAACAGAAAATCGTGCACCTTTCCGTTGGAAGCCACCACTTCGCGGCCAGAATAGCATGAATCACCCCCGGAAAAGTCGGTCACCCGTCCTCCGGCATTCTGTACCAGCAGGATACCTGCCGCCACATCCCACGGACAAGTGAAGGCTTCGGCACGCGCTTCAAAACGGCCGTCGGCCACGTAACACATCTCGGCAGCCGCCGCACCGACCACCCGAATGCCTGCCACATGCCCGTAGCAGCCTTCTATCAGACGGTTGAACACCGGCTTGTAAGCCTCCGTTTCGTACGGAAGACCAAAAGCCATAAAAGCCTCATCGGGTACAGCTACCTGCGACACCCGAATCTGGCGGTCGTTACAATAAGCAGGTGCCCCCTTGTAAGTCCAGAAACACTCGTCGCGGCACACTTCATAAACCACCCCCAGCAAGATTTCCTCACGGTTACGCAAGGCAATGCTCACACAATAAGGTGCATGGTTATGAATGAAGTTGGTCGTACCGTCCAGCGGGTCAACCAGCCAGCAATACTCCTCATCGGTGTGAGTTCCGCTCCCCTCTTCTGCAATAAAACCTGCCTCGGGAAGCAACTCCCGCAGACAGGCTACTATTCTTCGTTCCGATTCCTTGTCGACATACGACACATAATCGTGTGCGTGCTTCTTCTCAATCCGCTCACGGCTGAACTTCTTCCGCTCCTCACGGATAAAAGCCCCCGTAGCGACAGCCAGTTCACGCACCTTCAAAGTCAGTTCGGATAATTCCATCATTATTTTTTCTCCTCCAATAAACGTCCGTATCTGAAAGTCCCTTTCCGGACAATATTTCCGTTGGCATCCATCTCTACGAATGGACCGTCTTTCTTTCCCTGCTTGAAGAAGCCCTCAAAGCGAGTGCCGTCCTTTTCAATCAGCACACCCTTTCCTTCTTCCTTTCCACGTACAAAGGAACCGGTATAGACAGAACCGTCGGCCATGTGAAGCACACCTTCTCCCTCGGCCATGTTGTTTTTCCACTGACCTTCGTATTCATCACCGTTGGCCCACTTGTATTTTCCGGTACCCGAGCGCTGGTTCTTCGACCACTGCCCGTCGTACACCGCTCCGTTGGCCCAGGTGAACGTGCCTTGTCCCTCCTGCTGTCCGTTCAGGAAATGACCTACGTATTTGTCGCCGTTCGGATACGTATAGATACCCCTTCCCGTGCGTTCACCGTTGGCATAATCGCCCTCATAACGTTCGCCGTTCTGGAAATAATAGATACCCTTTCCATCCTGCACATCATCCTTCCAGTCGCCCACGTACTTGTCGCCGTTGGTATAGTAGAAAGTACCCTTTCCGTGACGCATGCCGTCCTTCCAGTCGCCTTCATACTTCGACTTGTCGTCCCACACCATGGTGCCCTTCCCGTTCTTCAGGTCGTTCTTCCATTCGCCGGTGTAGACCGCTCCACCTTTCCAGGTATAAGTACCCTGTCCGTTGCGCTTGTCATGATGCCAGGTACCGGTATATAAGTCCCCGTTATAATAGGTCATCGTACCCTCACCCTCCTGGTAGTCAGTGTACCACATCCCGTCGTAACGGTTGTTGTTCATAAAATAATACGTTCCCTTGCCGTGCTGCTGGTCTTCGTACCACTCTCCCACGTACTTTTCTCCGTCGCTGAAAGTGTAGGTACCTTCACCCTGGCGTTTACCCTTCACATATTCACCTTCGTACACGTCACCATTGCGGAACACCGTCTTTCCCTTTCCGTTCGGGCGGCGTCCTTTCAGTTCGCCGGTATATTCCGAACCATCCTTAAACTGGTAGTATCCCAATGACAACTGGGCCGAAGCCGATACCGAGCTGAATGCCAGCAGGGCAAATAAAAATAATGTATGTTTGTTCTTTCTCACGTTCTTAGTCTCTTTTTTAATTCCGCTCAAAAATAGTCTTTTTACTTTTGCACGAGCCGGAAGGTTTATACTTTTTTACCTGCCACTACCTCTATTAAGTTTTCTTTGCAGAAATAGCGCTGAGCCAGCGAAAGCAGTTCATCGGACGTCACCTCACGGATAGCAGCCAGCGACGCATCAAAAAAGTCAGGCTTCAATCCGGCCGTTTCGATGAATATCCAGGCATCCGAAAGCGAGAATGCCCCCTCGTACGAACGGCACATATCGCCCAGCATGTAGTTGCGCACCATCTCCAGTTCTTCTGCCGGCACCTTGTCCTGACGCAAACGGTCCATTTCATGATACACTTCCGTGATGACAGACTCCATGTATTCATTGGCCGCCTCCGTACTCACCACCAGCAGACTCGTGCCCGGATAAGACACCAGTCCGGTCCCGATGCCGTAGGTATATCCCTTATCCTCACGGATGTTCGACATCAGACGACTGCCGAAATATCCTCCGAACAGCGTAACCAGCACACGCAGTTTCAGGTAATCAGGATGCTTGCGGTCGAGCGAGAAACCACCCATACGGAGCGAACTCTGCAAGGCATCCTCCTTCTCCACGTGAACCCGTTTACGGGCATCCTTCACGATGTTCCACGTGCGTTCCACCTTCTCTGCCGTACAACTTCCCCAGGGCGCTTCTCCCCAGTGACGTTCAATGCAGCGCACCACCTCGGGCGTCACCTTACCCGACACGTACATGGAGCAGTTGCCCGAGTGATAATGGCGGTGATAGAAATCCTTCAGCGCCTCCACCTGAATGCGTTCATAATCCTCCAGTTCGGCATAGCGTCCCAACGGATGCGAAGTACCGAAAAGCGAACGGTTCAGCTGCTTGCGAGCTAGTACGTCCACCCGCTGGTTGTTCACCAGGAACTGCTGGCGGTTGATGTCGCAGATAATGCGGAACTGCTCTTCCGGAAACACAGACTCCTTCACCAGTCCGGCCACAATCTCCATGGTGCGGTCAAGGTGTTTCGTCAGTGTATACAGTGTCACAAATCCACAGTTCACAGAAGAAGACAGGTCGAGCCACGCCCCGTAATAATCCAGCCGTTCGGCAATCTCGCCCGATGTCATGCGCACCGTTCCCTCACGCAGCATACGGTTGGTAAACACAGCCTGAAGCGGCTGCGACTGGTCGAGCTGTCCGCTCCGCACTAATAAGTCGAAACGAATCACGTCCTCGTTTCCGGCCGAAAGCACATACAGCGGCATGCCGTTCTTCATACGGTGCAACTCCGGCTGCAAGATGGAAAAATGCTCCAGCTGACGGATGGCAGGCGCCACACTACGGTCGAGCTGCGTCATAGTGCCTCCTGCTGATTACGCAGAAACTCTTCGGCCCGTGCCAGATCCTGCGGTGTGTCAATACCAATGGTCTCCACTTCGCTGATGCCCACCTTGATGGAATAGCCGTTCTCCAGCCAGCGCAACTGCTCCAGCGATTCGGCCAGTTCGAGCGACGACTGCGGAAGGGATGTAATCTCCTTCAACACCGGAGCACGGTAGGCATAAAGTCCGATATGTTTGTAATACGTATGTCCGGCCAGCCACTCCTTCTTGTCGCGGTTACGCTGGTAAGGAATGATGGAACGGCTGAAATAGAGTGCCTTCATCTCCTTGTTCACCACCACCTTGGGCGAGTTCACGTTTTCCAGCGCATCAAATCCGTCGGCAGGCGTAAACGGTTTCACAAGTGTGGCAATCTGTGTAGACGCATCGTCAAAGCAGGCCTTCACAGCTTCCAGCTGCGAACGCTGAATGAACGGTTCGTCACCCTGAATGTTCACCACCACGTCATAGCCGCTGCCCACCTTGCAGTAAGCCTCGTAACAACGGTCGGTCCCGCTCTTATGGTCGACCGAAGTCATCACCACCTTTCCGCCGAAGGCCTTTACAGCCGCTTCGATGCGTTCGTCGTCGGTAGCCACGTAAGCTTCGTCCAGCACACCGGCCACTTGTTCATAAACTCTTTGTATCACGGGTTTGCCTCCCAGTAGTGCCAAAGGTTTGGCAGGGAAGCGTGTAGATGCATATCTTGCAGGAATAATTCCAATAAATTTCATGGTTATTGTATTTGGGTTATGCTTCGCAAATGTACGAATAAAAAGTGACAAACAGAAAAATGAGCTTGCTATTCAGATTTTTCAATGATTGTCTTTATCCATTCCGCAAACCGCGGACATTTCTCCAAAATGGATTTTATCCCGATTTCCAATGCTATCAGGTTTCCTTCCAGCACTTTGTTGTAGTCGGACTTTATAGCCAGCAATCTTTTGGAGGGAGCCCCTTCAGGAGAGGTATTGATGTCTTCGGGGTTGTCGTAGGATGAAATGATAGAAGCAGTCTTTGCTGCGAGTTCTTCCGAAAAATAGTACTCAAAACCTTTGTTACTGGAAAACAGCAGAGCCTCAAACTCGTGCAACTGTATGTAAGAGAAAAAACGACGGTCGTCTATAGCCTCATTAATTGCCGCTTCCAACGACTGTATTTGCTCTATTTTGTCCGGCTTCTTCATGCTGTCCTCATAATGGGGCATATCGTGGGGAAGTCTGAAAAAGTCAATAAAGGTAGTTACGATATAATCGCTTTTTTCGGACATCAAAAGAGGCTTGATCGTATTTGCCAGATGTGAATAGCTCACCATTCCTCCCCGACCTGTCCTGCTTGTCCGAACCAAGACAGGCGTAACGCTCAATATACCAAATTCTTGCAAATAGGGAGAAATGACCGAGTTGACAAACTCTTGCTCCGTCTGCCCTTCGACGACAATATACACACGTTTCATAACTGCCCTCCTATCATGTTTTTCTCCCACAAATCACTGAGAGACAATTCGTAATCGTCCATCCATTTTTCCAGCTCTTCCCGTTCCAGATGACGAAAAACCGATTGGTTGTCTGCCCTGTCCACCACAATAATGTCTTCCACCTCAAAGCAATTGACCAGATTGGTGGACTGAGTAGACAAAATAATCTGGCTTTTGAGCGAAGCCTGCTTGACAAGTTGGGCCAGTTTATTGATAGCGGCCGGATGCAAACCCAATTCAGGTTCATCAATAATTATCACTTCCGGCATCTTGGACTGCAACAGTAAGGTTGTAAGGGCTATGAAACGCAAAGTACCGTCCGAAAAGCTATAACCATCGAGGTACATATCTGTATCCCTCTCCTCCCATTCCAGACGAATTCTTTCCTTATTGTTGGCATCCGGACGGAGCTTGAAGCCCTTGAAATAAGGAGCAATGGAACGTATCACACCCTCTATCAAGCGGAATGTCTTTTCATCGTTCAGCATCAATGAATACAGGTAAGCGGCAAGGTTGGAGCCGTTATCACGCAAATATTCGTTGTCGTTAATCGGACAATCCCCACGCATGGGAGAAGTGGCACTGGTATCGTGAAAATGATAGACTGTAAAGCTACCTAAATATTTTCTCAAGTAAGCAGCCCTCCATCTTTTATTATCCTTCAAAGAGGATTCTTCTACGGCAGAATCCCAAATCGTTCTGTTCCACTGTGAGTAATCCTTTCCCGGCTTATGACAGTTATTAAAAAAATCTCCCGTTTTTTCAATATAGCCTTTGTTCGATTGCGATGGTTTAATCTCAAAGAAAAAGGCATTTGTATTGTCAAAATCAATCAATCCCTGGATAGACGGCGATACTTTTCTTCCCTGACGCAGCAAGTTATCAATCCCCCCTTTAGACAAGGTATAACTGCCAAAGCGTTGCTCATATATTGCCTTGGTCAATTCAAAGAATGAAATGAAATTACTTTTTCCAGCTCCGTTTGAACCGATTAACACATTCAGTCGATTCAAAGGCAGCGACAAGTCTTTAATGGACTTGTAATTCTCAATCAAAACCTGCTCTATCATATTCTATCTTAAATTCCGCTTTACCATAAACAAGCACTTTCTCTACCGGTTTTCTGTACATTTCCAATTAAGGCTGTACTGCGTATACGCTTCTATCCGTCATCCTGATTCAGATAGTTACGTAATATGCAAAATTAGAAAACTTTCTCAAAAGCCCTGCAACAATCATCCTTTTTATTGAAAACGTACAACCAAATTCAGTACACCTCCAAAGCCCAAGTACATCCAAAACAAAACGCCTTTGCGTTTCAACCCAAACGCAAGTACGTTTTAAGTAAAACGCAAGGGCGTTTCATCTTAAACGTAAGGGCGTTTTAGTCCAAACACAAAGGCGTTTTTCAGAGGATTTTTACACCTCTGAAAATCAACTAATTACATTTTCTTAAATTTTACGGATAACCCAGTATCCTCCCACTACCTGCAAGAGCATTCCGGGAATACCGATGCGGAAATCCTGCAAGGCGGTGAACAAGCTGCCGGAAAGTGCCCACTCACCCAGCGTACCAGCCAGCTGATAGAACAGCACCACGGCCAGCAGCAACGGCAAGGTGACTTTCTGAAAGCGGGCGGCCACCAGACCGGCGCCCACAGCCAACAGCACGGATTTCAGCAGGATGGCAGGCAGCACGGCAGGTGCAGGCATGCCGAACCACCATGAGTTGAGCAACGGCGAGAGTACGGCCGTCAGCAGTCCGGCCTTCCAGCCGTATTTATAGGCTCCTACCAGTGTGAAGAAATAAATGGGCAGCCAGGTGACTCCTCCCTGCGGCACCAGGTGGAAAAGCTGGGGCAGGACAATGTTTCCGGCCACAAACAGCAGGGCGGTGACATAGGTCTTCACGCGACTGTATCCCAATGTGTAAAGTTTTACGGTTGTTTCCATGTGTATTCGTTATTTTTCTGAGATTGTTTTTTCTTTTTCTCCGGCTTCCCGCATACGGCGTACAAAGTCTTCAATCACGGGATAGAGTTCCACGGGATTGTCCGACACGTCGCAAAGGGTTTCCAGCGGACACCGTCCTGTACGGGTGCGGTTGATGATGCAGGGCACTTCTTCGGCATACGCCACCTCTACCCCTCCCTTCTGGAGCAAAGCGAGTGCAGGGGTGCTAACTACCCGGGTCCATACGCGGGACACGCCGCCCAATACCATCAGGGCTGCCGCTCCCTTTCCGATGACTTTATCGGCCAGCCAGGCTCCTTTCAGGAGGGCGCGGTCTGTGGCATACAAGTCGTACAGATCAGCTACGCCCCGACGCGAGAACGTGCGGGTCTCTTCGCCCTGACGCACCACGCAGGAATAGTTTCCTTCGTTCAGCAAGCGTATCAGTTCGTCCATCACAGTGTTTCCTGTTTCAGTTGTTCCACGTAGGCATCAATGCGGTGAAGCTCTTTCGGAATGTCGATGGACTGCGGACAGTGCGGATTACACTGTCCGCAACCAATACAGTGACTGGCCTGACGGAGTCTCGGCACGCTGCGGTCGTAACCCACCAGAAAGGCACGGCGGGCCTTCACGTAATTCTCGTCCATGCGGTCTTTCGGCATGTTGCCCTCGTTCACGCACTTGTTGTAATGTACCAGCACGCCGGGGATGTCGATGCCATACGGACAGGGCATGCAGTATTTACAGTCGTTGCAGGGCACGGTGGGATATTTCTGCATCAGGTCGGCCGTATCGAGCAGGAACTGGTTTTCCTCGTCGGTAAGCGGCACCAGCGGAGAATACGTGCGGAGGTTGTCTTGCAGATGCTCCATGTAAGTCATGCCACTGAGTACGGTGAGCACCTTTTCCGGTGTACCGGCAAAACGGAAGGCCCACGATGCCACACTGCCTTCAGGATTGCGTTCTTTCAGGCGGCTGAAGATGTGGTCGGGGATGTTCGACAGGCGTCCGCCCAACAGCGGCTCCATCACCACTACCGGAATGTTCTTGCTGCTCACCTGCTCGTACAGGTAGTCGGCATTCACGTTACGTCCCGATGCGTGCTGCCAGTCGGAATAGTTCAACTGAATCTGCACGAAGTCCCAGTGCACCTGGTCGTGCATGGCCAGTGCCCGGTCGAATTCCTCTTTTGTGCCGTGGAACGACCATCCCAAGTGGCGGATACGTCCGGCTTCGCGCTCCTTGAGCAGGAAGTCGAGCAGACCGTTGTCAAGGAAACGGCCCTGCAAGCCGCTTTTTCCGGGAGCACCCAGCATGTGCAGCAGGTAATAGTCGATGTAGTCCACCTGCAGGTTCTTCAGCGAGTTGTGGTACATCTTTACTCCGAAATCATAGTCGGAATTGGAGAAGTTCGACATTTTAGTGGCCACGAAGAACTTGTCGCGCGGATGACGCTTCAAGGCGATACCCGTCGACTTTTCCGACCAGCCCTGCACATAGACCGGGGCCGTGTCGAAATAGTTCACACCATGTTCGATAGCGTAATCCACCAGCCGGTTCACTTCTTCCTGATCGATGACGTTGCCGTCGCCACCCGGTGCCGGAAGTGTAGGCCAGCGCATGCAGCCATAGCCCAGCAGCGACACCTTATCCTCGTTGGGAGGGAACTGGCGGTAAGTCATCTTGCCGACGGGCACTTCCTTAGTGCTTTCGCCGGCTTTTTTCTTGTCGGGCGTACAACCGTAGAAAGCCGCTGTGGCTCCCACCGTACTGATGCCGACTATTTTAAGGAAATCTCTTCGATTCATCTGTTTTTTCTCGTCCATTCTCTTTCTATATATAAAGGTAAGACAATCCGATTAAAGTACACGATGGCGTTCATGGCCTTCCACGTAGATGGCACTCAGCGGACGGGCCGGACACAGGTTCTCGCAGGCTCCGCAACCGATGCAGCGTGCTTCGTTCACTGCCGGAATCTTCAGTGAATCGGGGTTCGACGGGTCGGACGGGACCATGGTGATGGCGTTCACCGGACAATGGCGGGCGCAATTGCCGCACTCCTGCTTGTCGGTAAGTGGGATACACAAATCTTTTACCCACACGGCATGACCAATCTGGATGGAAGACTTCTCTGCCTTGTCAATTTTCAGAATGGCTCCGGCGGGACATACTTCGGAACAGCGCGTACACTCCGGACGGCAGTAGCCGCGTTCGTACGACATGTAAGGCTGCATGAAAGTATCCAGCGAATGAGAAGGACGGAGCACTTCGTTCGGACAAGCCGACACGCAAAGCTGGCAGGCCGTGCAATGTGACTGCAGATGGCGGAGTCCGCGTGCGCCCGGAGGCACAATCGGAGTTTGGCGTACCGGTTCTTTCTTGTCCACGATGTCGGCCAGTCCGCCGTCCATCTTGATGGCTTCGGCCTTCTTGGCGACCTGTGCTTTCAGCACCGAACCGGCCAGCAGCAAGGAACCGGCCAGGAACTCGCGTCGTCCGGAGGTACGGTCGGCTGTTTCCGGTGCCGGAGTTTCTGCCTTTTCGGCTTTCTTTCCGTAGGCAAACCGATAGCCAATGGCTCCCCTATGACATTTGTCCAGACAGTCCATGCAAGCCACACAGCGGCTGCCGTCTATCGCATGGTTCTTCACATCGATGCAGGCGGCCTTGCAATTGCGGGCGCAAAGCGTACAGCCGTTGCATTTCTCCTTGTCAATCGTGATGCGGAACAAGGCAAAGCGGGAGAAGAATCCCAGCATGGTGCCCACCGGACAGATGGTATTACAATAGGTACGTCCATTGCGTGCCGCCAGTACCACTACCACTACCAGCATGACGGCTGCCACTATCAGCACCGGCAGACTCTTGAGCCAGACATCTACCGAATAGAAGGCATAGCTGTCCATGCGTTCGGCCATAGAAGCCAGCAGGTTGTTTCCCCACATCCACAAAGGTTGCAGAAAGCTGTGTGCCGCACGGCCGTACACGGCATACGGATCGAGCAAGGCTACCAGGGCATGCACACCCAACAGCATCGCCAGCACGAACACTGCCAGCACACCGTAGCGCAGCCAGCTTTTCGGCTTGGAATACGTGTAGGGCATCTTCTTGCGTCCCCGGCCCAGACGGGCCACCACGTCCTGAAACACGCCCAACGGACAAATGACCGAACAGTACACTCTGCCCGCTACCAGCGTGAGCAATATCAAACACACGATTACTCCGGCGTTCAGCGCCAACAGAGCCGGAAGGAACTGAATCTTCGCCATCCAGCCGAGCCATGCATGAAGCACGCCCGTGAAATCGACGAACAACAGCGTCACGAATACCAGGCACAGCATCCCCAGCGTGAGCCTGAGTTTTCTCAACATATTCACAGTAAAAGCAATTTTAGTTAGTTATTATATTCTTTCTATCACGTTTTCGTGGTAAATCCTCACAAAAATAAAAGTAATTGTGTTTCGAAGAGTCTTTTTGCGCAGTTTTTTATCCCAAACAGTATAAATATTCGATTAACTTACGCATAAAGGGCCTTTTTGCAGCATTTATGCAGAAAAAATGTCATAAATATTGATTATCTGAATTACAAATTCTAATTTTGCTCCACTATTACCTAACAAAAGAACAGCAGTTACAACAATGACATACGCATTTATTACGGCAGCCGAAGCCGCTGCCACCATTCATCATGGGGATACCGTCGGCATCGGCGGTTTTTCATCGGTAGGTACACCGAAAGCCGTGCCGGAAGCACTGGCTGCCTACGCAGAAGCACAGCATGCACAGGGGAAAGAATTCAAGGTAGGCCTTATCACGGGCGGTGCCACGGGCTGTCAGGTGGACAGCGCGCTGGTCAAGGCGCACGCCGTATCGTTCCGTACGCCTTTCCAGTCGAACAAGGACATGCGCGAATCCATCAACCAGCACGAGGTGCAGTACTTTGACCTCCACCTGTCGCAAATCGGACAGGACGTGCGCTACGGTTTTCTGGGTAAAATCCACGTAGCCATCGTAGAAGCTTCCGACCTGACGGACGACGGAGAAATCATCCTGAGCACTTCCGTAGGTATCTCGCCTACCCTGCTCCAGGTGGCCGAACGGGTTATCATCGAGCTGAATGAAGCGCATACGGGAAAACTTACCGGCATGCACGACATCTATATTCCGGCCAACCCGCCTTACCGGACAGAAATTCCGGTGTATCACGTGAACGACCGCGCCGGACACATCAGCGTGAAAATCGACCCGAAAAAGATTACGGGAGTGGTACGCACGAATGCCCGCGACCACATCGCGGCCTTTACACCGCAAAATGAAACAACCCTGCAAATCGGACATAACGTGGCTGCCTTCCTGCTGCGCGAATGGAAGAACGGGGCCATCCCCAAGGAGTTCCTGCCCCTGCAGTCGGGTGTGGGCAACATTGCCAATGCGGTACTGGGTGCGCTGGGTGACGACCCGAACCTTCCGGCTTTCTCCATGTTTACGGAGGTAATACAGAACTCCGTCATTGACCTGATGATGAAAGACCGTATCCGCTTTGCTGCCGGCAGTTCGCTCACCTTGTCGGAAGACCGTCTGGACACGATGTACGAGCACATCGACGACTTCCGAGAACGCATCCTGCTGCGCCCGCAGGAAATCACCAACCACCCGGAGATGATTCGCCGTCTGGGTATCATTGCGGTAAACACGGCCCTTGAAGCGGACATTTTCGGCAACGTGAACAGCACGCATGTATCGGGCAGCAAAATTATGAATGGAATTGGAGGCTCGGGAGATTTTGCCAGAAACGCATATTTGTCTATCTTTACCACCCCGTCGGTGGCCAAGGACGGACTGATTTCGTCCATCGTGCCCCAAGTATCCCACGTGGACAGTACGGAACACGACGTACGCATCCTCGTGACGGAACAAGGCGTGGCCGACTTGCGTGGCAAATCGCCTTCGCAACGTGCCCGCTGCATCATTGAAAACTGCGCGCATCCGGACTACAAGCAACTGCTGTGGGACTACCTGAAACTTTCGGAAGGAAAGTCCTGCCACACGCCGATGTCGCTGCGCAACGCCTTCAAGATGCATATAGCGTACGCCGAGACGGGTGACATGCGAAACACCCAATTTGAATCATAAGAATGGAAAAATTCAACATACACATCCTGGGATGCGGTTCGGCCCTGCCCACTACCCGCCATCAGGCGACCTCGCAGGTGCTTAACATCCGCGAGAAGCTGTTCATGATTGACTGCGGCGAAGGGGCACAGGTGCAGCTCCGCCGCGCCAAACTGAAGTTCAGCCGGCTGAACCACATCTTCATTTCTCACCTCCACGGCGACCACTGCTTCGGCCTGATGGGACTGATTTCTACCTTCGGCATGCTGGAACGTACCGCCGACCTCCACATTCATGCCCATGCCGACCTGCAACGCCTGCTGGAACCTCAACTGGAATTCTTCTGCAAGGGGATGCCCTATCAGGTGGTGTTCCACCCCTTCAACCCCGGCGAACGTACGGTCATTTACGACGACCGTTCCGTCAGCGTGGAAACCATTCCCCTGCGTCATCGTCTGCCCACCTGCGGTTTTCTCTTCCGCGAGAAGCCGACACCGAACCACATCCGGCGCGACATGATTGACTTCTACGGCATTCCCATCTGCATGATGAACCGCATCAAGAACGGCGAGGACTACACACTGGAAGACGGCAGGGTGATTCCCAACTCAGAACTGACCACTCCCTCCGACCCTCCCCGCGCGTATGCCTATTGCTCGGATACGGTCTACCTGCCCCGCATCGCAGCACAAGTGGCTGGAGTGGATTTGCTGTTCCATGAAGCTACCTTTACCGAAAGCGAAGCCGTCCGCGCCAAACAGACCCTGCACTCCACCGCCGCACAGGCTGCCCGGATTGCCAAGGACGCACAGGTGAAGCGTCTGCTCATCGGGCACTTCTCTGCCCGCTACGAAGACGAGAAGGCCCTGCTCGAAGAGGCCCAAGCCATCTTCCCCGACACACTGGCCGCCGACGAGGGACTGAAAATCTCACTCTGAGAAGTTAAAGAAAACTAACCCTATTAAACCGAACCAACGGATTGTCGTCTTACCCAACAATGACGAACCCGCACACGCCATGAACAATTATAACGAAAAAGAAACCATACTGATGCTTCAGGACCCGTCGACTCAGCGGAAAGCGTTCGAACGGATTGTGAAGGCCTACAGCGAACAGCTGTACTGGCAGATACGACGCATGGTGGTTTCACACGACGATGCCAACGACTTGTTGCAGAACACGTTCATCAAGGCCTGGACCAACCTGGACTATTTCCGGAGAGATGCCAAGCTTTCCACGTGGCTCTACCGCATCGCCTTCAACGAATGCCTGAACTTCCTGAACAAGCAGCGCGCCGAAAACCAGCTGTCCATCGACGATGCCGATGCCGCTCTGATAAACAAGCTTGAAAGCGACCCTTACTTTAACGGCGACGAAACGCAACGGCTTTTTCAGAAGGCCATCCTGCAACTGCCCGAGAAACAGCGCATCATTTTCAACCTGAAATATTTCCAGGAAATGAAATACGAGGACATGTCGGAAATCTTAGGCACCAGCGTAGGCGCACTGAAGGCATCCTACCATCATGCCGTCAAAAAAATAGAAGATTTTTTTCACCAGCATGATTAAACCTTTTTTACAAATTCGAATCTAACTTCCAAAGGAGGCAACAATATGAAAAAGGAAGAAACTGACTTATTAAAGAGATGTGGAACCGAGAACCCGTTCACAGTGCCTGAAGGTTACTTTGCTAACTTCACGGAACAGCTGATGGACAAGCTTCCGGAACGAGAAATACAGCCTGCACCTCAGCTCACGCTGTGGGCACGCGTCAAACCTTGGGTGTACATGGCTGCCATGTTCTGCGGTCTGATGCTCAGCGTGCGGATGTTCGTGGGTGAAAAAGAAGCACAATCGCCTGCCGCCGGCACTATGGGTGACATGGAATTTTCAGAAGTGCCCGATGAATACATCGACCCCATTGTCGACCAGACCATGATGGACGACTATACTCTATACGAGTATCTCACTGATGCAGATACGGAAATTTATAAATAAACCAACCATGATAAAAAGAACTTTTTATGCCCTGACTCTCCTGCTCATCTTGTGTGTGAGCGGCATTCAGGCACAGAATACCAAATTCAGCAAAGAAGAATTCCGCAACCGCCAGAAAGAATTTTTCATTCAGCAGGCGGGACTGAGCAACGACGAAGCACAAAAATTCTTCCCTCTCTATTTTGAACTGCAAGACAAGAAGCAGGCGTACAACAAAGAGGCGTGGCAGAAACTGCGTCAAGGCAAGAATCCCAACACCACGGAAACGGAATATGGGAAAATTGTGGAAGATGTGATTCAGGCACGTATTGCAGCCGACGAACTGGAGCTGGAATATGTGCGGAAATACAAACAATTCCTTCCGGCCAAGAAAATCTATCTGTTGCAAAAAGCGGAAATGCGTTTCCACCGGGAACTGCTAAAGGGCTTTAAGCACTGCCAGAAAGGTCCGGAAAAGAAAAAATAAAGGATACGGATAGATTTTTTCTTCCAAAAATTTGGAAAACAAAATTCTTTGCGTACCTTTGCACCGCCTTTGAAAAACAAGGCAACTCTCAAGATGAGTTTTGGAGAGGTGGCAGAGTGGTCGATTGCGGCGGTCTTGAAAACCGTTGTACTGCGAGGTACCCGGGGTTCGAATCCCTGTCTCTCCGCTGAAATAAAGATAAGTCCCGTAAAATCAACGTTTTACGGGACTTTTTTCTATTTATCCGGTGGACAACCGAAATTCAAATGCCGGGTCAACGTAAAAATGCCCACTTCAGACAAAGTTCCGTTACAAAACCGTTACAGGAAAATCGGGAAAATCTTCTGTAACGATTTTCGATGTAAGTCCTTGATTTGTATCTCATTGACATTCAAATTTCTGCTTGTAACCCAATTATTAATTATTCCTTTGCAGAGGAAAGTCATTACCCCCACTGTAACGGAGCTAAATTAAAAAAGGATATGAGTAAGAGTACATTTAAGATTCTGTTCTATCTAAGAAAGAACTATCTGAACAAGGAAGGAAAAGCGGGTATTATGATTCGTCTGTCGCTTAACGGTGAAATTTCTCAATTCAGCTCAAAGCTGGATATAGAACCTGATAAATGGGATACCACATTGGGCAAGGCGAAAGGAAATACACAAAAAGCCCGCCAGTTGAATGAAACATTGGAGGACATCCGTGCTTCGCTGAAAAACCACTACCGGGATATTGAAGTGCATGAGTCATTCGTAACGGTAGAAAAAATACGCAATGCGTTTTTGGGAATAACGGCGAAACAAAGAACACTGCTGGAACTTTTCAAGAAACACAATGAGGATGCAAGAAAACTGGTCGGCATCAGCAAGACTCCTGCCACCCTCGCGAAATATGACCGCTGCTACCGGAGGCTGGAGGAATTTATGAAAGTGAAATACAATATTTCGGATATATCACTGAAGGAAATCGGGCACATGTTCATTACGGACTTCGAGAACTATCTGAGAACGGAAAGCAAATGCAATGAGAATACTACGGCAAAATTCATGCAGACGTTCAAGATGATTGTAATCATCGCCAAAAACAACGGTTGGATTTATACTGACCCGTTTTCAAATTATAAAATCAGACTGAAACGTGTGGACAGAGGTTATCTGACGGATGCGGAACTGCAAAAGATAATGAAGAAGAAGTTTCCGACTAAAAGACTGGAACAGGTACGGGACGTGTTCCTGTTCTCCTGTTACACGGGATTATCATATGTGGACGTGAAGGAACTGAAGGCAAGCGACATCAGAATCTCGTTTGACGGGAAGCCGTGGATCATGACGCACCGTCATAAGACAGATACTCCGGTAAACGTGCCGCTGCTGAAGATACCGCAGGCGATACTCCAGAAATATGAAGGTCAGCTCCCCAAAGGTCAGTTGCTGCCTGTGCTGAGCAATCAAAAACTTAATTCTTACTTAAAAGAGATTGCGGATTTGTGCGGTATAAATAAAAATATTACCTTCCACCTGGCACGTCACACGTTTGCTACGACCACTACTCTGGCTAAAGGCGTGCCGATTGAAACGGTATCGAAAATGCTGGGGCATACGAACATTGAAACGACGCAAATCTATGCCCGCATAACCAATGAGAAGATAAGAAAGGATATGGAGGTCCTTGCGGGAAAACTGGATGCCATGTTATGACCTCCATGCTGAGATTCCATATATAATGTATAAAAGCAACTATTATGGTGAGATTTGGCAATTTTGAAGTGGAATATAACCGCAATGCACCTGATAAGGTGAGCGTAAGGATAGAAACGGACGACAAGGGCGAGGTATGGTTGCCGAAATGCGACATCGCACGGGCGTATGGCGTGTTTGTACAGTCGGTAAATGCCGGACTGAAATCCCTTGCAAAAACCGGTGACTTTGATGAATACCGGGATGTGCGGGTGGAACATTTCACCTATAACGGGAAAGATTGCAGTGTGGACCTCTACAGTCTGGCAACCATCATTGCACTGGGATTCCGCATGAAGGGACTGAAATGCGAGGCATTCAGAAAGTGGGCTGCAAGACGGTTGGCAGAATCATTTGAAAAGAAGAAAAGTACGGTGATTCTCTGCATGAGCGGCGAAAAGAGAAACAGCTGGAACTGAAAGCCGCAGGATATGGCGGATATACGTGTCGGGATAGTCTCCCCTGTTCGGGAGGCTGTCCCGACACGTGTTTTATACAAGTTAAAAAATGTAAAACTGTAAACACGCTTATCCGTAAACCGATAATAATGTGTAACTTAAATCCCTCTTAAACCTGTAATTAAAGACAGAAACGGTATGGTGGAAGAATTTGACCTGCTTGAAGAGGTGGAAGTGCAGTTCTGCGATGAGGAATGCACGGAGTCGGTATGGCACGGAGTGAATTACAGCGAGAGCCTATTCTACAGGGAGAAACCGAAGTCGGAACTGACGGTAGTCATCAGAGAGGAAGGCATGATGTACTTCCTGACTGCGGACATAAAGGAGTTTGCCGGCCTGTGCCGGAAACACGGGTGGTACATCGTCTCGCACCAGCGGTTCAGCGAAGCGATGGAAATCGGTATGTGCCTGATGGAAGCCGGGAAACATGCGGGATGGTATTCGCTGGGCAGGTCGAAGGAATGGAATGCCATGATGAGGGATGTGCTGAACTTTACGTTTGAAAGGGAGAAGAAAATGGACTTCTACCCGTACGAAACGATGTTCAAGGGAGAAGTTCTTATAGACGGATGCAGGTGTCACTACCTGCATGACTATTACCCAACGAAGATTGAAAAGACGGATGCACACCAAAAACGGGTAAGCAACCTGATATTCCGTTTTAAGGAAGGAGGACACTGCGGCGAGCTGGTCGCACGGATACTGGCACTGTGTCTGAAACATGCGGGATTCAACGGAACGAAGGAAGACACGGTACTGATACCTATACCCGCATCGACAAGGGAAAGACAGCGGAAACGCTTTCCGGTGGTATGCTACTACCTGTCGGAATGGCTGGGCATTACGGACGGTTTCAAGGCCATCTGGATAGAGGAAGACCGCGAGCAGCTGAAAGGAAAGGGAAAGGATAAGGACATACTGCGGAACCTGCAATTCACACGGCGGTATATCAGAGGAAAGAATGTTGTCCTGCTGGATGATGTACTCACGACCGGGGAGAGCTTCAGGCAACTGCAACGAAAGATGAAACAACTGGGGGCATTGTCGGTTATCGGGGTGTTTCTTGGGAAGACGGTATGAAATTTACTATCTATCGGCAAATATTTCTATATGTGGCATTTTCAAATGCAATACAGAATATATATTTGTATATACTATATTAATATGATTATATAATGGGACACAATGAAACTCAAAAAAAGGAAGAGACTAATATTGCATATATGTTAAGCGAATATTTGTCTATAATTATGATTTGCCGTTTATTTTCTTTGTTCCAATATTTTGTATTCTATATTATCTTTTAAATAGATATTATGTAAGAAAGGGAAAAGGAATTGAGATAATACGAGAAAAACCTTTATTGTTTAAAAGCCAACGTTTATCGTTCATTATCTCTTGGATGGTTTACCCATTTTTAGCTGTATTGCTTTATTTCATGATAACACATCGGCATTGGCTGAAAATAATATAATAAAGATTTAATAAGTTAGTAACAACGAAAGATAGCATCTAACGATGCTCCTTTCTAACCATTAATATTTAGTATGAACAAGAAAAGAGTTTTAACGCATAATTATGTTTGTTTTGCCATAAATGGGTATAAGGAAGACCTATTACAGTGGATAAATAAAACTGTAATATTCTTTAAGGAAAGTGGTTTTATTTTGAAAAGAGTTTTATTTGATAGAGTATTAAACGATAACTCAAGAATGTATTCTTACTCACTTTCTAGGTTTTTTGAATATACTAATGATAACATAGATTATAAATTACTTTATCCGTTCATTATTCATTATATTGAAAATGCCAAGGTTGCAACAACAGAACATTATGGATGCTTTTATAATCAGGAAGAAGAGGTTTTGGTAATATATTTCGATGAAACGTATGCTGATGACAATAATCTTATTGAGTTTATGATAAAATATATATCCATAGTCCTGCAAAATACTCAGGCTGTTAGCGGTTATTTTTATACGCAACAAAATGAATATACTTATTTTATGGGCGGTGCAAATAATTCCATGAATTTATTCAAAGAATGTGGACTAAGGTGGTGGAACTTATACTGTAACAAAGATAGTATCATTGGAAAATTTAGGCATATATATAAGATGAATTTATTATCTATGAATCATCTACAAATTAAAATTGGAGACAAATTATTGCCATATTGGGTAAAAGAGAATAATTATGGAGAAATTATAAAAATAAGTCCCCAAAATTGGCTTTGGACTATTAATATGGCAAAACAGACCGAAATAGCAAAAATATTATATAATCAACAGTTATTGGTTGGTGTAGACTAAATATTAACAAGGTCGAGATAACAGCTGAACGCTGTTCCTCACCAAACCATTAACATCAAGACAGTGTACCATTATGGAAGCAAGAGATAAGTTTAGTACAAAAGAAAATTTTGCAACTCTTATTAGGTTGCAAACGGAATTTATCGATGATTGTAAAAAGGATATACAGAATTTGAAAGACAGTGAGGATAAAGGTATTCAACTATACAGTCTTCCAAACAAAGAAGTTATTCAGAATAAGCATGAAACAATTTTAATGTATGAATATGATAATCTACTTGCAACTTATTCTATGGGAGAGAGTATAAATAAGATATTGCCGCTATATAAAGAAATCGTTTCGTTGATGCCTATTGCATGGAATAAAGACAATGGGTATATCCTTATGGTAAATATGCTTTCTATCGGTATATTGTTAGGTGTAGAAGATACTATATTCTGTAAATTAGCAATGGTTTCCCAGAAGGAAAAACTGAATGATTTCTTAATAAATTATTTTCTTCACTACACATGTAAAATAGATGTTTCAGTGAATAGCGGTGATTTTTTATTTCCTCATCCTTATGCGGCGACAAAGGAAGTTATCTCATTTGCTGATAAAGATAAGACTTTAAGTGTAAATAGGTTAAAGAAATATCTTTCACAAGAATGGTACAGAGGTCATTCCGGTTGTGGATGGCACAACATGCACAAGATAAATATATCTGTACACTCCGGCTATTGGAGCTTTGAAAGCGGTGCTTTGGTTAAGGTTTTGAAGCTGGATGATAGTAGCTTGAAAGGATTGCCCTACTATCCATACGATATGGTACACTGGAATGAAATTAAATATGATGTTAACGAAGCGTGATAACGCTTTACAGCGTTTCCCGCTAAACCATTAACATCAATAACAGTGTACCATAATGGAAACAAGAGATAAACTTTTTACAGAAAAGCAATATTTAGATCAACTGACTAAATATTCACGGAGAAGTAAACAACTGGAAAATAGTATTGATGAACTTCTTAAAGCGGAAAAAGAACATGTTCAGTTATATTCGATACCGAACAGAGAAGTTCTTAATAATAAATACAATACACTTTTTGGATGTAAACTAAATTCTTTTGTGACAAAATATTCAATGGGAGAAGATGCGGTAAAACTAAGAAGTGATTATGATGATTTAGTAAAAATATTAAAGGATAATTGGACTATTATAGGTGGATATGTACAGATGTTATGGATGTTATCTATAGGGATAATGTTAGATACAGATGAACGTAATATGAGGATATTGTCAAACATGATTGATAATGAAAATGTGAGTGATGCCTTGTATGACTTTTTAATAAAATACAGATTAACCGATTGGGAAAGATGTTCCGACACAGTATTGTTTCCAGTTCCTTATCAAAGTACATTGTCTATAATTTCCAACAACAATCAAAGTAAAGAATTGTCCCTCCAGAAATTAGAGAAGTATCTTAAAAAGGAATGGTATCGAGGTCATTCTGATTGCTCTTGGCATAACGATCATAAATATGGTATCATACATGACGGTTATTGGAGCTTTGAAAGCGGTGCATTGGTCAAGGTCTTGGGGCTGGATGACAGCAGCCTGAAAGGGTTGCCATATTATCCATACGATATGGTACATTGGAACGACAACATAAAATAAAGATAAGTATGAGTTACTCTGTTTGTGTATATTTGACAGAAGTCGATAAGGTAAAGTCTGTTTATGGAGCTTGTGATAATCTGCTGCTTAACCAATTCAAGGCAGCACTGAAGCCGGGACTTGACAGTTTGAACGATTATTTCAGCGATAGTCTGAACACGGATATGGATGCTTATGCTGTATTGGCTGATATTGTGAACGGAGAAATCCGTTATCCCGAAATCGCTTTCATGTACGGGTATGTGTATGAAAAGATTTGCAACCATTATGGAACGCAAATCTATTGTGCGGAAAACCTTTGGCAACTGGATAGCCAAAGTACATTCATCCCTATTCCATTGAGTGAAGATTTTCCTTATATCATTAGCATACCTGTTTCTGAATTGGAGAGTAAGAGGACGGAATACAATTCGCTGGAAGAGGGTAATGGTATCGGCGATTACAATTACGAGGAGGAAATGGACGACTTGAATTTCATTTTCGATGAAGCCATTGAAGCACAAAAGGACCTTGTGATTATGGTGTATTGATATGGTACACTGGAATGGGAATAAAATATGATGTTAACGAAGCAGGGTGCGATATGAGGTCGTATAGATGAATGTTCAACGTCCGTTTTCACGGGCTGATAACAGACGATTGAACCCGTTGTTCCGTCAACGGTAGCCTACGGCAGGTGCGGATTCCCCCTGTATTGTGCTGTCGGACAACGTACCCCAACCCAAAGGTGCAGGCTGAACCGCGAGGGGATGCCAATGGCTGCTAACATCGGCAGTCTGGGGGCAAGGCTGGAACGGTATGGTTAGATTAATCGAACTGTCGTCAGAAGCGTCGTCAGTTAGAAGGAGCTAAGGATGTTGTAAGGCTCTGACCAAAATGGTGAAATAGTCAGGTTGCTTCTGTCCTGCTTAGAAGCACACGGATGTTTGACTATCGGCGTAATAGACAGAACCTAACCCGTTCGTCAGTCATCTATACGGAACATAGTAAACCTGTATCTCTCTTGTAGAACCACAAGTAAGCTGACCGCAAGGAAAGCCGAATGGGGTGCAGGTAGAAGATTGCGGAGAAAGCGAATGCCGTCCTATAATGGGATGGATAGAAGTTGAAACATCACTTCACACGAAAGTGGGCAGACTTCCGCATGGTGGTTATAATCTTTACAAGAAACTTTTAGAACTTTCAAAAGGAGGAAAGCAAATGAACGAAACAAAATCGTGTGCGCCTGCTGACTTATGGACGGCTTGGGAACAGATACAATGGAACAAGTGCGAACATGAAGTCCGAAAGCTGCAAGCTCGTATTGTAAAGGCTCAAAAGGAAGGCAGACACAACAAGGTAAAAGCCTTGCAGTGGATGCTGACACATTCGTTTTACGGGAAAGCATTAGCGGTAAAACGTGTAACGTCCAACGCAGGCAAGAATACGACAGGCGTTGACCATGTAAAATGGGACACGCCTCGTAAGAAAATGGATGCGATAGCCGACTTGAAAAGAAGGGGCTACCGTCCACAACCCCTGCGGAGGGTGAACATAGAGAAAAGTAACGGTAAGTTACGCCCGCTTGGAATACCCACACTCAAAGACAGGGCGATGCAAGCGTTGTACCATTTAGCACTTGACCCTGTGGCGGAAGCTACGGCGGATACACATTCATATGGCTTCCGAAAAGAACGGAGCACAAGGGATGCAAAGGAAATGTGCTTCACGGTACTATCCCGCAAAATTGCTCCGCAATGGGTATTGGAGGGTGATATAAAAGGATGCTTCGACCACATCAGTCATGAATGGATGTTGAAACATATCCCTATGGATAAGATGATACTACGGAAATGGCTCAAAAGCGGTTATGTATTCCACAACAAACTATATCCCACCTATGAGGGTACTCCACAAGGCGGTATCATTTCACCTACTCTCGCCAACATGGTGCTGAGCGGTATGCAGACAATGCTATCCGAACGGTTCAAGGTCAGAATGGGCAAAAACTACTACAATCCCAAAATAAACATTGTCAAATATGCTGACGACTTCATCGTTACAGGCAAAAATAAGGAGATTTTGGAAAAGGAAGTCAAGCCCGCCATAAAAGAATTTCTTGCAGAAAGGGGACTGACGCTCTCGGATGAGAAAACGAAGATTACCCATATAAGTGAGGGATTCGATTTCTTGGGCTATAACTTCAAGAAATACAATGGTAAACTGATAGTCAAACCAGCGGACAAGGCGGTCAAAAACCTGCTGGAAAAAGTGAAAACGATAACACGTAAATATTGTTCCGCTTCACAGATTACCTTGATTAGAACTCTGAACCCTATAACACAAGGATGGAGCAATTATTATAA
>OGYZ01000530.1_pt1 | contig 34560 bp, 25 predicted proteins | sample 1576681 | NCBI WGS metagenome assembly OGYZ01 (sample SAMEA3541480, study PRJEB24748) | human gut metagenome | biome: human gut; feature: human-associated habitat; material: faeces | place: China | collected 2012 | reverse complement strand
TCTTATGAATATATCAGACAGAAAACTATTGTCTCTAAGGCAGAAAGGGCTAATCACTTTCAGTCGCATAGACAGAAAAATATATTATAAAAAAGAAGATATTCTAAACTATATGAAGAGAGACCTTAAAACATATACAAATAATGGAAATGGGACAGATGATATTGAATAAGGATAGTAATGAGGTCAAGAGATTTATTGAAGGCATGGAAGGTATATCCAAAATGTTGGATGCAAATTCTTTAATCTACAGACCTATATTGAATGGAAACCGCTATATAACAGAACAAGAGTTATCAAAGGCTCTCAAAATAACAAAAAGAACACTCATTGAATATAGAATGAATGGAAAATTGCCCTATTACAAAATAGGAGGAAAGATTCTGTATAAGGAACAGGAAATTATAGATATATTGGAAAGAAACAAAGTTTTGGCATTTGAGTAATATTCCTTAATACATTTATAATCAAAGGCTAAACTTTATACAAATATCTTGTAATCACTCTAAATAACTATATAAATATTTGGAGGAATAGAACCGAACACTTACCTTTGTAAAGTCAAAAAATGATTAACAAGAATCTATCGAAAATTAGTGAATTTGGCATATGGCTGATTCAGTGGTTCGGGGATTTTTCTAAAGATATTAAAGTACTGCAAATTAGGACTTTGAATAGTATTATTCGATTCCTGGTGGCACCACTTTGAAGAAAAGCAAAAGACAGTAAAATCCTGATTTCCAAGCGAAATCGGGATTTTTGTTTTCTCCCGACACGCAAAAAACGGCAAAATATTACCGTTTGAGGTGGAGCAAAAGGTGGAGATAAAAGGTGGAGCAGAAATCTCCACCGAATTAGAGCCTTTCTCACTGATTTGCAATGTTTTGCGTATTAAGGAAACGAGGTCGGTTTCCTACTTTTGTCCAAACTATACGGCTTATGACACGCGGAAACAATCTATAAAGACATTCTGCCTGACGTCCCTGCACCTTTATTTTCTGTATAAAACTTATTCATATCAAGATATTTTGTGTATATTGCGCTCGGAAGGAATGACGCGACACTCCATCCGGCACCCTCCACGACTCTTATTATTTTACCCTACCTCCAAAAGATGAAGATATGGATATGAAAAAAACACTACTGACGCTTGCTGCCATGATGTTCGCAACAAGCGCAATGGGACAGCTTCAATACGACATGACTCCGGACACAGGGCCGGTGAAAGGCGGAGCAAACAAAGTGGTCACGGAAGTATTTACCGTAGAAAAGAAAAACGGCAAATGGGTCAGAGCCGGAAAGCCCGACCCCTGGGGCGAAATGGGTGTCTATCCGGAGGAAAGCGAATGCACCTACGACCGAAACGGAAAACTGACAAGCAAGACAACCGTATTTGAAGGCACTAAAACCGAATATGCCTACCAATATACAACCGACGGAAAACTGGCCGAAACCAAAAAGACGGAAAACGGCAAACTGACCTCCGTCATGCGTTACCGATATACGGCCGGCAAACTGACCGGAACGTCGGAAGACACATTCTACAACGGGCAAAAAAGTACGCAGGACTCACCCATCACCACCGGAAAGACCGAGACCGACGCTGCCGGAAACGTTACGGAACACGGCGACCAGCCCAGTGACTACGTTAAGCGGGACAAACAGGGCCGGCTGCTGGAATTTTCCATCAACAATGAGATGGACGGCTACGTGGACTCACGCAAATATACCTACGACGAGGAAGGACGTGTCGTAAAAATTGAAGTCAGCGACGGCGACACGCTAACCTACCACTATGTCAAACAGGACGAAAAGGGAAACTGGACCGGCCTGCTCATCGTATCGGGCGAAACGCCCATAGGAGCCGTCGACCGCAAAATCATATACTATTAGGCTCCACTCCCCGCTTTCTGCATATTGGCATACATGGCATATCCGCTCCAAGGCTGATATGCCATGTATGTTTCTTGCTCTTCCGCTCATTCATGCAGGACTTCGCTTTTTTTGCAAAAAAAGCACTTGCCTGATGTAGTTTTTTGCCTCTCTCGTGCATCTAACGGGCAGAAACGAACCGATAAGATACGGATATTATGGACGAATCAACTTTTACAAAAGCCATTGAGGCCCATCAGAGCACTATCTATACCGTGTGCTTCATGTTCTCTCACGATGACGACGAGGTCAACGACCTGTTTCAGGAAGTACTCATCAACCTTTGGCGGGGCATCGACTCCTTTCGACAACTCAGCCAGATTGACACATGGATCTGGAAAGTCAGTTTCAATACCTGCCTCACCTGGCAGCGCAAAAAGCGACGACATCCCAGCGTTCCGCTCCCCGAGCACCCCAACCTCTTCACCGATTCGGACGAAGACTCCCGCCAAATCCGCCAGCTCTATCAACGTATCCACCGTCTGCGCCCCTTTGACCGCGCCATCGTACTGCTCTGGCTTGAGAATATGAGCTATGAAGAAATAGGCGCCATTGTAGGCATCTCTGCCAAAAACGTGTCGGTGCGTCTCTACCGTATCAAGGAATCGTTGAAAAAGATGTCTAACCTCCAATAAAAAAGTTTTCCGTCATGAACGACTCTATGACTTCCACCCCCGTTCCCGAACAGGCTACATTCGACGAAATGCGCCGGCAAATTATGCTGCTCAAACAAAAACTCAACCAAACCTGCCTTGTCAACGAAAAACTCATCAAACAGTCGGCCCGAAACAAGCTGAACGACCTGCAGCGCAAAAGACGCAGAATAAACTGTATTATCCTTTTCGGCCTGCTCTATTGCAACGGCATGTTCTCTTTTCTGGACTATTCGTTCATTCTCATGGTACTCACTACGTGTTTCCTGCTTGCAGCTTATGTGTACCAGCACTTCAGTTCCAAAGGAATTCGCCCGTCCGACATGGCCCGCTGCAGCCTCGTCGAAATCAGCCACTCACTCCTGCGCATGGACCGTCTTAACCAGCGCTGGCTCTATTTCAGCATCCCCTTTGTCATCGGATGGTTTGCCCTGTTTCTCTACGAGAGCTACACCAAATCAGGAGGTCCATACATCTGCTGCGGCGGAGCGGTAGGATTTGTTATCGGTGCCGTTCTCGGTATCATTCATTTTCGCCACGTACGCCGAAAAACCCGCGAAGCTGTTCGCGAAATCGAAGACTTTATCCACGGCCAATAACTCCCCTGCCCAAGCCCACAGCCCTACCGACACCATACGGCAGGGCTTTTTTCATGTCATGCAGACGAAATCCGCAAGATTCATGACTCTATCCGCTACTTTTTCCATAAATTTGTTGTCGGCCGGACGCAAGAGCCGCGTCACCCGGCCAAAAACAACCTTTAAATCGCCTTATCCTGTTATGAAAAAATTACTACTACCTTTTGTACTGGCCGGTTGTTGCCTGAGTCCGACCATGCGTCTGCAGGCCGAATACATTAAATACAAAGACCCCTCGGTCAGTATCCCCGAACGGGTTGACGACCTGATGTCGCGTATGACGCCGGAAGAGAAAACGGCCCAGCTCATGCAAATGGGCAGCCACATGATTCTTGACAACGGAAAGCTCAATCCGCAAAAACTGCATGCCGTATGCCGTGACGCCGGCATCGGATTTTTCGAGGGCATCACCATGACCGGCCCCCAGGCTTTCCAAATCATGAACGATGTTCAGCGCTATATGATTGACAGCACGCGTCTGGGCATTCCCGTATTCACGCTGAGCGAGTCGCTCCACGGTGCGGTGAACGACGGCTGTACCATCTATCCGCAGGCCATTGCCCTGGGCAGTACGTTCAATACGGACCTCTCCTACCGCATGGCCTCTGCCGTAGCCGAGGAACTGAAGACCCTGGGCATTACCCAGACTCTCAGCCCCGTAGTCGACGTATGCCGCGACTTGCGCTGGGGACGTGTGGAGGAATGTTTTGGCGAAGACCCGCTACTGGCCAGCCGGATGGGAGCCATGCAGGTCCGGGGCTATCTGGACCACGGCATCTCACCCATGCTCAAACACTTCGGCCCCCACGGCGCACCCACCGGCGGACTGAACCTCTCGTCAGTTTCGTGCGGCCAGCGCGAATTGCTTTCCGTATTCATGAAACCGTTTGAATATATCGTACGCACACAGCAGCCGTGGGCCGTCATGTCGTCCTACAATTCCTGGGACGGCGTGCCCAATTCCGGCTCGCCCTATCTGCTGACCACCCTGCTGCGCGACACGTGGGGATTCAAGGGGTACGTCTACTCCGACTGGGGGTCAATTGACATGCTCTGCTATTTCCACCACACGGCACGCAACAATCAGGAAGCCGCCCTGCAGGCCTTCGGCGCCGGACTCGACGTGGAGGCCGACATCAACTGCTACCGCCACCTGCAAACCCTTGCCAACCAGGGCAAACTGAGCCAGGCCGACATCGACAGGGCCGTGCGCCGCGTACTGACGGCCAAGTTTGCCATGGGGCTGTTTGAATACCAGTTTCCTACGAAAAAGTCGTTCCGGAAAAACATACATACCCCGCAACAGCAGGCCCTGGCCCGTCAGATTGCGGAAGAATCCGTCGTACTGCTGCAAAACAACGGGCAACTGCTTCCGCTCGACCTGAGGAAACTGAAGTCGGTGGCCCTTATCGGGCCGAATGCCGACCAGGTACAGTTTGGCGACTACACCTGGAGCCGCAGCAACCACGACGGCGTTACCCTGCTCGAAGCGTTCAGAGAAAAGGCCGGAAAGGACTTGCGCATTGAATACGCCAAGGGCTGCGACCTCCACACCGACTCCGCCGACGGCATCAGCCAGGCCGTGGCTGCAGCCCGGCGATGCGACGTGAGCATCGTTGTCGTAGGGTCAGCCAGTGCTTCGCTGGCCCGCGACTATACCAACGCCACCTGCGGCGAGGGATATGACCTGTCGGACATGAGCCTGACGGGCCGTCAGCAGGAACTGATTGAGCAGGTGCAGGCCACCGGAAAGCCCGTCATCGTAGTGCTGCTTGCCGGAAAACCGTTTGCCATGCCGTGGGTCAAGCGCCATGTTCCGGCCATTCTGGTACAATGGTATCCCGGCGAGCAGGGAGGCTATGCCCTCTACGACATTCTGTTCGGAAAAGTCAATCCCTCGGGCAAGCTCAACTATTCCTTCCCGCAAAGCACGGGCAACATGCCCTGCTACTACAACCACCTGCCCACCGACCGCGGCTTCTATCACCAGCCGGGTCAGCCCAACAGGCCGGGCCGCGACTACGTGTTTGAAACACCCGGACCGCTATGGGCTTTCGGCCACGGACTGAGCTATTCCAAGTTTGAATACAGCAACCTGCTCACGGACAAGACCGACTACGCTCCCACCGACACCATACATCTGAGCGTCAGCGTACGCAACAGCAGCCCGACCGACGGCAAGGAAGTGGTGCAGGTGTACGTTCGCGACCTCGTGTCCAGCGTAGTGACCCCCGTTCAGGAGCTGAAAGCCTTTGCCAAAGTCATGATTCCGGCCGGTCAGGAAAAAAAGGTACAGCTGGACGTACCCGTACAGGACCTGGGACTCTACAATGCCCAAATGGAATATACCGTTGAGCCCGGCCAGTTCGAGCTGCAGGTAGGCACGGCTTCCGACCAGATAGCCCTGCGCCACACCATCGGCGTTGACCTCAGCCACGAGCAGCACATCACGTCCGAACCCGCTGCGGCAACCTCAGGCACCACAATCAAGGAAGCGCCCATCAGCGTTTCCGGATACGTTCGCGACGTGCAGGCCAACCCCGTTGAAAATGCCGTAATCGAAAGTGCGGGACAAACCGTACGTACCGACAAACGCGGTTTTTTCAGCCTCCGCACACTCACTACCGCAGTGCTCCACGTCAGCGGCAAGCGTCTGGAAGCAAAAACCGTGCCCGTCAACGGCCAGAAGAGTCTAAACATTGTAGTAATCCGTAAATAAACCGACACATGAAAACCTGCTTATCCTGCCTTCTCCTGCTGTTCTGCCTCTGCTCCGCTCAGGCCAAGACCCGCAAGGCCGTTTACATCGTACTGGACGGTATTCCGGCCGACTACATCGAGCGGGTCCGTCCCACCCATATTTTCGACATTGCCCGCCAGGGCGGCTACGCCCGCGCCTACACCGGCGGCGAAGTGGGCGGCTACTCACAAACGCCTACCATATCGGCCATCGGCTATATGAACATCCTGACCGGTACGTGGATGAACAAGCATCGGGTAAACGGCAATTCAAACCTGAAACCCAACTACAACTACTGGTCAATCTTCCGTCTGGCCAAAGCCCAGAAAAAGCCTTGTAAAACGGCCCTCTTCTCCAGCTGGACCGACAATCGCACCGTACTAATCGGAGCGGGAAAGCCCGAAACCGGCAACCTGGCCGTCAACTACGTTTACGACGGCTACGAGCTCGACGAAGCGCGTTTCCCGCCACGCCCCGACCAGCTGCACATTTTCAGCATCGACTCCGTTGTCAGCCACCAGGCCGCCCAATGTATCCGGCGTGATGCCCCCGACCTCAGCTGGGTTTATCTGTGGTATACCGACTCCGGCTTCCATCTCTTCGGCGACGGTGCTTACATGGACCGCTACGTCCGCAAGACCGACGAGCTGGTGGGCCTCATCTGGCAGGCCGTACAATATCGCGAAGCCCATTTCGACGAGGAGTGGATGGTTATCGTAACTACCGACCACGGCCGCAACGAAAGCGGACACGACCACGGCGGACAGCTCAACCGCGAACGCAGCGTATGGATTTCCACCAACATCAGGCAGCTCAACCGCCATTTCACCCATGCTTCGCTCTCGCTGGTTGACATCCAGCCCACCCTGAGCCGCTTCATGGGCTTCGAGGTGCCGCAGGAAGTGGCCTTCGAGCGCGACGGAATCTCCTTTTTCGGCCCTACCGACATCTACGACCTCGCCTCACATCCCTACGACCACACGGTTGTTCTGAGCTGGAAATCTGAAAAGACCTCGGCCGATGCCACCATCTACATGGCCACCACCAACCGCTTTGCCTCCGGCGGAACTGACGAATGGAAGGTCGTCGGAAAGGTCAAGGCCCGTTCCGGCCGCTATGTTGTCGACCTGAGCCAGTATCCGCCCTCCAAATTCTACAAATTTGCTGTCGCCACCCCGTGTAATGTCCTCACCCGGTGGGTATATAAATAAAAACAGCCGGTCACGTCCGTGCTGAAGCGTCCCCGCCGTTCAGCCCTTTTCCGTTAAGGTGCTGAACGACGGGGACGCTTCCGTATGTCATGCAAACCGCTTTCCGCTCAATGTCGGGGCCTCAGCCACGGCTGCCGCAAAAACAGACGATACACCCACGGCAGCCTGAAGCCGGCGGCCGCCAGCCTGTGGCGCCGCTTGTAAATCATCTTCCGGTTGCGCAGCAGGCCAAACACGCCGTGCCGCTCCATCAGGTCCACGTAGCGCATCTTCTCCGCCATGCCCAGGTCGCTCTCCCACAGGAAGAGCAGCAGCATGTACGCCTTGTCGCCCATCACCGGCCCCAGGCATCCCGCCTGCCGCTCATGCTCCTGCAGGCGGTCCATCACCTTCAGCCAGCACGCCAGCCGGTAGGTGTAAAAGTCCGGCGTCTTCCGTTTGCTGATGCCCGCCATGTTGTGGCGGTAGTAATAGCACACCCGGCTTTCCGAAGCCACCCTGCGGCAGTACATCAGCAGGTGCGGCGCAAATTCCAGGTCCTCCAGCGTGATGCCCTCCATCAGGCGCACCCCGTGCGTCACGGCCACCTCGCGCCTGAACAGCAGACACCAGCACGCCATCTCCACCTCGCAGTGCAGCAGGTAGGTCCGTCCCGTCACCACGCCCGGCAGCTTGTGCACCACGTTGCTCACCGCCCCCCGGTGCGTCTCGTCGGTATAGTCCTGCACGCCCAGCGTCAGCACGTCCAGCTCTTCCCGCTCCATGCGCTCCAGCAGACGCGAGGCGCAGCGGGGCACGAGCAGGTCGTCGGCGTCCACCATCCACACGTACTCTCCCTGCGCCACCTCCAGCCCCCGGTTGCGGGCACACGAGGCGCCGCCGTGTTTTTCCTGCAAGGCGTGGAAAAATTTTTTCCTCCCTTCCCATTTTTGCAGCGTCTGCCATGAGCCGTCGGTGCTGCCGTCGTCCACGCACACCACCTCATACTCCCCCTCCTTCAGGCCCTGCTCCTCCAGCGAGCGCAGGCACGGCTCCAGGTACGGCCCGGCGTTATACACCGGTATTACGAAACTCAAACGTATATGGTCCATCATTCCTTCTCCTCTCCTTTAAGTCTGTCCGTGCGCCGCCAGCGCGCCAGCCGCCCGGCCGTCACTTCACACACGTATTGCCGCTCCTTGCGGTTCAGCCCCAGCACGTATGTCCACAATGCCGTCGAGGCCACGCACGTCGCCACCACTACGGCGCAGGCCGCCAGCTCCGGCAAGTTGGCGTGTGCCCACGGGTAGGCCATGGCCGGCAGCATCCACACCACCACGCCCACCTTAACGATGGGCCACATCACCTTGGTGTAATACTGCGCCACGCGCAGCCCAATCATCGGATACACCAGCCACACCCTCACCAGCTGCGTCAGCACCTCAATGCCCAGATAAGCCAGCAGCACCTGGTTGGCACTCACGTGCCCCACGCGCAGCAGCACGTACCCCACCGGCACCACCGTCAGCAGCAGCGTGCCCTCCACCAGCTGGAAGCGGCGGATGCGCCCCGTGGCGTGCACCGCCATCACCGTCGGCCCCACCAGCGTGGTGTTCAGCCCCACCAGCAGGAAAATCCGCACAAAGTCCACCGCGTGCTCCGGCACCTGCCCCAGCCACAGCCTCAGCAGGTACGGCGCCTCCCACATCAGCGGCAGCGCCACCACCAGCATCAGGTAGGCCGACAGGCGCGACACCGACAGCACCAGCCGGTGCATATAGTCCAGGTCACCCTGCGCGTAGCTCTTCGTAATCTGCGGATTGGCCGCCGTCTGGAATCCGGCAAACAGCTGGTTGGCCGCCGTCAGCACCTGCATCGCAATGCCCTGCGCCGCGTTCACCAGCGGTCCGAAAAACAGGTTCAGCAGTACGTTCAGGCCCTGCGTACACCCCACCACCGCCAGGTTGCCGTTCAGCACCCATCCGGCGTAGGCAAAGATGGCCCGCATCCGTTCCCGGTCCCACGTCCATCGCCAGCGGCTCTCGGCAAAGGTACGCCGGCAGTAGCCCGCATACACCATCCTCACCGCCACCTGCACCGCCACCGTCAGCAGCGCGTACCACACCAGCCTGTCGCCCGGCAGCACGAACAGCAGTCCCACCACGCCCAGCCGCGCCAGCGTCTCGAACACCGAAATACAGGCAAAGGCCCGCATCCGCTCGTGAGCAATAATCAGCGCGTTGTACGGCGCCGACGCCAGCATCACCACGCTGGCCACCACCGCCCCCTGGTACACCCAGAAGGCCGCCTCCGTACGGTCGGGCGGAATCACCAGCTTGTGCCACGCAAACCACAGCCCCACCGTCTCGGCCAGCAGCAACACCAGTCCCGCCATCGCGTAGTGTATGCCCACCACGCAGCTGAACTCCCGCTTCAGGTCCGCCTCGTCGCCGCGCCCCAGCGCAAACGTGATAAACCGCGACGAAGCGCTGCCCAGCGACCCCTCGATAAATCCGAACAGGGCCACCACGCCGCCCACCACGTTATACACGCCATAGTCCGTCACGCCCAGCGCCTGCAATATCAGGCGCCCCGTCAGCAGCGCCACCAGCATCATCAGCACCATCCTCACGTACAGCATCATCGTGTTGCGCGCCAGTCGCCGGCTTCGCGTTGTAGTTTCCGCAGTATCCATGTATTTGTTCTGTTTTTCCGTTTCGTCCTGCCGCCGCCCCCTCCCGGGCCGGCCGCAGTCCTACAAAGATAACCCTTTTCACCTTACCGCCACCCCTTTCCGCCCGAAAAACATTCCCCCGTTCCCGCAACAAAAAAACGGAAGCCTCCGCCCGCCGCGAATCACTCCCGTCATCTGTGTGTCTTTACCTAAGTATCAATAAACAGCCACAGCCTAATAGCCGTGATATTTCCGCCAGCACGTATGCCATACCTTAAACAGCGGCGTGCAGAACACCTCGCTGGGATAGCTTCGCCAAAAGCGCAAATTCCGTTTCGTCATTCTCACAAAGCGGCTGCCCATACTCTCGTTGACCTTCCGCACAATGCGCCTGTCGTAATGCCCGAAGTTTCCGGCCATCATCACTTCGTTCAGCAAAAAGCACCCCTCCTTTTCGTCCGACTCGGCCAGCATATTCTCTTGCGACAGCCCAAACACCTCCTGCATCACATACATCACGGCCCTCACAAAGCGCCACATCCCCAGATCCTTCAATACGTTTTCCGTCGCCTTCCGTTCCTGCTCCGTAAAGCCCTGCCTCAACACGTAATAATAGTCCATCAGTTGCCGCAAGCCTATGCCCTCGCCAAACAAATGCCGGTAGATATGTACCAGAATATATACCCGGTTGAAGGCCGTCGTCGGCACGGCTATCCGTCCCGCCCCTTCCGGCAGTTCCACCTCATGCGTAAACTGCTCCTCAGCCATGCGCTTAAAAAAGTGCTGCAACCGGTAGTTCGTACTGAAGTTGTTCATCCACGAAGGCGTAAAATGCACTTCCAGCTCCGTCTGGTCCGGCAGGAAGAGTTCCGTATGATGATAGAGCACGCGCCCCCGCTTTCCGTCGCCGAACAAATCCTTCAGAATCCTTTTGCGACTACCTTCCACCCAAATGTCAATGTCGCCGCATGTCCGGCTCAACGGATTGGGATAGAGCAGTGCCACGCCCTGCCCCTTCAATATGGCGGTTCTGAAACCATGTTTCCGGAATCGGGCATACACTTTGGCTGCGGTTACGTTCAGTTGCAGATTTCTGCGCCTGATTTGCAGCGCCATCCCATACCATTTCATCAGCAGGGCCTTGGGCGGCTGCTGCGCTTTAGGCAGGGCTGACACTACGTCAAACAGCACTCCGGCCAAAGCCTGTTTCTGGGCCTGTTGATAAATAGCGCCCCATTCCTCCTCGGTCAAAGCGCGCGACAACTCCGGTCGTGAATGCCCCGCCACTTTCAGCAATTCAAAAAAAGCGTCTGTCTGCACCTTACTTTCCCAAAATTCAGATGCGTTTTTTCTTGACATCGTAATAGAATTTCAACAGATGAACCTGTCTTTTGATGCGCGACGGCTGCCTGATCAAACGGTAGGCAAATTCCAGATTATGGTCCACCCACCATTTCGGTGCCCGCTTCACGGCCCCGGTATATACGTCGAAACTGCCGCCCAGTCCCTGATAAATGGCCGGATGGCGCTCCAGCATTTCCTCCATCAGTAACTCCTGTTTAGGCGACCCCATGGCCACGAATACCACGTCCGGTTTCTTTTCGGCAATATCCTCAATCAGGGCCTTCCGCTCTTCCGGCGTTTTCAGATATCCGTTCCGATAGTTCACGATACGGATGCCCTCAAACTCCTTTTTCAGTTTTTCCACCGTAGCCTCAATCACCTGCTGCTTGCCGCCTACCAGATAAAAGGTTTTCCCTTCCCGATAGAGCGAACGGATAATCTTCAGCCACAGCTCACATCCGGGTATCTTCACCGCATTTTCCACGCCATGTGCCTTCAGTGCCATCACAGCTCCGGCCCCGTCGCAATACCCGATATTCCGGTTAATGATTTCCCGTGTCTGCGGCGTGGCATGCAGTATTTTCTCTGCATTAATGGCCACCAGTATGCCCTTGCGCCCGCTCACATAGTCCAGCAACTGCTGAAACGAAGTAAACGGAAAAACTTTCACGCCATTCAGTGTAATTCTATCGTCTTGCATAATCATTTGATTCTAAACTTTCTTCACTTTCAAATTAATCCACGGATGACAATACATCCTTATAAGCCGCAATCATTCTCTCTTCCGTAAACCTATGCTCATATTTCTTGCGGGCATTAGCTGACAGCCACTTATATTCCTCACTTCCCGGTAAAGGTAGCTGATTCAAGCCTTCTACCAGTTTCTCAAAAGTAGGATAGACAAATCCCGTCTTTTTATCCTCATTCACATCCAAAACGGCTGGAACATCGTTTGTTATCAAAGGTTTGCCAAACATACAACCTTCAATCAAGCTCAACCCTAATCCTTCCTTTTCAGAGAACAAAAGTACATAATCATAATGAGGCAAACAGTCTTTCATTGAAACAAAACCCAAATAATGAAATTGTGACGAATCCTTTATTGCTTGCTTCAACCGTTCACGTTCGTCCCCATCACCCGCAAAATCTATCTGTATATGTGGTGACAATTTACCCTTGCAATACTCAACAATCTTTACTTGCTGCTTCACGGCACAAATTCTTCCCGGAAGTAAAATACGAATTTTTCCACTCGTATTATCGACAACTTTATTTGCGTCATATTCGTCTTTAACCCCATTAAAAATAACATGAACTCTTTGAGAGGATATACCAAAATATTGCTCCAAATTCTCCTTTACCCCATTAGAGATGGCAATTATTTTTGGGGGAAAGAGGCTCAAATATTTTAAATTTTTAAATGTACTATGAGCCACATGAACGACATGTAATTTCTTTCCTAAAACAATTTTATACAACATCAATAAAGTAGTGCACTTCCTATGATGCGAAAGAAATATTACATTCTCGTTAGCTAATTTCCGAACATTTCGCCATGTAAGCTCCATAAACTTCACATTCTGCTCATATTCAGGAACAACTTTCGTACATTTTTTTATAAGAATAATTGGAGTCTCATGTTCATTTAAGGCCTTTGCCAATTGGACAGTGACATTCTGTGCCCCACCTTTATTTGTAAAATTAGGATAAACAGATATTACTTGCATACCTTCTTCTATTTTCTTTCAACAAGAACTTTAAAATCACATTCCATTTTACGGGTTACTATAGATGCCATAAAATTTTGATGAGCATACTGATAATTATTATATGAAATGCGCCGATAAAGTTCGCTATTTTCTAATAATATTTTAATATTATCTGCATAATCTTGAGCTGAATAGGAATCAATTAAAAATCCCATTTCCGATTCAACAAAAAAATCTTTAACACCTCCTACCGGAGCCGTCAACACAGGAAGCCCAAAAGCCATGGCTTCAAGCACAGAAGTTGCCATTCCTTCAAAATAAGTAGGAAGAATATATATGTCGCCCTTGGCAAATTGATCTGCTAAATCCTTGCCTCTCAACCCTCCCGTAAAATGCACATTTGGAAGATGTTTTTTTGACACATATTTTTCTGCATTCTCCTTGTCACAACCATTACCTACAATCGTAAGATGCAAAAAGGGATAATCTTTTTGTAGTATTTCAAAAGCATCAATGGCTACATAAATGCCTTTATTCCTATCTACCCTTGCCAAATATAGAATATTCGTGACTTTTCTAGTCCTGGAAGCAATAGAAAAACCTTCCAAAAGAGAATCATCTACCTTGGTTGTATTTAGTTTTACTAGACCTGGAAAATTCATTCTTTCCAAAGTCTTTTTAAAATCACTGCACAATACATACACCAAATCAGACTTCCCAAAAACTTTATTAAAGATTTTCGGACACTTTTCTAATTTCTCAGCCAAATTAATGTCCCACCCATGAAAAAAGCAAACAACTTTTCTTCTAAAGAGTTTTGCCAATAGTAGATACAAACCATCCCTAAAAAGCATATAAGACCGCAACGAAGGATTAATCACTACCAACTGTGGCCTATAATACAAAACCTTTAATACAAAGGTCACATAATCTGGTATCAACCAAAAATAAGCAGGCAGTTTTTTTCTGCGCCCTTGTACACAATAAACAATCTCTTCAGTCCAATATTGACTCAGTCCTTGATAATGATTAGCAACACCACCTATCAAAGAAAAAGATGGAACTAACAATAAAATACGCATCAAGATTCTATCTGAAATTAAAAATTATAATAAGAAACGATATGCCAACCAAGTAAAGCAAATACTTATTAGTACCACGATTTTTAATATATTGGTGATATCCCCATGCTGATATTATCAAAAATAACGGAATAGCAGGCCAATGATAACGATCATGCAATGTAAAAAACGTAAAAATCATCATTAAAATATTCAAGATGACAAAAACAATAAAAGGAATTACACTCACATCTTGCTTTCTATATATGATGTATATTGCATATAAAAAGAAAAACGATATTACGATTTTCAAAAATGGAGTAAACGAATATCTTGTAATATAAGTATGTTTGACTGGATCTTTTGCTACAAAATTCGGTATAGGTCCTATAAATCCTGCCACAATATTAGTTAACAAAGCTACTGTGCCTCCTGTGGCCTCTGTCTTAGTATCTTGTCCTTCTACTATTACTTCATATTCATAACCACGTTGTTGAAGCACGGACTTAGTAACGATAGGAAATAGCGGTATTGAACAAATCAGAAGTAACCATAAAAATAACTTCAGATTTCTTTTTATAAGGTTCTTTTTTACAACGTAATAGCAAGCTATTGATATTATGGCAAAATACCCAACAGCTAAACGGAACAGAAATAAAGAAAGTATGGAGATTATACAACATACAAATGCATTTTTTTTCTTCTGATGTACATATTGATAGAAAAAATAAAATACACAAATTACACAAAAAGCAAAGAAATTTTCTTTAAGCCCCACAGAACTTGTATAAATAGCAAAAGGCATGGTTCCCCATAATAATGCGACCAATTTAGCATAAGCATGGCTAACGAAATTCAATGACAAACGGTAAAGATAATAAGAACCTAAAGCTATTACAAAACCATTAAAAAAAATGATTGCATTTAACCCGTTTCCTCCAAAAAAATGATATCCTATCCACATAATTATAGGATATCCAAAATCATCAATATTATAACCATTATATGATAGATATTGAAAAAGATTACTTATAGGATAATTTGCATAATGCTCTCCACAATACTGATAAAAAGCATTATCAGCAGTAAAGGCCCCCAATGGATTATTATATACCGCTACATCTATTGAACGCATTAAAAATGCGAATAATACGTGATAAACAAAGATCAAGAACCAAGTACCCCTTCCTACCTTTGTTTTAATAAGCATGATTATTAAAGCAGCTCCTATAAGCAGCATTGATAATTGCAATAAACCATCATACCACGCAGGAAAAGCCGGATTACTAACCAGAAAGAAAAAAATAAAAAATATAATATATAATATACAAAGCTTGTAAATTATCGTCGTAGTTAATTGCATCTTCCTATACCTATTTATATAATATAGTCAATAATAATTTTACTTTATATTTCCAAGAATATATTTGAGAAAAAAGTATATTCTTAAATCTTTTCATGAATAAATTTCTACAATAGTCATAACGATTCCTATATTCAGTCTTATTATAAAAATGATTGCGTAAAAGCAAGAAACAAAAATCCAAATATATTTTATCACGATAAGTAATTACATATTCAATATAATCTGGATTATTATTTGCCACTTCATCAACTAAATAATCTGCATTTATTACCATATCCAATGCATGATCTTTTAAAGAATGTGTCACACTATCTATGTTTTTTCTATAAAAATAAAAACATTCATTCAAGTAACACACTCTCTCACATTTATCATAAAGATGATATAAGAATACGATATCTTCGTTTGTAATTCCTTCAGGAAAATGCACATTATTCAAATAAGATTTTCTAATAAGTTTTGTACATGGAGAACTGTCAAGTTTTCTAAGGAAGAGTTTTTTTACACATTCTTCTGAAGTATACTGTTGGTAATCCACATCTGTAAATTGCCGTTGTGGATGCAATAAACTTCCAACAACATCGGCATTCGTTTGTTGTTGAACATAAAATAATCTCTCCAACATATTTTTTTCTATAGTATCATCACTATCTACAAACATAAGAAAATCACCATGCGAAATCTCTATTCCCACATTACGTGCGGAAGATGCTCCTCCATTCTTCTTATGAATTACATATATATTATCATATTCTTTTGCTAATTTGTCACATATTATTCCACAATTATCAGGACTACCATCATCAACTAAAATTAATTCAAAATCTGTATAAGTTTGTTTCATTATACTTTCAACACACTCAAACAGAAATTTTTCTGACTTATAAACAGGAACCACTATTGATATCATATATTAGTTGTCATTTTATTTTTATTTTCGCTTACTTATCCCAATTTCATTCTACAAGCGAACTCTACGATAAATAGTTTTCCATCTATTACAAAGAATTTTATGCTCTACTTCATCCGTTCCTAACAACCAAACAGAAACTAAAACAGAGATTACACAAAGCAACGTCATTAAACAAAAAAAGCCAACCCCTGATCGCCCTGTTCCGTAACAATAAAAAAGAAATAAAGGAAGTATCCAAATTATACTACAAACCTTTATTATTGGCCATAAAACTTTTGTAAAATAATATTTAACCGGCAAGTTTATCTGGGGATACGTAATGCACACACGAACAAGTTGCGTAATAAATTCTATTATACCATACGTTACAAAAACTATATAAGGACTGATATGCGCATATTTCAGTAAACCATAACAAACAGGCACTACCGATAACAATAAGGTACCTTCTATCATTTGGAATTTCTTAATCTTCCCAGTCGCATGTACTGCTATAATTGTAGGGCCAGATAAAGTATAATTCAATGCAACTAACAGCATAATTCTTACAAAATTTACGGTATAATCAGGAACTTGTCCTAACCATAAATGAAGAACATATTCAGTTTGAAAAAGTATAGGCAAAGAAATCAACAACATCAGATAGAATGAAAATCGAGAACTTGACATCACCAACTGATGCATATAATGCAAATCATTCTGCGCATACGATTTCGTAATTTGAGGATTAACAGCTGTTTGAAAACTCGCAAAAAACTGATTACACGCAGTTTGTACTTGTACGGCTATTCCTCGAGCTGCATTCACTGCCGGACCGAAGAACAAATTCAATAAAATATTCAAGCCTTGTGTATAACCCACAACAGCTAAATTCCCATTTAATACCCAACCTGCATAAGAAAAAATTTCCCGTGCACGTTTTCTATCCAATATTAATTTGCTCTTGCTTTCCGGAAAATGCCTTCTGCAATATAGTGTGTAAATCATCCGAATAATAATCTGCACAAGTACAATCAATACTGCATATACAATAAGTTTATCATAAGCAATTACAAACAACAGGAAAACAATCCCTAGCCTCGAAAATGTTTCCAATATAGAGATATAGGCAAAAGCACCCATATGTTCATGCGCAATAATCAAAGCATTATATGGCGTAGAAATCAGCATAATGATACTGGAAACCACTGCACTCTGATAAACCCAAAATGCTGCATGCATGCGACTTTCAGGAATCACCAATTTATGCAAGACGAACCATAAACCCACAGTTTCGGCGAGAATCAGAATACCGGCTGCAATCAGATAATGTATCACTACAATACTGCTGAATTCTTTTTTTAACTCATTTATGTCTCCACGTCCCAAAGCAAAAGTAATAAAACGAGACGAAGCACCACTCAACGAACTATTGATAAAACCAAACATGGTAACTACTCCTCCCACTACATTGTATATACCAAAGTCCATTACGCCCAATGCCTGTAGAATTATACGACTAGTATATAATCCCACAGCCATAATCAAAAACATTCTGAAATATAGCATAACTGTATTTTTGGCAATGCGTCTACTATTTTCTGTAGTTGTTGTCATTTTATTATCTCTTTCTTACAAAGATACGAAATATCAAATATGAATGAAGCCATAAAGAGACCGAATTAGCAAAAGAAATCTTTTAACTATCAAGTATTCAGCATTTTAAGATATTCAAAAGAAATAGTCTGTTATCCCTCATGTCTTGCCACATGAACAGACAACAGACTATTAATATACATTACTTTTTAAATATTCCGCAGAAATCAAGAATTACCTTGTCATCACGCCAAGGCAGAGTCTTGAACGGATCGTGTGCGGTCAGGAATACCACAATATCAGCCTTTTCGTAGGCTTCCTTGTAATCCGTCAGTTTGAATACGTGGTGCACTTCGACATTGGGCTCTACCACCAGGATGTTGGCATTGTTGCAGCTCTGCATCACCTTGGTTACGATATACTTGGCGGGACTCTCGCGCAGGTCGTCGATATTGGGTTTGAAGGCCAGTCCCATCATGGCTACACACGGTTTGCGCTTGTGTTCCAGTTCAAAGCGCAGCATGGCGTTTTCTACCTTTTCGGCACACCAGAAGGCCTTGTAGTTGTTGATTTCGCGGGCCTTGGCAATCAGCTGGCTCTCTACGGGGAAGTCGGCCGTAATAAAGTAAGGGTCAACGGCAATGCAGTGTCCGCCTACGCCGCAACCGGGCTGAAGGATATTTACACGAGGGTGCTTGTTGGCCAGATTGACCAGTTCCCACACGTTGATGCCGGCCTTGTCGCAAATGAGCGAAAGCTCGTTGGCAAAGGCAATCTGCACGTCACGGCTGGAATTCTCGGTCAGTTTGCACATCTCGGCTGTCTTGCAGTTGGTGCGATGGAGCGTACCCTGCACAAACTGGCTGTAAAATGCAATGGCCTTGTCGGTAGAAGCCTCGTTCATACCGCCAATCACACGGTCGTTGTGTACCAGTTCATAGATTACGTTGCCCGGCAACACACGCTCAGGGCAGTAGGCAATATAGATTTTGTCCTTCAACTCGGGGCGCTCACTGAAGATGAGGTCTTTCATCTTGTCGGTAGTACCTACGGGTGAGGTAGACTCGATAACGTATAAATCGCCTTCCTTCAGAAACGGGATTACCGAACGGGTGGCTGCTTCCACGTAAGAAATGTCCGGCTCGTGGTTGCCCTTGAAGGGTGTGGGTACCACCATAAAATAGGCATCGCTCACCTCAGGTGTGGTGGAAGCTTTCAACTGACCGTTCTTCACCACTTCCTGCAGCATTTCCTCCATGCCCGGCTCAATGATGTGCAGATGGCCCTGGTTGGTCATTTCCACCACCTTCGGGTTAATATCCACACCCGTAACCTGAACGCCGTGCTTGGCGGCGATGATGGCTGTGGGCAGTCCGATATAGCCCAAGCCCATGAAACATGCTTTCATATTCTCTCTTTATGTTATGATGTTTTTTTTAAAAGATTCTCTTATGCCTTCAGCGTTTCGACAATCCGGCCGCAGGCCTTGCCGTCGCCGTAGGGATTGACCGCCCGGCTCATGGCCTGATAGGCCGCTTCATCGTCGAGCAGGGTAGATACGGCCGACACAATCTTGTCGTAGTCCGTGCCCACCAGTTTCACCGTACCGGCCGTGAGGGCTTCGGGACGCTCGGTGGTGTCACGCATTACGAGCACGGGCTTGCCCAGTCCGGGAGCTTCTTCCTGAATGCCGCCGCTATCGGTCAGCACGATGTAGCTCTTCGCCATCAGATGTACGAAACTCAGGTACTCCAGCGGCTCAATGAAGAACATATTGCCCAATCCGCTGAGGTCCTGACCGAACACTTCGTGGATAGGCTTGCGCACGTTGGGGTTGAGGTGCATGGGATAAACAAAGTCCACTTGCGGATAACGCTGCGTGAGATCCTTGATGGCGGTACACATGTGGATGAAGCCATCGCCGAAGTTCTCGCGGCGGTGACCGGTAATGAGCACCAGCTTGCGGCCGTCGGCCAGGCGCTGTACATCGTACCCCGCACGTTGAAGCTCGGCATCGAGCTGCTGCGCAAGAGTGTCATCATGCTTGATTTTATCCACCACCCAATAGAGGGCATCGATTACGGTATTGCCCGTAACGGTAATCTGCGCCTCAGCCACATTTTCAGCCAGCAGGTTCTGACGGCTCAGGGGCGTAGGAGCAAAATGCCAGGTGGCTATGCGACCGGTGAGCTGACGGTTCATCTCCTCGGGCCACGGGCTGTAGATATTGTGGGTGCGCAAACCGGCCTCCACATGGCCTACGGGAATCTGGGCGTAGAAGGCAGCCAGAGCGGCAGCCGTGCTGGTGGTGGTGTCGCCGTGTACCAGTACGACGTCGGGACGGGCTTCTTTCAATACCTCGCGCAGACCGAGCAGCACCCGTGAAGTGACGTCGTACAAATCCTGCCCCTGCTTCATGATGTTGAGGTCATAATCGGGACGGATATCAAAAATATGCAACACCTGATCGAGCATTTCACGATGCTGACCGGTCACGCAAACCAGCGTCCGGAAACTGTCGGAAGCGGCCTGAAACGCCTTGACCAGCGGGGCCATCTTGATGGCCTCGGGACGCGTTCCGAATACGAGCATTACGGTTTTCATAATGGGATATGTTGAATGTTTTTTATTTTTCGAATTTTATTTCATGTTGTCTTCGCCTGTACTGCACACCGCCCGTTTCCGGATGGTATGGGACAGCCAGAGGTGCATCAGCGTCCACAGCACCACATCGAGCAGAAGGATGAAGTTGACGTTAATCAGGGAAGTCAGCCCCAGGTTGAGCAGGGCAAAAAAGGCGGAAACGAAGAGAATGGTGACCATGGCCGTGCGGTGGCTCATGCCCAGGGCCAGGAACTTGTGGTGAATGTGGGTCTTGTCGGGCATGAAGGGATTCTGATGGCGCCGGATGCGGCCGAACATCACGCGTACCACATCGAGACACGGCACCATAAGCAGCGAAAAGACCACCACCAGCGGATTGAAGGCGAGAGCGCCGATGCTGCTGTCGTACACGCAGAAACGGACGGCCAGCAAACCGAGAATCAGACCGATGGTCTGGCTGCCGCAATCGCCCATAAAGATTTTACGCCCCACCTCGGCGCGCCCGAACACGTTGTAGATGAAGAAGGGCACGAGGGTGCCGAGCGTGGCAAACGAGAGGACGGCATAGGTCCAGTTGCCGCAAAAACCGTAGAGGCAGCCCAGAAAGAACAGGGCTATCATGGAGAGGCCGGAGGCCAGACCGTCGATGCCGTCAATCAGGTTGACGGCGTTGATGATAAACACCAGCAACACGGCGGTAAGGGGCATGCCCACCCAGGGCGAAAGCTCGTACACGCCGAAAAGGCCGTGCAGGTTGTTGAGCCATACGCCGGTACAGATAATCATGACGGCGCAGATGAGTTGGGTGAGGAACTTGGCCTTGTAGCCCACGCCGATGAGGTCGTCGGTCACGCCTTCCATATAGAGGATGACCAGCGCCGAGAGGCCGAGGGCCAGATGGGCGCTGTGGGCCACGTAGGACATGCTGGTGCGGGGCGGGGAGACGAGTGTGAGCAGACCTACCACCAGGGCCAGCGTAATGGTGATGACGGGGGTAAAGGCCACGCCCCCCAAACGGGGCACAATGCCTTTGTGGACCTTGCGTTCGTCGGCAAAGTCAAAAAGTTTCTTCTTGTAGGATATCAAGATGATTTTAGGAATCACAAAAGCCGTAAGCACGGCACTCACTAAGAAAGTGAACAACAAAGTAAGCTGTGGCATAAACATTTGCTTTTCCACTGGCCTGCCACGCACCCGTTACCGAACGCGGGAAACGCTCCTTGCAGGACCGGCTGATTATTTACAAGGGTTAAAAAATAAGACACATTCCATAATCTTGCCGGCATGTTCATCACAGGCCGGCCGTCAATTTTCCAAGAGTCATGCATCATACATATACCCTTAACTGTCTGCATGTTACAACGGTTCGCATTACGCTGCAAAGGTACATAATTAAAAAGCATTAATGAAGCACAACCCAAAGAAAAAAGCGTCCAACTGCCAAAAAATGGAAAAAATCCGGCAGAAATGACCCGAAAAAGTCATCCGGACACTAAAAGAAACGACGCAACGGGGCAAGGATTGCACGTCTTGAACCATTTTAACATTTCGGGGCAGATTATCCTGCTTTTTAACAAAAGGCGACGGGTACAAAAGGCTTCCCGACCGGTACCGGAAGGGCGCTACGCCCCCAGCGGTACGAAACCGGCGGAAAAAGGCGGAAGAGAAAATGAAAAAAGGTGGGAGGAAAAAATTTTTCGGCGGCGTGGAAAAAGAAAAAGGTGCCGACTTTCTTTGCCTTCATGTTCCGAAAGGGGGAACTGAACTGCGGGCACACCAAGACTTCCGGATACGCTCTACGGACATGGCCGGCCCAACATAGAAAAAAGCCTTCGCCTCCCCCCTGCCCGCAGGCAGAGGAGGAGGCGAAGGCCGGGTGTGGAATTTCCCCGAGAGGAATACGGATTACAGGGCCTGGGCAGCCTCGGCGGGCCAGGCAATGGGCTGTCCGGTGGACCGGAGCACGGGGCGCTGGGCCCGGCAGGCTTGGAGCGAGTCGGTCAGCTCCTGTGCCAGACGGCGCACCAGCTTGGGTTTGCTGGCGGCCAGGTCGGTGGACTCGCCAATGTCCTTGCGCACGTTGTAGAGGCGGAGCTGGCGGGTTTCCCAGGTGTAGATAAGGTGGTAGTCGCCCTTCATGATGGCCGAATAGGCGCCGTAGCCCTCGGCCTTGTCCTGACTCTCGCCCCAGAGGTTGGGGAAATGCCAGATGGTGACGCGGTCGCGACGGCGGCGGGGATGCTTCAACAGGTCCACAAAGCTGCGCCCGTCGACCGTCTGCACGGTATGGTAGCGGGTCACGCCGGCCATGTCGAGTATGGTGGGAAAGAAGTCCTCAATCATTACACGGTTGTCGTTGGTCGTGCCGCCGCGGGTCACGCCGGGCCAGTAGACCATCATCGGCTCGTGTACGCCGCCCTCGAAGGCCGAGCCCTTGCCGCCGCGGGCGGGATAGTTCTGGTCGCGGTCGGTGCGGCCCTGACGCACGCTGACGCCCTGTCCGCCGTTGTCGGACATGAACAGGACGATGGTGTTGCGGGCCACGTCGGGGTGTTGCTCCAGATAGTTGAGGATGTCGCCCAGACTCTTGTCCATGCCCTCCACCAGGGCAGCGTGGTTGATTTCCTGGCGGTTGAGCGGTGCCCGGAGCAAGGAGTCGTAAACACCCTGGCCGTCGGACGTCTGGTAGTGGGGCGTAAAGCGCTTGTCGGCATCATAGGGGGCATGGATGGCATAGTGCGACATGTAGAGATAGAAGGGCTGTTTGCGCGCAATGGGCACCTCGATGGCCTTGAGGGCCTCGAGCGTGAGGGCCTCGGTCAGGAACGTGCCCTTCTGATAATACTGCTCCAGACCGGAAACGTGGAAAGAGCCCGTGCCATACTCGTTTTCGGCCAGATAACTGCCGGGAGCGCCGTTGGCCGCTCCGGCTATGTTGACGTTGAACCCGAAGTTCAGCGGATCCTCACCCGCCGTGCCACGGGCGGCAAAGTGGGCCTTGCCGCAATGGATGGTGTAGTAGCCGTTGTCCTGCAGGAGCTGGGGCAGCGAGGTGATGGCGGTGCTGTTTTTCAGGTCGCGCTCCGAGGCCTTGCCGGCCGGCTGGATGCCGTTGTAGTTCCAGTCGGGCAGGGTAATGACGGAGCTGGGCGCGTCGGTCTTGGTGTTGTACTCCAGCGTCCAGTTGGTCACACGGTGGCGGGCGGCATTCATGCCCGACATCAGGCTGCAGCGTGAGGGCGAGGATATGGCACAGGCATAGGCCTGCGTAAACTTGACACCCATGCGCGCCATGCGCTCCATGTTGGGGGTGCGGTAGCGGTCGTTGAGCGGGGTGCGCTCACGATAGAAGGGAACCGACGTTTCCTGCCAGCCCATGTCGTCAACCAGAAACAGAATGATATTGGGACGGTCCTGCGCCGCAGCCGACGGCCCCATCAGTGCGCCCGCCAGGAGCAGGCCTCGGGTAAGTGTGTTAGTCATCGATGGTAGAAATGTATATATGAATATGAAAAAAAGACGGCCGCCCCTGCGGGACTACCGACTACAAAGTTAGGGATTATTACACACACGGCAAGCCGGAGGGGCGCTTTTTTCGGTAGAAACGGCAGGAAAAAATTCGGCTACCGTATTTTAAGGGTACATGCACAAGCAGCTGACTGTCAATGTGTAGCACGACATGAAGGCGGCAGAATTGTTTAAATGAGAGTATAAATTGACGCATTGCGACATTTTGACCACCGGCAAGAGGGGCAGGTATGAAAGCGGCTTGCTATCTTTGCCATACAGAAAACACAAAAAAACGACAAGAACTTTTACACCCTACATCAGGACCTGCACGCGCCGCAGGTCAAGGCTGAATGCCGGAACGGTAACGGCCGGGAGTCATCCCCATGATTTTCTTGAAGGCGCGATGAAAGGTAGCCATTGAGTTAAAACCGCTTACTTGTGCAATGTGCTCCAACGTGTACTCCGGATGCTGCATCATCAGGGGTACACATTTTTTCTGTATGCGCAAACCGTTGATATAGTCATAGAACATGACATGGCGCACGTTGCAGAAGTAGTCGCTCAGATAGGTGCGGTTGGTGCCCACACGGGCGGCCAGGGCGGCCAGCGTCAGGTTGGGGTCGAGATAAAGGCACTCCTTTTCCACCAGCTCCTCAAGGCGGCCGGCAAAAAAATAGTTGCGGTCGGGGGTATCGGCCGGTCCGGCTTCGGGAACCGCGTCGGCCACGGGCACGGGACGGAGGGTATGTATGTAGTACAGCGAAAGATGCCACATCACCACCGTGAAGAGATAATAAACGCAATCAATGAGCGGCGCATTGACCAGCGAAATCACAAGCCAGAGCCACATGTTCAGGAAGCCCAGCAGATAGATATTCTTGAGCCAGGAAATATCCATGCTCGACACGTTGGAATAGTTGCTGTAAATATACGCCGTGTACTTGCGTTTCCAGCAGTAGCCCACCAAAAGCATGGTCACGCCATAGACCGCCAGAAAAACCACATAGGCCCAGGTGACGGGCGGCACGGGCCAGATGCAGTAGGCCACGGTAAAGAGCAGGAACGGCACACACTGCCACGCCACGCGCCTGAACGTGACCCAGCCGGGATTGGTCAGTTCAAAAAGAAAACACAGATAGGTTACGGCCGACCATCCGTCGAGCATGAGCACATGGTCGAGCATGGTCTCGGTATAACAGCCCGGACCGGCCAGCACAATGTCCTTGAGACACTCAAAGCCCCAGAAGAGGAAAATCCACCCCGTCACGCGCAGAATACGCGTAGAGGAACGGCGCTTGAGAATGAGATAGGAAAAAATAAAGAAATAGGCAGTGGCAAAGCCATCGCAAAACACGGAAAAATGATGATAGTCTGACATAGGACGACTGCAATTTTTTTCTGACCCGAATCATGCCGCACCGGGCGGCCGGACCTTTTTTTAAAAAAAGACGTTTCGTAAATGACACCGGAACATCCGGACACATAAATATCTGCACAAATATCACATCCGGCTTACGCAATGGGCCGGAAAGGAAGAGCTGCCCCGCCCGGATGCCAAAAGCAGGCGAAACGGCAGCTACGTCGTGCAAAACTATGAAAATAAGTGCAAACGGCCGTGTTTTTTCCTGTTTTTTTCAGTACGGCCCACCGACCGGCCGAAAAAAACGACAAGAACCCGTTGCGGGAAGCAACACTGCACTAAAAACAAAAGAAAAAACGGGAAAAAGACACGGCTACATCAGCCGCAAACGGTAAATTTGCAACCGATACAAACGGTTGGCAAAAGACGAGACACCGGACAGACGCGCCCGCACCTTACAGCCCCCGAGAAAAACCGGCAGAAAACCGGAAATACCTACACAAGAAAAAACGCACGGACATGAAAAGAAATATCATTATCGGCACCCTCACGGCAGCCGTCGTACTGACACTGGTATTCACCTGCCCGGGCAAAAAGGCCCATCAGGCAGCCATCAGAAACCTCATTACCGAAACCCTGGACGAAGAGCCGCCCGAAATCATCCCGCAGGAACTGCTGCCCGTATGGAACGTGCTGGGCAGCCTGGCCGCCGGACAGCTGATTGACGTACTGTTGGATTCGCAACTGGAAGTCAGAAACTACGCCATTTTCAGCATCGGACGCATCCAGCTGCCCGACGAAAAGAAAACCGTATCGTTCGGCATTCTGGGCAAGATATATACTTTTGACAAGGAAGACATACAGAAATCGTGGAGGAAAATCAATCAATCCGGATACTGACCCCCTCGCCGGGACTGCGGCACCCCCAACCACAACGCCCCCCCGAGGCATACACACAAAAAAAGCGCAGCCGACTTTCAGAAAAGAAAGAATGGCTGCGCCTGGGTGATTCGCTTGGGGTTCGAACCCAAGACCCCAACATTAAAAGTGTTGTGCTCTACCAGCTGAGCTAGCGAATCAAACCTTTTTGCCGTTAAGCGAGTGCAAAGGTAGGAATAATAATTGAAACCGCCAAGAAAAAATTTAAAAAAATTACTGACCGCCACATTCAGCCTACCGTTCATGCAGAACAGAATGCGGGATAAAAAGCCCGGCCGCTACCACTGCCGCAACGGACAAAAGAGAATCACAACCGGCAAAAGTCCTGAAAAAGAATGATTCACGCTCAAAAAAAAAGTGTTTTGTTTGTTGGATATAAAAATAATCTGTAATTTTGCACTTCGCTGATAGTATGCATATTAAGTAATAACAAAAATAACAACAAAACAAAATGATCGTAGTACAAGTAAAAGAAGGCGAAAACATTGAACGCGCCCTCAAAAAATTCAAGAGAAAATTCGAAAAAACCGGTGTTGTAAAAGAACTTCGCGCCCGTCAGCAGTTCAACAAGCCCTCCGTACTGAAACGTTTGGCTAAAGAACACGCCGTTTACGTACAGAAGTTGCACCGCAACGACGACTAATTGAATTTTTCATTTTACCCTAAACATAAAAAGCAAGCCTTCTTTTTCCGAAAGGCTTGCTTTTTTGTATTTTCATACCCTACTTTTCCTGAATCTTTGTAACTTTAGGGCAAAATGACCAAATTTGCTCAAACCATGAACACAACCATAAATGAGCGCGTAGCCCAACTGCGCGCATGGATGGAAAGCCACCATCTGGCCGCCGTCCTGTTTTCGTCGGCTGACGACCACGCTTCGGAATACGTAGCGCCTCACTTTCAGTGCCGGCAATGGATTTCCGGATTCGACGGCTCGGCAGGCACGGCCGTAGTAACCCTGACCGACGCGGCCCTATGGACCGACTCGCGCTACTTCCTGGCCGCCACGCAACAACTGGAAGGCACGCCCTTCAGTCTGATGCGCGAGGGAGAACCCGACACACCTACGCCGGCCCAATGGCTCATCAGCCAGCTGCACGAGGGCGACTGCGTAGGCACTGACGGACGGACACTGACCATTGACGAAGCCAGAATCCTGCAGGACGAACTGCAGGCGGCAGGCATCGGTCTGACGCTGGACACCGACGCAGCCGCCGACCTGTGGACCGAACGGCCACCCATGCCGCACGAACCCATCACGGTGCAGCCGCTGGAATATGCCGGGACAGGAGCCGAACAGAAAATACGACAGCTGCTGCACGAAGCCCACAAGCATCACTGCAACGCCCTGCTGCTGACGGCACTCGACGAAATTGCCTGGACGCTCAACCTGCGCGGCAGCGACGTGGAATGCAATCCCGTATTCTATGCCTACCTGCTGCTGGAAGGCGAACAGAAAGCCACCCTATTTACCCGGGCCGACCGCCTGAACAACGAGGCTGCCGAGCAGCTCCACCTGCGCCGCATTGACGTGCGCCCCTATGCCGACGTTGCAAAGACACTGCGTTCCGTGCAAGGCCGGCTGTGGATACCGTCGGATGCCAATGCCTGCCTCATGGCCCAGGCCGAGGGACTGCCCTGCTACGTAGCTCCCTCGCCGGCCCAAATGGCCAAGGCCGTCAAGAACGAAGTGGAGCAGGAAGGATTCCGTCGGGCCATGGCACGCGACGGCGCCGCTCTGGTGCGCATGCTCTGCCGCCTGAAGGACCAGGTAGCCGCCGGAGGCATGACGGAACTGGCCGTCGACCGACAACTCACGGCCTACCGCGCCGAAAGCCCCCTTTACCGTGGTCTGAGTTTTGCCACCATCTCGGCTTACCAGGAGCACGGCGCCATCGTCCACTACGAGCCGACCCAGGCCACCGATGCCCCGCTTCGTCCCGAGGGCCTGCTGCTGCTCGACACAGGCGCACAATATCAGGATGGCACCACCGACATTACCCGCACACTGGCGCTGGGCCCCGTAAGCGAGGAAATGCGCCGCGTGTACACGCTGGTGCTCAAGGGCCACATCGCCCTGGCACGGGCCCGCTTCCCGCAAGGCACCACCGGCCTCAATCTCGATTTGGCCGCCCGCTACGCCATGTGGCAACACGGCTACGACTTCGGTCACGGCACGGGACACGGCGTAGGCAGCTACCTCTGTGTACACGAAGGGCCGCAGCAAATACGCAAGAACCACCGGGCCTGTACGCAGGTTCCCCTGCTGCCGGGCATGACCGTCACCGACGAGCCGGGCATCTACCTCGAAGGAAAATTCGGCGTGCGCATCGAGAACGTACTGCTCGTCACGCCGCCCGAAGAAGAGGCCTGCGGCCAATTCATGGGCTTTGAAGTCCTGACCCTCTGCCCCTACGACTTTGCCGCCATCGACTGCCGCCTGCTGCGCAGCGACGAGATGCACTGGATTGATGCCTACCATGCCCGTGTACGCAACCGTCTCATGCCGCTGCTCACGCACGACGCCGAAGCCCGCAAGTGGCTTGTTGAGGCTACACGGCCGCGTTTCAGCTAAACGCCTTTTTCACTCGGAAACAACTAAATAAACCTCAAAAAATACAATTCAGAAAAACTATGCACAACATCTACCGCAAACTGCTGGCCGCGCTCTGCTGTATAGGGCTCGGCTGGCCGGCGCAGATGCTGGCCGTGGCTTTTGAAAGCTCAACGGCCGATGCGCCCAAGTGGTTCCGGCTTTTCACCCCGAACCGCGAAAACCGTACCCTCACCAGTGCCGGCACGGCCACCTACCTGAGCGGTGCGGCTTCAGTCACGTATGCCGACGACCAGCTCTGGCGCGTGGAACAGCGCACCGACGGCACCTACAACCTCGTCTGCCGCTCGGGGGGCGTCTACATCGACCCCTCTCACACGCAGGTAGTTGGCGCCAACCCCGCCTTCTATCCCGTCAGCACCGAGCCGCAAACGGGCTGGCAAATCAAGGCCATCAGCGGCCAGAACGACCTCTACATCATCGTCTCCGGCACGAAGCAGCTCCATCAGGGCGGCACGGGCGACCAGTACCGCGTCATCAGCTACGGCGGGGGCAGCAACACCTCCGACCCCGGATGTCAGTTCCGCTTTGAGAGCTTCGACCCTACCGACCCCATGGCCGTACCGCGCAAGGAAGCCGAGAACTATCTGGAAGTGCTGACCTCTGAGGGTACCAACCCGGGCCAGTACACCGCCGAGGCACGCCAGACCTACCGCGAGGCCATTGCCGCCGCCACCACGACGGCCGAGCTGAATGAAGCCCGCCAGGCCTACGACGCCACACGCCTGCCGGTAGTGGCCGGCACAACCTACTACATCGTGTCAGGCCCCTCGGCCGCCTATTGTCAGGGACAGGTCATCTACAGTCCGGGACAGGGCACTCAGCCCAAGTTCGGTGCCCGTCAGGCCAGCGCCTCATACGTGTGGACCTTTGAGGACGCCGGCAACCAGAAATTCTACATCCGCAACGTGGCTACGGGAGAATATCTCAATGCGCCCAACGCCACCACAGCCCAGCCCCAGACGGCCTATGCCGTGACCTCACTGGGCCAGCAGGCCGCCTTCACCATCCAGTCGGCCGGGCAGAACCCCGTACATGCCCAGCAGAACGGCTCGGTCATCGTTACCTGGGCCGGAGGTCTGAACACGGCCTCGGCCTGGCAGCTTGAAGCCTTGAGCGATGACGACCTGAACACCCCCGTCAGCATCCAGTCGGCCAACGCCGTACAGGGTTTCCTCACCATGGCGCCGGGCAATACCGACCGCATCGTCATGCGTGCCGACCTGCAGGTAGGCGGATTCCAGGGCAGCACGTCCGTAAGCGGCATGACCATCGACCTGAGCGGCTCTACCGACGCTGCCGCCGACCTGGCCTGCATCAAGGTTTACTGCTCTACTTCCAACCTTTTCTACGGCACACTGAAAGCACAGGCCACCCTGCTCGACTCCGTAACCGTCAGCGGCAACACCGTGCAGCTGCAGTTCAGCGAACCGCAAAAACTGGAAGCCGGCAGCACCTGCTTCTTCATCACTGCCGACCTCAAACCGACGGCTACACCCGACCACGAGATTGACGCTACCCTCAAGAGTATCCAGCAGCCCGACGGCGAATTGGACATCAACAGCAACCCCACCGGAAAGGCACGCATCTTCAAGTCGCACACCATGCTCTTCAACCCCTACGACGACGGTTCACACTACTGGCGCATCCCGGCCATGCTGGTATTGCGCCACCAAAAGGACGACGCCCTCAACGGCCGCATCGTCACCGTAACCGACAAGCGCTACAACAGCAACGGCGACCTGCCCAACTACATTGACCTCATCACACGCCACTCCGACGACAACGGACTGACCTGGTCCGAAGGCAAGCTCATTGCCGGCGACCCGGCCGTATCGCCCAACTACGGTTACGGCGACGCTGCCCTGGTTGAAACGGCCCACGGCCGCATCATCTGCCTCATGGTGGCCGACAAGCAGTTCCAGGGCTCGTCCTACAGCAGCCCCATACGCTACTACATGACCTACTCCGACGACGGCGGACAGACCTGGAGCAAGCCCGAAGACCTGACCTCACAGCTCTATGCCCACCAGTATGTCCAGGGCCAGCTGCAGGGTGGCTTCACCACCTCCGGCCGCGGCATTCTGCTGCAGCACCAGCAGGACGCCTCACGCAACGGCCGCGTCATGTTTGCCATGGTCTGCAAGTTCAGCAGCGGCAACTACCAGAACTATACGCTCTATTCTGACGACGAGGGCCTGACCTGGAACGTATCCGCCACCTCAGCCTACGATGGCGGCGACGAGGCCAAAGTGGCCGAATTGCCCGACGGCACCGTCATGCTCTCCACCCGCCGCAGCGGCAACCGCGGTTTCAACCTCTCCACCGACGGCGGCGAAACCTGGGGCCAGCAGTACGAAAACAGCCAGATTTGGGGTGCTTCGTGCAACGCCGACATCCTTGTCTACTCCGACGACATCATCCTGCACACCATCTGTAATTCCGGTTCCCGCCAAAACGTCACGCTCTACGCCAGCATTGACGGCGGAAAGACCTATCCGTATAAAAAGGTCATCTGCGAGCTGGGCTCGGCCTACTCCACCATCGAGCGCCTGGCCAACGGCGACGTAGCCGTTTACTACGAAGACAACAGCATGGGCGACGATGCTTACAGCATGAACTTCGTCACCCTGCCCATCAGCTGGCTGGTGAGCGGTAACCCCGGACTCGAGAATTTCAAGAACCTCGTAAACCAGGCCCGCCAGATGGCTGAAGCCGACACCTACGACGAGACTCAAATCAGTACCGCCAAGGCCGGCGAATACGAGCAGAATGCCATTGAAGCCCTCCGCAAAGTCATTCCTACCGACGAGCAAATCGAGCAGATGAGCAGCTACACCGAAGCTACACGGGCCATCGAAGCAGCCATGAAGGCTGCCCGGGCCACCTGCATCACCGTCGACGGATACTCGCCCGACACGTACTTTACCATTTCGAGCCTGGAAAACATCGGCGATGCCGGCGCGCCTTTTTTTATCTCGGGCGACGGTAAGGCCTACGCCGAGAGCAATACCCTCGCCCAGAAATGGCTCATCCGCGCAGCCGAAACCCAGGGCCGCGTCACCCTTCAGAACGCCGACAACCAGCGCTACCTCTACCGCAGCGGCAACACCGTGGCCCTGCAGGAGCAGCCGGCTGAATGGGGACTGGAAAAGAGCGGGTCAAACTACCTGCTCCATGCCTACACCGGCAACAACGGCTACGTGGTCATCAACAAAGGCACCGGCGCCCTCGACTTCTGGAACTCGGCTTCCGGCAATGACACCTGGCGCACCACCTTCGTGCTGACGGCCAGCGGCGCCATTGAGGACGGCATCAGCCAGACTCTCCTGCCCGACGGCATACGCATCAGCCACAAGGCCATCTATGCCGACAGACCCGCCCGCGCCTACAACCTGAGCGGACAGCGGGTACCCCTGGGCCAGCCGCTGCCCACCGGCACCTACATCATCCAGTCGGGACAAAAAACCTGCCGCGTGCTGATTCAATAAAACACGGCACCGCCAGACAAACGCATACATAGAGAGAGGCCGGACGCAGTGTAGCGTCCGGCCTCTCCTTTTTTTTGCACCGCGCCCCCTTAAACCTCAAAGCCCCGGAAGCAAAGAGCGCTCCCGGGGCTGCTTAACCTAAGTAGAGAAAACAGTGGTGAGGTCAGGCTACAACCACTTTTCCATAATAGCTCTTCTTTCCCTTCACGGCCTTCACGATGTAGAGCCCGCGGGTCATGTCCTGCGTACTGACTGACACGGCCTTGCCCTGAATACGGCGGGCCAGTACACCATTGGCGGCATAAACCTCCACGCTCTCCGGCTCCACGCCGTCAATGACAATGGTGCGTGCCTCGTTGTCGGCATAAATCCTTACATCCGGAGCAGTCACGCTGGTCATACCCTCGGTCGTCTTGTCCTCCTTGATTACCTTGAAGGAGTCGAACAGCGAAGGTGTGCCGGCATCATCGACGGTATAGGTGCTGATAAAGATGGTATCGGCCGTAACCGTCACGTTGCTGAACGTAGGCTCGCCGGTCTGTCCGAACTTGCCGGAAAAGAGCCCCCAGTAGTTTTCCACCTGATGGTCGGCATAGGCGTCAATCATGGCCTGCTCGTTGCGCGGCTCATACTTTTTCTTTCCGGCCGAATTGTTGAGGAAGTAAAGCGTACCCTCCTTCACGTTGAACACGCCACCCTGCTTGCCGGTCATGTTTTCGCGCACACCGCCGGGCTCTACGGTCTCCACCTCTTCCACGGCTCCTTCGACCAGGGTTTTCCGACTGTTGTTGACCGGGCCTATCACCTCATAAATGTGGTCGTGTCCCTGCAGGGCCAGGTCAATGTCCAACTCGTCGAACACGGGCAGCATGCTCTCACGCACCAGGCGTCCGTCGTTGTCGCTCTGGTGCGACTTGCTGCCGGTAAACATGTTTTTGTGGAAGGTGGCAATACGCCATTTCACGTTTTTATGAGCCTCCACCTGCTTGCGCATCCAGTCGGCCAGGGCCTGGAAGTAACCCTCCTTCTTGTAGTCCTCGTAGTTGATGACCATAAACAGGGCGTCGCCGTAAACAAACGAATATACCGTTCCGTCCATGGTTGTTGTAACGGCCGAATTCTGGTTGAAACTGGTGTCCGTATTGAAGTGCCACGTAAAGTTACTGTTCGAGCTGGTGTCGTGATTGCCCTGCGCCACTACCAGCGGGTAGTTCATCCAGATGTCCTGCATCGTGCCGAACCACTGCTCATATTCCCACTCCGAATTGTTGGCGCCCGAAGTCTCCACCAAATCACCGTTGACCAGCACGAACTGTGCCTCAGGTACCAACTGCTGGGCGGCGTGCGCCGTTTTCTGCGACACGTCGAACATTTCGTCATTCTGTGCCTGCGTATCGGTCATATAAATAAAGGAATACCCCTTTTCAGCGCTGTACGAATCGGAAGCAGTGGTAAAATGGCCGATTTCGCTCCAGCCCTGTTCCGTGCCTACGCGGAAGGAATAGGTGGTGCCGGCCTTCAGCGTGGTGGCCAGGGCCTTGTGGCTGGTGTACGAGCGCTTGGCGTTGGCCTCAATACCGTCCACGTAATTCTTGGCAGTCACGTAGTTCAGGTCCTTCACGTCGGCCGAAGTGGCGTCAAGAATCAGGTCGGGATTGGCAAAATCCTCAGCCGTGGCGTCAGCCTTGGCCACAATCTGCACCTTTCCGCTCTTCACCTCCGGGTTCGTAAACCAGGCAAAGCCCATCTGCGTGCGGGGGTCGCCGTTGACGGTCATGTTGATGCTGTAAGGCTGCGAGGCATCCTGCATCTCAGCCATCAGACGGGTCAGGCGCGTCCATGAAGGCGTGGTAAAGTTTTTGGAATCGAGGGTAAATTCCTGCGACAGGGCAGGCTCTGCGCTTGCCGAAAGCAACGCCACCAGGGCGCCGGTTTTCATAAATCCTTTCAATCTCATAAATCTCAAATTTAAATGAAACTATCGTTTGTTTTCGCAGGCAAAATTACGGCCCTGATGTGTCGATTTGTTTACCCCAAGGTAACGATGGGGTAACAATCGTATTACGGTTTTTTTCCCTTACGCCGACACGGAAAAACAAAACGGCTTCCCGGAAAGACAAGGTGCCGCCCCGCATAAACAGGACGGCACCTTGTAAAAACTTTCCTGCCACACCGGCCGGAAGCTACCCTACGAAGAGCGGCGCGCCTCACGGATTCCCATTGCCACCCGGATTTGCCAAAGTGACT
>OGYZ01000519.1_pt1 | contig 34932 bp, 40 predicted proteins | sample 1576681 | NCBI WGS metagenome assembly OGYZ01 (sample SAMEA3541480, study PRJEB24748) | human gut metagenome | biome: human gut; feature: human-associated habitat; material: faeces | place: China | collected 2012 | reverse complement strand
GACCTTTCGGGCCCCTTAAGGGGCTTCGTCCGTAATAGGCCCTTATAGGGCCAGACCAAACCTCCGGCTTAGCCGGAGGTTTTGATTCACTCCCGATAGCGGCTATCAAATTGACACTGTTACGGTGAATGGTGTTAAAGCAGAGGTCCTCTCCAATATGCTGGAAGTTATCATGGACGCCGACAAGACCGTTATTGTAACATACAAGAGTATTCCGCATATCCATAACCATGGAACGGCCTGGAAGTCAGACGCAGACAACCATTGGCATGAATGCCCCTGCGGTGACAGGAAGGACATAGCGGCGCATAGCTTCAAGTGGGTGATCGATAAGGAACCCACCGCAACCAGGAAAGGCTCCAAACACGAGGAATGCACCGTCTGTGGCTATAAGAAGGCCGCTGTTGCAATTCCCGCAAAGGGTTCTACGGTGAAGCCGAGCGACCAGCCCGACAAGCCCGGAAATACTGCCTCGTCAAATACCGGTGACAGCAGTGATCCCGTTTTGTGGAGCGCACTTCTGTTCATCAGCGGCGGTGCTGTTATCGGCACAACGGTTGTAAGCCGAAAGAAAAAGTACAACAGATAAGAAAGCAATACGGTACCATCGATTGGCAAGGGCGTATTTTTTCTGCCGCGGTGGCCCAGAAAGGAGAACCGTTCTCCACTTGTACCGCACCGCAGCATGTTTTGTCCATAATGATAACTAAGCGATAAACACAGAAAAAGACCGCCGAAAGGCGGTCTTTTTCTATGTTTATGTGTTCTCCGTTCCATCCTCGCGGAACAGCAGGGTGATGCACCACAGTCCCGCGATGCCCACCAGCGTATAGATGATGCGGCTGACGGCGCCGGTCTGCCCGCCGAACAGAAAGGCCACGCAGTCGAAGCTGAAAAGCCCGACGCCTCCCCAGTTCAGCGCGCCGATGATGACCAGTACCAGCGCAATGCGGTCTACGATCTTCATGAGAGTCCCTCCTTGTGTCAAGACTGCTTTCTCTCATAGTCTCCCCGCGCCGCATCGGACTATACGCAAAAATTTGTCAGCCTGCCTGAAAAATTTTGAAAATCGATTGCAAACAACGGTGATTTTTGGTAGTATGACGGATAGGAACAAATGCATCTGCACCTTTTGATGAAAGAGGAGGAACACCATGAACAAGAAATTTGAAAAGCTGGGCTTTTATCCCGCCGACATCCTGCTGCCCAAGGGACAGGACATGACCAAGTGGGCCGTGGTGGCCTGCGACCAGTTCACCTCTGAGCCGGAGTACTGGCAGGCGGTAGAGGAGAAGGTGGGCAATGCCCCCTCCACGCTGCGTCTCATCCTGCCGGAGGCCAATCTAAAGGCCCCCAACGTGGACGAGTACATCGACGATATCAACGCCGCCATGCGCAAGTACATGGCAGACGGCGTGTTCGAGACGCTCTCCGATTCCCTGATCTACATCGAGCGCCAGCAGTCCGACGGCCGCATCCGCCACGGCCTTATCGGCATGGTGGATCTGGATGCCTACGACTTCACCCCCGGCTCCGGCGCGCTGATCCGCGCCACCGAGGGCACCGTGCTGGATCGCATCCCGCCCCGTGCCCGCGTCCGCCGCAACGCCCCCATTGAGCTGCCCCACGTCATGCTGCTGATCGATGACCCCGATAAGACCGTCATCGAGCCCCTGACCGCCGCAGCCTCCGCCATGGAGAAGCTCTACGACTTCGACCTGATGCAGAACGGCGGACACATCACCGGCTACAAGCTGTCCGACAAGCAGATCGACGCCGTGGCCGCGTCTCTGGAGGGCCTGACCACCGACGAGGCTATGCAGAAGAAGTACGGCGTCTCCGGCGTAGCACCCCTGCTGTTCGCCGTGGGCGACGGCAACCACTCCCTGGCCACCGCCAAGGCCTGCTACGAGGAGCAGAAGAAGGGCAAGACCCCCGAGGAGTACCTGGCCCTGCCCTCCCGCTTCGCGCTGGTGGAGGTGGTGAACAACCACGACGATGCTTTGCAGTTTGAGCCCATCCACCGCGTGCTGTTCGGCGTAGACCACAAGAAGTTCATGGACGCCTTCCGCGCCGCCTATCCCAACGCCTACGAGGGCAAGGGCGACGGCCACACCATCGAGTTCGTCTGGAACGGCGAGAGCCACTTCATCACCGTCCCTGACCCCAAGGTCCAGCTGGCCGTGGGCACGCTCCAGAACGTCATCGATCCCTACCTGAAGGCCAACGGCGGCGAGGTGGACTATATCCACGGCGATGACGTGACCCGCGAGCTGGGCGGCAAGCCCGGCAACATGGGTTTCCTGCTGCCCGCCATGGGCAAGGAGCAGCTGTTCAAGACCGTCATGGCCGACGGTGTGCTGCCCCGCAAGACCTTCTCCATGGGCCACGCCCAGGACAAGCGCTATTACATCGAAGCCCGCAAGATCGTGAAGTAACACCGCAAAAAAGCGCCCATCGGGCGCTTTTTTGTCAGGAGGAGCTATGGAACCACTGACCCTGTACGCCCCCGCGAAAGTGAATCTCACCCTGACCGTCGGCGACCGTCGTCCCGACGGCTACCACGACGTATCCACCGTCATGCAGGCCGTGGGCCTGTACGACACCCTGATCCTGACGCACGGCGGCGCCGGCCTGACCCTGACCTGCACAGACCCCGCCGTCCCGTCGGATGCCACCAATCTGGTGCTCCGCGCCGCCGGCAGGTTTTTCGAAGAGACGAAGCTGCCCGTGCCGGACCTGCACCTGCACCTCCGGAAGCGTATCCCGTCCCAGGCGGGACTGGGCGGCGGCAGCAGCGACGCTGCATCCACACTGCTGGCCCTGCGCACCCTGTACGCGCCGTCCCTGCCGGACGTCCAGCTGGAGCACATGGCTGCGGCACTGGGCAGCGACGTGCCATTCTTCATCCGCGGCGGCACCGCGCTGGCCCGGGGCAGGGGAGAGCGCCTGACGCCCATGCCCCGCTTACGGGATGGCTGGTTCGTCATCGTCAAGCCGCCGGAGGGCTTCTCCACCCCTGCCATGTACCGCCGTCTGGACGACCTGCCGCCGGAGCCGCCCCGCCCCGACGCCATGCCCGCCGCGCTGGCGGCGGAGAATATCCGCGCTGTGGCCGCCGCACTCTATAACAGCTTCGAGCGCGCCGTCCCACAGGACAGCGCCGTATGGGACATCGAGAGCGCCCTCCGTGCCCACGGCGCACTGGCCGCCCTGCTCAGCGGCAGCGGCAGCGCCGTGTTCGGCCTGTTTGCCCGCGAGGACACCGCCCGTGCCGCCGCCGAGACCCTGCGGGAGCGCTGGCCCATGACATTTGCGGCCCAACCTGTATAAAATCCGAAAACACCGTCCAAAATGCAGGAAAAATCCTACATAGGACGGTGTTTTTATGCGTAAATTCCATACCTTTGAGCTGGCGCTGCTGCTGGCGCTGGCCGCCGCACTGCTCTGGGGAGCCTGGTCCCTCCACCGGCAGGACGATCTGCAGGCCAAAATGATCCGCCTTCACGTTATCGCCAACTCCGATAACGCCGCCGATCAGGCACTGAAGCTTCAGGTCCGCGATGCGGTGTTGACCCGTGCGGAGGCCATATTACGGGAGTCCGCCGACATGAACGATGCCCGCCGGCGCCTGACGGACGCCCTGCCCGCCATTGGGGATGCCGCCGCGGCGGAGCTGGCGGCGCAGCATGGCGCCTATCCCGTCTCCGTCTCACTGGAGGAAGCGGAGTTTCCTCTCAAGGCATACGACGGCTTTGCCCTGCCCTCCGGCGGCTATCTGGCCCTGCGGGTAGTGATCGGCGCGGGGGAGGGCCGCAACTGGTGGTGCGTGGTGTACCCGCCCCTGTGTACCGCCGCCGCGTCCGACCTGTCCCGGACCGCGCTGGGCGCCGGCCTGACGGAGGATGACCTGTCTCTCATCACCGGCGACGGCGATGGCTATGTCCTGCGATTCCGGTCGCTGGAGCTGTGGGAGCGGCTGCGTCAGTGGCTGGGTAAATAGATTTACCGCACAACTATCCGACAATGCCGCACATCGCTCCTTGCATTTTGCCCCGTTATCCTGTAAAATAGAGAACGTATTTTACAGGAGAGGAGGGGCGCCATGTCGACGCACCGGAAGCGGCCGCTGGGCCGCGTGTGCCTGATGGCGCTGGCATTGGCGGCGCTGTTCCTCCTGTCCTTCGTCTGGGGGCGCTACGATGTGCCGCTGGGCGAGGTGGTGCGCATCCTGCTGTCCCGCCTGTTCCCCCTCACCCAGACGTGGACGGACAACATGGCCATCGCCGTCCACAACGTCCGCCTGCCCCGCATCCTGATGGCCTGCCTGGTGGGCTGTGCCCTGTCCGCCGCCGGTGCCAGCTACCAGACGGTGTTCCAGAACCCCATGGCCGCGCCGGACATTCTGGGCGCGTCCTCGGGAGCCTGCTTCGGCGCGGCGCTGGCCATCCTGCTGGGACAGGGCAGCGTCATGACCACGATTTTCGCCTTTTGCTTCAGCCTGCTGACGGTGGTGCTGGTCTACCTCATCGGCAGCCGTACCAGGGGCAGCAGGGTAGTGAGCATCCTGTTGGCCGGCATCATGGTGGGCTCGCTGTTCTCCGCCGGCACCTCCTACATTAAGCTGGTGGCCGACCCCGCCAACCAACTGCCTCAGATCACCTATTGGCTCATGGGCAGCCTGTCCGGCACGCGGCTGAAAACAGTGGGCTTCGCTGCCGCCTGCATGGCGGTTGGCTTGGTGCCCCTTCTGCTGCTTCGCTGGCGCATGAATCTGCTGACCTTGTCACCGGACGAGGCCCGCTCCATGGGCGTCAATACCGACCGGATCCGTCTGGCAGTGATCCTCTGTGCCACGGTGCTCACCGCGGCCAGCGTCTCCGTCTCCGGCATGATCGGCTGGGTGGGGCTGGTGATCCCGCACCTGAGCCGCCGCATCGTGGGCAACGACTGCCGGTATCTTCTGCCCATGTCCATGGTGTTCGGCGCAGGGTTTCTGCTGCTGGTGGACGATCTGGCCCGCTGCCTGACGGCGGTGGAGATCCCCATCGGTATCCTGACGGCCTTTGTGGGCGCACCCTTCTTTGTCTATCTCATGGTAAAGGGGGAGGACCGCCTGTGAAGCTGACTGTAAAGGAGCTTACCTATACATATCGCGGCGGCCATACGGCGCTGCGGAACATCTCTTTCGCGGCCCGGCAGGGAGAGCTTTTGTCGGTGCTGGGCCCCAACGGCGCGGGGAAAAGTACCCTGTTCCGCTGCATTCTGGGCGGTCTGCCGGACTATGGCGGCGCCATCCTGCTGGACGGGCGGGATGCCCGTACTTTGGACCAGCGGACGCTGGCCGCCCACATCGCCTACATCCCCCAGATACACCGCCCTACCTTTGGTTATTCCGTGCTGGACACGGTGCTGATGGGCCTGACCCGCCAGCTCTCGCCGTTCCGCTCCCCCTCCGCCCAGCAGGAGCAGCAGGCTTTGGCCACGCTGGAGCAGTTGGGTGTAGTGCATCTGACCTACCGTAATTTTGCGGAGCTGTCCGGCGGCGAGCAGCAGCTGGTGCTGATCGCCCGTGCTCTGTGTCAGCAGGCGGACATTCTGGTGATGGACGAACCCACGTCCTCGCTGGACTACGGCAACCAGCTTCGCGTGCTGCGCTGCGTCCATGATCTGTCCCGTCAGGGCTACACGGTGGTGCTCTCTACCCACGATCCCCAGCACGCTCTGCGCTTTTCCGACCGTGTGCTGGCCCTGTCCGGCGGCGCGGTAGCCGCGTTTGGTGCAACAAAGGAGGTTTTGACGGCAGAATTGCTCCGCCGTCTCTACGGCGTGGACGCGGCTCTGTTGGACACGGCCTACGGCCCCGCCATCGTGTCGAAAGGAGGAGAGGACCGTGTTCCGCTGGACGGATGACATGATTCGCTACATGGCGGATGCCGGACGCCAGACGGATTTCCACCGCCGCCTGACGGCGGAGCTGCTGCCGTATCTGTCGCCGCGGGATCATGTCTGCGACGCAGGCTGCGGTCTGGGATTTCTCTCGCTGGCGCTGGCGCCCCATGTCCGCCATGTGACGGCGGCGGACTGCGATGCCCAGGCCCTCTCGGTGCTGAAAGAGGAGCTGGCTGCGCGGCACATTGAAAACGTGACGCCGCTATGTACAGATATTTTCACTGACCGTCCCGCCGAACCCTACGACGCCATGGTGTTCTGCTTTTTCGGCAGCATGGACGAGATACTGTCCGTGGTCAGATCCCGGTGCCGCGGCACGGTCATCGCCGTCAAGCGCGACCATAGGGACCATCGTTTTACCGTGACAAAGCAGACCTTGGGAGAGAGTCACGGCGTGGCAGCTGCGGAAGCGCGGCTGACGGAGTTGAACATCCCCTATGAGCTGAAGCGGACGGCCTATCGGTTTGACCAGCCCTTCCGCGACTGGGAGGAGGCCCGCCTTTTTTTCGAGACGTACCGCCTCCGCGATGATGCGTCCCTTATCACGGATGGCTTCCTACGGGAGAAGCTGGAGCCCACCGGTGATGCAGCGTTTCCCTGGCACATACCGGTAGTTCGCCGTGCGGGGATATTTGTCTTTCAAACGTCAAAAATTCCTGAGAAACTTCCTCATGAAGCAAATCAGGAAGGAAAACGGAAATAAACCGGAAGTAAAAAAGGAAGAAAATGAGGAGGAAATTTGTCAATGAATGGAAAAAGATGGATGGCGCTGCTGCTGGCACTGGTGATGTCGTTCTCGCTGTTTGCCTGCGGTGCAAAGCCTGCGGAGAATACCGGTGACAACAGCCAGAACACCGCTGCAGATGGCACCACGCGGGTATTCACGGACTCCTGCGGCCGCGAGGTCACAGTACCTGTGAATGTGGAAAAAATTGCTGTTTCCGGCCCTCTGGCCCAGATCGTGGTTTTCGCCATGGCGCCGGATAAGCTGGTGGGTATCGCCAATGCGTGGGACGAAAGCGCTGCGGAGTTTTTGGATAAGAAATACTACAATCTGCCGATTTTGGGCCAGCTTTATGGCGGAAAAGGTGAGCTGAATCTTGAGACGCTGCTGGCCGCTGCGCCGGACGTGGTCATCGATGTTGGCGAGCCCAAGGGCAGTATTGCGGAGGATATGGATGACCTGCAGGAGCAGACCGGCATTCCCTTTGTCCACATCGATGCCTACCTTTCCTCTATGGATGATACATACGCCATGCTGGGAGACCTTCTGGCAATGCCCAACGAGGCGCAGGGGCGGGCGGACTACTGCCGCTTCGCCTATGACCGCATTGTATCCATCGCCGACAGCGTGGATAAAGTAAATCTCCTTTATATCACTGGAGATGAAGGACTTAACGTCATCGCACAGGGCTCCTTCCATGCCGAAGTCATCGACCTGCTCAGCAACAATCTGGCTGTGGTGGACGAGCCCTCCAGCAAGGGAACCGGCAACGAGGTGGACATGGAACAGATCCTCAACTGGAACCCCGATGTGATCCTGTTTGCACCGGGCAGCATCTACGACACCGTGGCCGGCAATGAGAGCTGGCAGACCATCTCCGCCATCCAGAGCGGCAAATACTATGAGGTCCCCATGGGCCCCTATAACTGGATGGGATTCCCGCCCAGCGTCCAGCGCCTGCTGGGTATGACGTGGATGGCCAAGGTCCTGTATCCCGAGGCGGCGGATTATGATCTCTATACCGAGGTCAGCACCTATTTCGAGCTGTTCTACCACTGCGACCTGACCCAGGCACAGTACGATGCGCTGGTGGCCAACTCTATCCCCGCAGCATCTGCGGCGGATCAGGTGGCCTGATCGGAAGCCATTGCAAACAAAGGACGCCCTGCGGCTTTGCGCCGCAGGGTGTCTGTGAATAGCCGCTGGTGCGGCAGGAGGTAAACACGATGAACACCATTTTTCAGACGCTGGTGTACCAGCGGGAGAAGGGACAGGACGCGGTGCTGGCCACCATCATCTGGGACGACGGATCCGCGCCCCGAGGTGCGGGCAGCCAGATGCTGGTGGGCCGCAACGGTCTGCTGGCCGGTACCATCGGCGGCGGCGCCGTGGAGGGGCGGTCCATTGCCATCGCCCGGGAGATGCTGGCTGACGGTACCGACAGCATGACGCGGGAGTTCCGGCTGCGCCGCGATGGCAGCGAGCAGAGCACCGGTATGGTCTGCGGCGGCGATGTGACCGTCTACTTCCGCCGTATTCCCTGCGGCGATGGGGCGTGGGATACACTGGCGGCGGAGGTGCTGCGGCGGGTCAGTACCCGCACGGTGGGCTGGCTGGTGCAGCCGCTGGACGGGACCATGCCCTATCTGATGGATGAAAATACTGTTAAGGCAAAATGCTTTACAATGCAGCTGCCCATCGGAGAACGGGCGTTGATCTTTGGCGCGGGGCACATCTCCAAGGCACTGGTGCCACTGCTGAGCAGTGTGGGGTTTAGGCCGGTGGTTTTTGACGACCGCCCCCAGTTCGCCACGCGGGAGCGGTTTCCCCAGGCGGACCAGGTCGTCTGCGGCGACTTCACCCGCATCCGCGATTACCTCACTGTGGAGCCGGAGGACTATGTGGTTATCATGACCAACGGCCACGAGTACGATTTCCAGTCGCAGGTGCAGGTACTGCAGCACAAGACGGCCTACGTGGGCGTCATCGGCTCCCGCAAAAAGACGGCCTTTGTCAACCAGCGGCTGCGGGACGCAGGCATCTCCGATGAGGCCATCGCCTTTGTGCATACGCCTATTGGCACCGCCATCAAGGCCGTGACGCCGGAGGAGATCGCCGTGTCCATCGCCGGCGAGATGATCCTGGTGCGGGCAGAGCGCCGCGAGGCCAACGGGGAGGTCCACCATGGCTGTCCCATGCACTGAGCATCTGTTCCTGACGGGCCGGAAGGGCGTGGGCAAGTCTACGCTGCTGCGAGCCGTGCTGGAAGGGAAGCGGCTGGGTGGCTTTTTCACCCGTCGGATAACGGGCATCTTTGAGAGGCCCTCCATCCACCTGCTGCGGGCGGCGGAGGGCCAGCAGCCGTCGCCGGAGAATCTGGTGTGTCTCTGCGGGGAGCGGCGGACGGATCTGTTCGACCGGTTGGGGCCCGCAGCGCTGGCGGACGCGGCGGATTGCGACGTGATCGTCATGGACGAGCTGGGGCCATCGGAGGCGGCGGCACTGGAATTCCAGAAAGCGGTGCTGGCAGCGCTGGACGGCGATAAGCCGGTGTATGGCGTTTTGCAGCAGGCGGACAGCGAATTCCTGGGCCGTGTGGCGGCGCACCCGCGGGTGCGGGTCGTTACCGTGACGGAGGAGAACCGCGACCGGCTGCGGCAGCAGCTCTGTGGCGAAAAGTGAATCGAAAGAGTGTGTCTTTGACCGGCTCCGCACAGGTGCGGGGCGGTCAGGGGCGCGCTTTTTTTCGCAGCACAGAGGAATGTCCTTTTCTTTGGACAGCGGATACGGTATAATCAGCATAAAGACAGCGAAGGCAGCCGCAGCGCAGGTGCCATGGCGGCGTGACCAAAAGATCACGGGAAACGAGGGATGCGGGATGGAATTGCAGATCTGGATGGGCCGCGCCGGTGCGGGCAAGAGCCGCAGGGTGCTGGAGACAATGCAGGAGCGGCGGCAGCGGCCGCAGATCCTGCTGGTACCGGAGCACGCCTCCCACGAGGCGGAGCTGGATCTGTGCCGTGCGCTGGGTCCCACAGCCAGCCGCGATGCGGAGGTGCTGAGCTTCCGAAATCTGGCCACCCGCGTACTGGCCCAGACCGGCGGACTGGCGGACGTAACGCTGGATGCTGGCGGCAAGCTGCTGACCATGCGGCGGGCGCTGCAGGAGGTGAGCAGCAGACTGACGGTGTTTGCGCGGCCCTCCCAACGGCCGGCGTTTCTGCGGCAGCTGGTGGCGCTGGCCGATGAGCTGTACGCCTATCAGGTGACGCCGGAGATGCTGCTGGCGCAGGTGGCGGACATGGAGGGCGCGGCTGGGGATAAGCTGCGGTCCGCGGCGCTGATCTACGGCGCCTACGATGCCCACCTGCGGGGGGAGGGGTTCGACGCCCGCTCCCGCGTGCAGAAGCTGTGCGACGCCCTGCCGGAGTCGGACTATCTGATGGGCAAGGACGTGTATGTTGACGGGTTCTCCTACTTCAATCGGGTGGAGGAGGACATTTTGGAGACGGCGCTGCGGCAGGGGAACTGCCTGACGGTGACGCTGCTGGGAGACGAGTCGGACCCGCAGCTGTTCCAGAACGCCCTGCGGCAGAGAGATCGCCTGAAACGGATGGCAGCGTTGGTACACGCAAAATGTGAAGTAGAAACACTTGCCGGCAAAAACAATGGGCCGCTGGGGTATCTGGAGCGCTGCTTCTTCGATGGAGAGGAGCCGTGGCAGGGGGAGGAGCCGCCCATCCGGCTGTATCAGGCGGAGACAGCGTTCTCCGAGGCGGAATATGTGTCCGCCTGTGTGCGGCGGCTGGCCCGACAGGGCTGCCGTTGGCGGGACATCGGTGTGGCGGCGCGGAACATGGAGGTATACGGGCCGCTTTTGGAGGCGGTGTTCCGCAGGGACGGCATCCCCGCCTACATCAGCCGGCGCAGCGACATCTTGGAAAAGCCGGTGCTGACCATGGTGCTGTCGGCGGTGGACGCCGTTACCGGCGGATTTGAGTATGAGGACGTGTTCCGGTGCCTGAAAACCGGCATGGCGGGTATCTCAGCAGCGGAGTGCGATATGCTGGAAAACTATGTGATCCGGTGGCAGATACGGGGCGGCATGTGGCTGAAGGAAGCGGATTGGACCGCCGATCCAGACGGCTACGGACAGAAGATCAGCGAAGCGCGGCGGCAGCGGCTGGAGGAGGTCAACGCGGTGCGCCGTCGCGTGCGCGTGCTGTTTCTGGAACTGAGCGAGGGACTGAAGGCAGGTAAAACCATACGGGATAAAGCAGAAGTACTTTACAGGTTTACAGAGCACGCGGGAGTGCCGGAGACACTGAAAGACCAGACGGCGACACTGTACGACGGGGGACAGGTGCAGCTGGCGGAGGAGTACAGCCAGCTGTGGAGCATCTTCTGCGGCGTGCTGGACCAGTTCGTGGAGCTGCTGGGCGACGTAGAGGTGGACGGGCAGGAGTTTGCCCGCTTGCTGCGGCTGGTGCTGAGCCAGTACGCTGTGGCTACCATTCCCGCCACGCTGGATCAGGTGAAGGTGACGCCCATCACGCGGAACGACCGGCACACGGTGCGGCACCTGTTTTTGTTGGGCGCCAACGACAACGTGCTGCCCACGGTGGAGACGGGGGGCGGGCTGCTGGACGCTCAGGAGCGGGAGCTTCTGCAGCAGCGGGGCATCCTGCTGTCGGACGCCACGTTTGACCCCCTCGGCGCGGAATTGCAGAATATTTATGCGTGTCTGGCACAGCCCACGGCATCGCTGACGGTGACGTGGCCGGTGACGGACGGCGCGGGCGGGCAGCTGCTGCCGTCTTTTGTGGTGGAGCGCATCGGGCGGTTGTTCCCGCAAATCACGGTGGAGCGGGAGGACGGCGCCTATCGGCGGGAGCTGCCGGCACCGGCGCTGGCGCTGGCCGGTCAGGAGATGGGCGGGCCGCTGTGGCGGTATTTTGCAGGGAGCGGGCAGGCCCCGCTGCTGGCGCGGATGGAGCAGGCGCGATCCATGGGCCGCGGCAGGCTGTCGCCTCAGGCGGTGCAGACGCTGTATGGGCGGCGCATTGCCATGTCCGCGTCCCGTATCGACCGGCTGAAAAGCTGCCATTTCGGGTATTTTATGGAGTACGGCCTGCGAGCCAAGGAGCGGACAAGCGCCGGTTTCGAGGCACCAGAGGTGGGCACATTCATCCACTATCTGTTGGAGAACGTAAACCGTGACGTGTGCGCGCGCGGCGGCTACGGTGAGGTGGACAAGCCTGCGCTGCGGCAGCTGGTGCACCACTATGTGGACCTGTATGCCCAGACCATGATCGACGGCTACGACCAGAAGGGGGCGCGATTCCGGTATCTTTTCTCGCGGCTGCGGGAGACGGCCTGCGCCATCGTGGAGAACATCGCCGACGAGATGGCGGTATCGGATTTCCGGCCCATTGCCTTCGAGCTGGGCTTCGGCGGGAAGGACGGCCAGCTGCCGGCCATCACCGTGACAGAGGGCAGCACGGCCCTGTCGGTGCGGGGCAAGGTAGACCGCGTGGACGGCTGGATAAAGGACGGAAAGCTGTATCTGCGGGTGGTGGACTACAAGACCGGCCAGAAGGCATTCGACCTGTCGGATGTGCGGTACGGGCTGGGTATCCAGATGCTGCTGTACCTGTTCGCCCTGCAGAAGGAGGGCAGCGGATATTTCGGGATGCCGGTGGTGCCGGCCGGCGTGCTGTATACGCCGGCGCGGGAGATCATCTCGCGGGAGGACCGCAGCATCCCGCCGGAGAAGCTGGAGGCCGTGCTGCGGCGGAAGCTGCGGCGTACCGGCATGCTGTTGAGCGAGCCGGAGGTGCTGCGGGCCATGGAGCACAGTGCGCTGGAGAAGCCGTGCTACCTGCCCATCGGGAAGGTGACGGATGGACAGCCTGCGGCGCTGCTGCCCAATCTGCTGGTGGACACGGCGGAGATGGGCAGGATGGCGCGATACATCGACAGCCTGCTGCACCGCGTGGCGCGGGAAATCGGAGACGGCAACATCGATGCCGACCCCTGCACCCGCGGGCCGCAGGACAGCGCCTGCACCTGGTGCGCGTTCCGGGCGGCATGCTGGTTCGACGAGAAACGGGACAAGCCGCGCTATCTGAGGAAAATAACGCCGGAGGAGTTCTGGCAGACGGTAGACAGGGAGGTGGAGCACCATGGGTGAGCTGAAGCTGACGGAGCAGCAGCACGCGGCGGTATTTGACCGCGGCGGAAGTCTGCTGGTGTCCGCCGCAGCCGGTTCCGGCAAGACGAAGGTACTGGTGGAGCGGGTGTTCTCCTATCTGACGCAGGAGCGCGCCAATGTGGACGATTTTCTCATCATCACCTACACCCGCGCGGCGGCGGCGGAGCTGCGGGCGCGGCTGGCCTCGGAGCTGGCGGCGCGGGTGGCGGAGACACCGGAGGACCGGCACCTGCGGCGGCAGATGTTCCGCGTGTATCAGGCGGATATCAAGACGGTGGACGGCTTCTGCGCATCGCTGCTGCGGGAGCACATCCACCTGTTGGAGCCGGTGGACGGGCGGTGTCTGACGCCGGACTTCCGTGTATTGGACGAGGCTGAGGCACAGCTGCTGCGGGAGCGGGCGCTGGAGCGGACCATGGAGACGTTCTATCAGGACATCGAAAACGGCGATGAAGAGGCGGCGCAGCTGGCGGGTACGCTGGGCGCGGGACGGGATGACAGGGCCCTGACCGCGCTGGTGCTGGAGCTGCACAGCAAGATCCAGAGCCATCCCTACCCCGAGAAGTGGCTGCAGGCCGCGGCGGAGAGCTGGCGGCAGCTGCCCTCATCGCTGGCAGACAGCGACTACGGCAGGACGGTGATGGAGGACACAGTGCGGCGGGCCTTGTTCTGGGCGGGGCAGCTGGAACGGGCCGTGGCCGCCATGGAGGACTGCGAGCCGGTATACAAGGCCAACGCGGCCCAGTTTCTGGCGGCGGCGGCAGAGCTGCGCCGGTACGAGCAGGCGTCTCAGGAGGGCTGGGACGCCATGGGCCGCGTGCAGCCGGTGCTGCAGCGGGCCGGTACGGTGAAAAACGGTGAGAACGACGAGGCCAAGGCGGCGGCCAAGGCCGTGCGGGAGAAATACAAGAAGGCCAAGGAGGAGATGACCGCGCCCTACCTCGTGACGGAGCGGGAGCATCTGGAGGATCTGCAGGCAGCAGCGCCGTCCATGCTGGCACTGCTGCGTCTGACGGAGCGGTTCTCCCAGCGCTACCAGGCGGAGAAGGTGCGGCGCAATGCCATGGATTTCTCCGACCAGGAGCACTACGCCGTGACGCTGCTGTGCGGTCAGGACGATGAACCAGCGGATCTGGCGCGGCAGGTGTCCCAGCGGTATCAGGAGATCATGGTGGACGAGTATCAGGATACCAATGAGGTGCAGGACTGCATCTTTCAGGCCATTTCCAGGGAGGGGCGGAATCTGTTTACCGTGGGCGATGTGAAGCAAAGCATCTACCGGTTCCGGCTGGCGGACCCCACCATCTTTATGGATAAGTACCGGCAGTTCGCCGACGCGGCGGATGCCGAGGAGGGCCAGCCCCGCCGCATGGTGCTCAGCCGCAACTTCCGGTCCCGCGGGGAGGTACTGGAGGCCACTAACTTCGTCTTTTCGGACATCATGTCCCAGGAAATGGGGGAGATGGACTACACCGATCAGGAGAAGCTGTACTTCGGCGCGGCGTACTATACCCCAGCAGCGGGGCGGGAGACGGAGCTGCACGTGGTCAGTGTGGAGGACACACCGGACCAGGCGCTGGACCGCACTGAGGCGGAGGCCCGCTTTACAGCGCGGCGCATCCGGCAGCTGCTGGATGAGAAGTTCCCCGTGCAGGCGGGGGAGGGCGCAATGCGGCCGGTACGGCCGGAGGACATCGTTATCCTCATGCGGTCGCCCCGCTCGCGGATGCAGACGTTCACCCGTGCGCTGGCGCGGGAGGGCATCCCCTGCGGCAGCGGGGAGAGCGAGGACTTTTTCAGCGCCATGGAGATCGCGGTGACGGTGTCGCTGCTGGAGATCGTGGACAATCCGCGGCAGGACGTGCCGCTCATCGGCGTACTGCGCTCGCCGCTGGTGGGGTTGTCTCCCAATCAGCTGGCGGCCATCCGCGCCGTGCTGCCGGAGGGAGACTACTACGATGCGCTGTGTCAGGACGAGAGCAACGCGGCACGGGAGTTCCTGACGCTGCTGAATGAGCTGCGGCAGGCGGCGCGGGAGATGCCGGCGGACGACCTGCTGTGGTACATCTACGACCGGTGCCATGTCATGGCTATTTTCGGAGCCATGGAAGATGGGGCAATGCGGCAGGCGCGGCTGACGGCGCTGTACGACTACGCGCGGCAGCTGGTGCAGAGCGGGAAGGCGGGGCTATTCGACTTCATCAGTCATCTGCGGCAGCTGCTGGAAAACGGCGACGCACCGACGCTGGGGACAGCCCAGGCGGCGGAGGGCGTGCAGATCATGAGCATCCACCGGTCCAAGGGACTGGAGTTCCCTGTGGTGATCCTGGCGGATCTCCAGCGCAGCTTCAACCGGCAGGACCTGAACCGGCCGGTGCTGGTGCATCCGGAGCTGGGGCTTGGCACGGATCGGGTGGATCGGGAAAGACACATCCGCTACGCCACCATCTCCAAGGAGGCGCTGGCGCTGCGGCTGGAACGGGAGGCCAAGGCCGAGGAGATGCGCATCCTCTATGTGGCCATGACCCGGGCCAGAGAGAAGCTCATCCTCATCGACTGCCGCAAGGGGATGGAGAAGAAGCTGCGGGATCTGACGGCCATGACCGGTATGCCGGTGCCGCCGGAGGCGGTGGCCGATGCGGACTCGCCTGGGGAGTGGGTGCTGCTGTCGCTGCTGCACACGACGCAGGCAGCGGCGCTCCACGGTATAGCAGGCGTGCGGCCGGAGGTGCTGACGCAGGCGCCGGACAGCTGGTCCATCCGGCTGTGGCACGAAAACGGTGAGGCATCGGGGACGGCGGTAGAGGACGCGGAGGAGGCTGGCGTGCCTCAGGACTTCACGGAACCGGATCGGGCGGCGCTGGACTTCGTATATCCCCACGCAGCGGTGACCACGGTGCCCACCAAGATCACGGCCACCCAGTTGAAGGGGCGGGAGCTGGATCAGGAGGTGGCGGGGGGCGCAGGCACTGTCCGCAGGCCCTCGGAGCCGGAAAAGCCCCGCTTTTTGCAGGAAATACACGGACTGTCCGCCGCAGAGCGGGGTACGGCCATCCATCTCGTGATGCAGTACCTGCCGATGGACACGGCGGCGGAGGAGCAGTCCGTGGCGGCTCAGGTACAGGCGCTGGAGCAGCGGCGACTATTGACGCCGGCCCAGGCGGAGGCGGTGGACAAGCGGGCCGTCGCGGCGTTTCTGCGGTCGCCGCTGGCGGATCGCATCCGCGGCGCAGAGCAGGTATGGCGGGAATACCGCTTCGCCCTGCTGATGCCAGCGGAGCGGTATGCAGGCGGCGCAGAGGGCGAGGAGATGCTCTTACAGGGTGTGGCGGATTGTGTGTTCCGGAAGGATGGCGCGCTGACGGTGGTGGACTTCAAGACCGACCGCGTCACGGCGGAGGAAGCTCCCGCCCGAGCCGAGATATACCGCGGGCAGCTCCAGGCGTACAGCGACGCACTGAGCCGCATCATGGAAATGCCGGTGGAGCGGCGGGTGTTGTACTTTTTCCAGTGCGGGCAGGAAATTTCTTTGTAGATCCTGTGAAAAAAGCTTGCAATTTGGAAAGATATATGCTATCATCACAGATGCGTTTGTGGATATACCACGGCGACGAGTGAACCAGAAAGGGGTGAACATGAGCAATGAAGGAAGGAATCCATCCCAATTATCAGCAGACTACTATCAAATGCGCCTGCGGTAATGTGATTGAGACAGGTTCTACGAAGAAGGATATTCGCGTGGAAGTCTGCTCTAAGTGTCACCCCTTCTTCACCGGCAAGCAGAAGCTGGTGGATACCGGCGGACGTGTTGCCAAGTTCAACAAGCGTTTCGGTCTGGACAAGTAAAAGAGACACGTCACATCACAAGACCCGTACCATTTGGTACGGGTCTTGTTTGTTTACATTTGCTGCAAAATACGATATACTATAAACAATTCAGTCGGGGGAGGGCCTATGGAACGAAGGACCATCGAAGAAAACAAGGAGAAGAAACGGGACTACGCGGTGCTGGTGGGGCTGCGGTCGCCGGTGCTGGGCGCGGACAGCGCCGATGAGGAGAGCCTGGCGGAGCTGGGGGCACTGGTGGAGACAGCCGGCGGTGAGCCGGTGGGCACCATCCTCCAGAGCCGCGAGAAGCCGGACCCCCACAGCTTTATCGGCGAGGGCAAGGTGGAGGAGGTCAAGCGCATGGTGGAAAACAGCGACGCCACCATGGTCATCTTCGACAACGACCTGTCACCCTCCCAGATACGGGTGCTGACGGAGCTGTGCGGTGTGCAGGTACTGGACCGCAGTGGGTTGATCCTGGACATCTTCGCCCAGCGGGCCAAAACAAAAGAGGGCTGTTTACAGGTGGAGCTGGCACAGTACCAGTACCTGCTGCCGCGGCTGGTGGGCATGTGGACCCATCTGGAGCGGCAGGCGGGCACCAGCGGCAAGGGACCTATCGGCTCCAAGGGCCCCGGCGAGACGCAGCTGGAGACGGACCGGAGGCACATCCATCGGAAGATCGACAAGCTGAAGGCAGAGCTGGAGGAGGTACGCCGCGTGCGGGGCACCCAGCGGCAGCGCCGGATGAAAAACGAGATCCCCGTGGTGGCCATCGTGGGCTACACCAACGCGGGCAAGTCCACGCTGCTCAACGCCATCACCGGCGCGGGTATCCCCGCCAACGACCGGCTGTTCGATACGCTGGACACTACCACCCGCCTGCTGACGGTCAGCGATACGCTGGATGTGGTGATCTCCGATACGGTGGGGTTTATCCGCAAGCTGCCCCATCAGCTGGTGGAGGCATTCAAGGCCACGCTGGAGGAACTGGAGTACGCCGATCTGCTGCTGCACGTTATCGACGTGTCCAATCCGGAGTGGCGGGAGCAGGCCCGCATTGTGGATGAGCTCATCCGCGAGCTGGGCGCGGAAGGCATCCCCTGTATCCGCGTGTACAACAAGTGCGACGTGGCATTCACCGCCCAGCAGGAGCGGGAGAAGGACGCCGTATATATCTCCGCCAGGACCGGCGAGGGCATCCCTGCGCTGCTGGAGGCCGTGGATAAGCGGCTGGACAAGGGCACGAAGCGGGTGGTCATCCACCTGCCCTACGACAAGGCGGGACTGCTGGACGGGCTGTACCGCGAGGCCAAGGTGGAGGGCGTGGAATACGGCGAGACGGTGGATGTGACGGCGGTGTGTACACCACGTATCATGGGGCGGCTGAAGGCGTACATCGAGGGCTGGATGGAGCCGAAGGAGGACTGGGAATGATGCTGACAACGGAGCGGCTGGTGCTGCGGCCCTGGCAGGAGGAGGACGCGGAGAGCCTGTACCGCTACGCCTGCGACGGACAAGTTGGCCCCGCGGCGGGATGGAAGCCCCACGAGTCCGTGGAGGAGAGCCGCCGGATCATCCGAACGGTGCTGTCCCAGCCGGATACGCTGGCGGTACTGCTGCGGGAACGGCCGGAGGAGACCATCGGTTCCGTGGGCGTATTTCCCACCGATGCGCCGGATGGGAAAGGTGAGCCGGAGATCGGCTACTGGATCGGACGGCCCTTCTGGGGACAGGGGTTCATCCCTGAGGCGGTGCGGGAGCTGCTGCGCTGGTGCTTTGCGGAGCGGGGGGCGGTACGTGTCTGGTGCGGCCATTCCCCGGGGAACGACAAGTCCCGACGCGTCATCGAGAAGTGCGGGTTCACCTATGTTTGCGACGGCCTCCCCACGCTGTGGCCCGATGGGCAGGAGCGGCCTACCTGCTACTATGCTATCGCCCGAGAGGACTGGGAGAAGGAGGCACGGCATGGGTGAGTTTCGCGTGCCGTTTCAGGCGGCGGACAGCGAGTTCGTGGAAAAGCGATCCCGTTTCATCAGCCATCTGCTGCCGGTGGAGTCCGAGGAGGACGCCCGGGCGTTCATCGCCCAGATCAAGAAGCAGTACTACGATGCAAGGCACAACTGCTGGTGCTATCTCATAGGGGAGAACGTGGTGCGGTACAGCGACGACGGCGAGCCCCAGGGCACGGCGGGACAGCCCATGCTCAACGTGTTCCAGCGGGAGAACGTTACCAACGTGGTATGCGTGGTGACGCGGTACTTCGGCGGCATTTTGCTGGGAGCCGGCGGGCTGACACGCGCCTATTCCAAGGGGGCACGGGACGCTCTGTGCGCCGCGGGGTACGCAGTGATGGGGCGGTGGGCCGTTGTGGACATCCCGTGCTCCTATGCGCTGTTCGAGCGGGTGCGGCTGGAGGCCGCCGCGCAGGGCGGCACGGTTGACGACACCCAGTACGGTGCGGACATCCATCTGACGGTGTCACTGCCGGAGGAGAGAGTGGAGACCTTACAAGAACGGCTCACCGAGTTGTCCGCCGGAGGCGTCCGGCTCGCGGTGCTGTCGGCGGAGTTCCGCCCGGGGCCGCGGCAGGAGCTTTGAGCATTTATGCCGGAATGCTGGGGGATATTTTGGTTTTTTTAACGGAATGTTTACAGCTTATCCCTTGTGCGCCAGCGGCGAACATGATATACTGGTATTGTAAAGATACAAGTGCGTATCTGCCCGAAATTGGACAGATACGCCATTTTTTTAAGGAAAGGAATGGTAATTTGACGAGAAGAACGGTACAGGAGGAGCAGGCGCGCCTGCGGAAGCAGCGGAAGAAGGCACAGGGCTTTTTGTCCATCTTCAAAAAACCCCTGCATGAGTCACTGACATCGGTGCTGCCCATCATGCTGATCGTGCTGGCGCTGGGCTTTACCATCGCGCCGGTGCCCAACAACGCCATGATGGCATTTCTGCTGGGAGGCGTGCTGCTCATCGTGGGCATGGGTCTATTTACGCTGGGGTCGGAGATGTCCATGATCCCGCTGGGTCAGGCGGTGGGCAGCGAGATCACGCGGTCCAAGAATGTCTGGATCATCGTGGGCATCAGCTTCCTCATCGGCATCATTATCACCGTGGCAGAGCCGGACCTGCAGGTGCTGGCCAACCAGGTACCGGCCATTGAGAATAATGTCATCATCTGGTCCGTGGCAGTAGGCGTGGGCGTGTTTCTGGTCATCGCGCTGCTGCGCATCCTGCTGGGTATCCAGCTGAGGTGGCTGCTGATCGGGTTCTACATATTGGTGTTCGGACTTGCCATGTTCGTCTCACCGGATTTCTGGGCGGTGGCTTTTGACTCCGGCGGCGTCACTACCGGCCCCATGACCGTACCGTTCATCATGGCGCTGGGCGTGGGCGTCAGCGCCGTCCGCAGCGACAGGCAGGCAGGCGGCGACAGCTTTGGCCTGGTGGCACTGTGCTCCATCGGACCTATCATCACGGTACTGCTGCTGGGACTTCTGTACCAGCCGGATGGCAGCGCTTACACCAACACGGTGATGCCGGATGCCAAGGACACGGTGGAGATGTTCCACGCTTATGTGGACGCGCTGCCGGAGTACTTCGCGGAGACGGCCAAGGCGCTGGCTCCCATTGCCGCGTTTCTGGTGCTGTTCCAGCTGGTGACCCGGAGGCTGAAGCGCCGCACGCTGCTGAGCATGGCGGTGGGCCTGGCCTACGTGTACGTGGGGCTTGCACTGTTCCTCACAGGCGTCAATGTGGGCTTCATGCCTGTGGGCAGCTTCTTGGGCGGCAGCATCGCGGGGCATACATATAACTGGATACTTATCCCCATCGCCATGGTCATCGGCTACTTCATCGTGCAGGCGGAGCCGGCGGTGCATGTGCTGAACAAGCAGGTGGAGGAGATCACGGCGGGAGCCATTCCCGCCCATGCCATGAACATCGCCCTGTCCGTGGGCGTGGCGGTGTCGCTGGGCCTTGCCATGATCCGCGTACTCACCGGCATCTCTATCATGTGGTTCCTCATCCCGGGCTACGCCATCAGCCTGGCGCTGAGCTTTGTGGTGCCGGAGATATTCACGTCGGTGGCCTTCGACTCCGGCGGCGTGGCATCGGGCCCCATGACGGCCACATTCCTGCTGCCCTTCGCGTTGGGCGCGTGCGCGGCGGCGGGAGGAAATCTGGTGACGGATGCCTTCGGCGTGGTGGCCATGGTGGCCATGACACCGCTGGTGACCATCCAACTGCTGGGCGTCAGCTATCAGCGGAAACTGAAGCAGGCCAAGGCGACAACGGCGGCTCCCGTAACGGCGGAGCCCATCATCGAGCTGTGTTGACGGGGGTGACGGGATGAATAAGAGACTGTACTATATCATTACCATCACCAATCGGGTGATGGGCAGCAAGCACTTTCTGGATTTCTATCGGGCCTTCGGCGCGCCGGTGGTATTCTCGGCGCTGGGCCGCGGAACAGCCAGCGACGACGTGCTCAGCTATCTGGGACTGGAGGCCACGGAGAAATCTGTGCTGTTCTCCGTGGTGACGCCGCAGATCAAGGACGTGTTGATGCGGGAGCTGGTGGACACCATGCACATCGACCGGCCGGGCAGCGGTATCGCCGTATGCCTGCATCTGAGCAGCGTGGGCGGGAGATCCGCCATGCAGTATCTCATCTCCGGCGGCACAGACGTAGAGCCGGATCTGACGGTAAAGGAGGAGGAACGTATGAGCAATTCCGGTTATGAGCTGGTGGTGGCCATCGCCAACGGCGGCTATTCCGATATGGTGATGGAGGCGGCATCCGCCGCAGGCGCACAGGGCGGTACCGTGCTGCACACCCGCGCTGCCGATGCGGCCAACGGCAATAAGTTCTTCGGTATGGCCATCACCGAGGAGCGGGAGATGATCCTGCTGGTAACGCCGGCGGAGAAGCGTGCCGCCATCATGCAGGCCATCATGGAGAAGGCGGGAGCCCAGTCGGAGGCCCAGTCTGTGGTGTTCTCCGTGGCGCTGGACGAGGTAGCGGGCCTTTACAGCGTGGAGAGCTGACGGTACATCGAAAAAACGCCCTGCGGTCAATCCGCAGGGCGTTTTTTATGCAGACGGCAAAGCAGAGAAGCGGCGGCGCTGCTGACGCGGCGATAGAGCCGCCACAGCGGCGACAGGGCGCACCAGATGCGGCAGTACAGACGGTAGCCGGTGCCGGACAGGTCCACCGGACGGTCGCCGCGGTAGAAGCCGGTAAGTACACCGATGACCTGGCTCTCCTGCACTCGCTCCGTGGTCAGGCAGTTGTCACCGCGGATGAGGTAGCCCTCCGGCAGGACGCGTATCACCCGATGCAGGACATATTTCTCCCCCACGCGATACAGCGGGACATCGTAGCAGCGCAGGCGGCCCTGGGGCGGGCGGAGAATGACGGTGTCGCGGCCCGAGCGCAGCATGGGGTACATGCTGGTGCCCCACGTGGTGGCGGCGTAGACGCCCTCGGACGCCAGCACGTCCTCAATGCGGCAGGGGGTCATGGCTCCAGAAAGCCGTTATCGGCCATCTGGCGGAGCATGGCGGCTACATCGGCGGCGGCCTGCTCCGGTGTCACGTCGTAGGTCAGGGTCAGGCGCTCCACCAGCTGCGGCTCCGTCAGGCATTCCTGCAGGCCCTTCCAGATGATGCCGCCGGTCTCGTTGAGCTTCACCATGCCGTGAAAGTGGCGGGCGGCGTCGCCGGTGGCTACCACCACGGGTGCGCCCAGCACCTCACGGAGAATGAATCCGGATCTGAGTTTCATCACAATGCACTTCCTTCTTCGCCACAGCCATCAGGGCGGCGGTAATTTTCGTAGGGGAGACCGGTGAGGGCCTCGAAGCTGCAGCGGACGGCGTCGTCCGTCATGCCGCAGGTCAGCCGGTACACGGGGACACGGCGCAGCAGTGCGTCCAGAAAACCAAGGGTGAGGTACTCCAGGGCGGGATCGTCCCGATGGTACGTCTGGCGGAACAGGGGCGCCAGCGCCTGCTCCGGCGGCAGGCGGCAGATGCGGTCCGTGCCGCGCTCCAGCAGGCAGACACCGCAGAGTGGGACACTGATGGGACTCTGCCACCGCTCCTTACCGGCCCAGGGGGAGCCCCAGACGCGGACGGTGCCGTCAGGCTCCAGCGACAGAAATGGCTTGTCGCCGTTGACCACGGTGACGCGGCTGCCCAGGTACTGTCTCCACAGTCGGACATGGGTGGTCTTGCCGGTGCCGCTGGGTGCGGTGAACAGGTAGGCGGCGCCATCGAAGGCGACGGCGGCACCGTGCATCAGAAACCGGTGGTGGGCGGGGAGCTGCGCGGCCAGACTGTCGTGGATGCAGAGGAACTCCAGATAGGCAGGGGAGGCTGCGCCGTCTGCCATGCGCATCGCCGTCTCGGGTTCGGCACAGGCGGTGAGGACGGCGGGGGACTGGGGCGGCGCGATCTCGTAATCTTGACAGAGCCGCCGCGTCAGCGGATGCTGGGCTGTGATCTCCGCAGGAAGGCCCGCGGCATCGATCCAGAAATGTTCCATGGGGCCTCCTTTCAGGCGTCCTGCGGGGGCACCAGCGCTACCGTGCGGTCCGCGATGGACAGCGCGGCGGGGCGGTGAGTGACGATGAGCACGGTCTTGTCCGTCATCTGCCGCAGGTTGGACAGCAGACGGGCCTCTGTGGCCTCGTCCAGCGCGCTGGTGGCTTCGTCCAGCAGCAGCACGGGGCGGTCGGCGAAGATGGCCCGGGCGATGGCGATACGCTGGAGCTGGCCCTCGGACAGACCCGCACCCCGCTCACCAATGGGAGTGTCCAGTCCCTGCTCCAGCGCGGCGGTGAAATCGTCGGCACAGGCGATGTGCAGCGCCCGCAGGATGCGGGCTTCATCGTTGTGGGAGGGGGCGTCGGAGAAGGCTACGATCTGGCGGATGGTGCCGCTGAGCAGGTGGTTGCCCTGGGGCACGTAGGAGAACAGGCCGCGCCAGCCGGCGTCCAGGGGGCGGTCGCCATCGGCGCTCCGCAGAAAGCATGCGCCGCTGTCCAGAGGGTAGATGCCCATCAGCAGCTTCAGAACGGTACTCTTGCCGCAGCCGGAGGGGCCGGTGAGGGCGATGCAGCTGCCCTTATCCACAGTGAGGTCCAAGTGGGAGACAGTGGACGGCGGTGTCTCATTGCCGCGGCTATGGTAGGTGAAGCAGGCATCATGCAGGCCAAAGGCGTGCAGCTCCTGCTGGTAGAAGCGGTGTATCTCCAATGCGGGGACGGGGGAGACTGTGAGATCGTCAGGGAAGTGCTCCGCCTCCTGCAGGCGCTCGGCGCTGGCCAGCATGGCGTAGAAGCGGGGAAGGTAGCCGGTGAGATTGGCGAAGGGACCCTGTATCTGGGTAATGAGCTGCTGCACGGCGGCGAACACGCCGTAGCTCATGGTGCCGTGGAGGATGCCGCTGCCGCAGTAGATGACGCCTACCAGCAGGAATCCGTACATGGCGGCGCTGAAGCCCACGTTGCACAGGTTAGAGAACCGTGTGCGGGCCATGCGGGCCTGACGGTGGGCGTCCATGCGGGCATCGGCGTCCGCCGATACGGCCTTCTCGCGTCCGAAGATACGGACTACCAGCAGGCTGGACAGGCAATCCTGCAGGTAGATACGGAGACGGCCGTTTGCCTCCTGTATCCGTTTATGCAGGCGCTTGAGGGTACGGCGGAACACGGTGGCCAACAAGGCCAGTACGATGCCTGCCGGCAGGATGATGGCGGCCAGCCGTGGCTCCATGCGCAGCAGCACCGCCGCCGCAGCAATCAGGCGGACCAGCATGCCCGCGGCATTGGGAATTACCTGAGCCAGCGTGTCCGCCGTCACGGCGGTATCAGAGGTCAGGCGATTCAGCCACTCGCCGGAGTGCACGGCGGATACGGCGGCGTAGTCCTTTCGCAGCAGCGTCTGGAACAGGCGGGCCTTGAAGCGGTTTTCCAGCGTAGCGCGGGTGTACTCACTGAGGTGGCGGTCCACCGCGCGGAGAACGATCTGGAAAGCCATCAGGCCCACCAGCCAGATAGCACTGCGGACAAAGGTCTGGGTCTGGCCGGCGGTGGCTGCGTCGATCAGCGCCCGCAGGATCAGCGCGTAGCCTACGCCGCACAGGGCCAGAACAGATTGCACCGCCAGCAGCAGGGCGGTGAGGTATCCGGCACGGCCCGCCACCGAGGCGATCCAACGGATGACGCCGGATGCCGGCGCAGCAGAACGGGGCATAGTATTCCTCCCCAAAATGGTCTGGATAGGCAGAAAGCTGTCGGTACGACGGCAAAATGCACATATACAACTAATTATACGGTTCAAGGCGGGCCGCGTCAAGTGATTTGGGGGCAGGAGGGAGGCTTTTGGTGTCTGCGGATAAAAAATTTTTGTAAAGTCAAGATAAAAATTGCGAAAGGTAGGGAGAAATTTTAATACCTTCGGCAGCGCAGGCGGATTTGAAAGCCTCTGCGGGCGTTTTCCAGCCAAGGGAAGCACGGTAATAGGTGTTCATCCATCTGGAAACAGCGATGCAGTCTGCCTGCGTCACAGCGGCCAGAGAACGGCCCTTCTTGAACCAGCGGCGAATCATACGGTTGGCGTTTTCGTTGCTGCCGCGCTCACAGCTGGTGAACGGATGACAGTAGTAGCAGTATGTGCGCCGGTAGCCAGTTGGGGAGTGTTCCAGGCGGTGGGCGTTAGAGAACTCCACGCCGTTATCCATGGTAATGCTCTTGAAGATATGCCGGAAGTCAGAGCGGCGCTGAAGGTGATCCAGCACGGCCACCACGGAGGCAGCATCCTTACGCGGGACTTTGAAGATCAATTCCATGCGAGTCAGACGCTCCGTCATGACAACGATAGATTCACCAATACCCTGCTTTTTGCCTACAACGCTATCCATCTCCCAATGGCCAAAGGTGGAGCGCTCCGCGATAATCTTCGGACGCTGCTCAATACTGGTACCGTGTCGGGCAGGCTTTTTCTGCTTGTCCTGCTTCCAGGGATGCTTACGGATGCCATGCTCAGGCAGATCAGAGGGGCGTGCATCCAGCAGGCCACGCCGGAGGTAGCGGTAAATAGTATCCTCGCAGAGATAGCCGAGATCAGAAGTGCGTAAAGACGCCGCTACCCACGCGGGGGAGCGGCGTTCTTTTTTGATATACAGGGATATGTAGGAGAGCAACTCACCGTCAGCAGCAGCCTTCAGAGGAGCGCCGCAGTTTCGGCGGCGCTTCCGGCTACGGTCATCAGCAGCGTAGACGGAATATGCGTGATACTCCCTCAGATCGTGATTGAGCTGGACACAGTCACCATTCCGCAGCTCACGGTAGACGGTGGAGATATGGCAGCCCAGCAGCTGGGCGATCTCCCGTTTGCTGTGACCGGCACGGAGCAGCGCTTCAAACTGTACGCGACGATCGTGATCAAACCATTTCCATCTTGCCATTTCCAAATCCTCCAAAACCAAATAACCCAAATGACGGCGAGACTTGATAGTTATTGCTCCGGTGCTCTGACCGTGCGACCAGCGCACGGATCAGCCACCGGGGCTATGACTTTATGCGTATCGGCAGTGCCTTACAGCAGTTGTTCAAAAGTGGCTGAGCTGGAGCGAAGAAATACCTGCGGGCAGAGAAAACCGGCAGGGCGAAGGAAGCAGGCAGCAGCAAGGCCGTTGTTTATGCTCCGCATTTCTGTGGGAGGTATATCCATTATATCAGCAATGACAGATCTATGAAAGCGTAATGGCATTACGGCTGAGATCTGGGCAGGGGCCCCGCGCGGCTAAAGCCTTGGCGCGGGGCCCCGCTGTAACACATAGCGCAGCTGCAGCCGGCAACGATCAGCGCCGCAGCGAGTGTCCGTTGTGTTACTTCCTCAATTTCTTTTGGTTTCTCCTCCATGCACGGGATGGCTTCACCACGCCGTCCATGTTGGCCTGCTGGTCGTTCCGGCGCAGGGACAGAATTTCTTCTTCGGACAGCATGTCGCCTTCCTTGAAGGATTTTTGCAGATTGCCCACACAGGCCAGGGTATTATAGGCGTTGTAATCCCTGTCCGTGACGAACCAGCAGCGGCGAGCGATCGGTGACACAAGGCGGGGACTGGTGGCATTTTCGACCTCCCAGGCATCATAGAGGTTCTGCCGCTGGAAGCGCCACAGCTTGTTGCAGTCCACCACGCAGCTGGTCACCTGCCGAAGCAGGGCATCCACGTGGCCGAAACGCTGGGCGGTGTAGAACATGGAAATGTGATAGTGGCGGCAGGTCAGCAGCGTATTGAGAAACAACGGATCAATATTGCTCTTGAAATTCCGGCTGTTCATCTGGACGCTGAACTCGTCACCCAGTACCAGCGTTACGGTAAGGGTGTCGTGCTCCTTGTCATACTGACCGTTCTTCTCCGCACAATAGACAACCTGCTGGAGGGAGACGAAATCATCATAGGGGATAGACAAGGCCACGTTGGACAGCACCTTGACCCGCTGCTCTACCCACATCTGCCGCTCCTTGTCCCAGACAGCTTTGCCGTCGTATTGCTCATACATGGATACAACCTTGTGGACGGCTGACAAGGTTTTCCCCTTGCCAAACAGTCCCACATAAGCGATCAGCTCTCCGGTGCTGCACTCGTTCCACTTTTGGTACTTGATATACTGGTAGAGATCGACCACACCGTAGCGCACCAGCTTAAGGGGATGGGACACAGCGCAGCGCAGCGTGGGGAACGATAGAATGAGCAGCGCCGCAATAACCAGAATGATAAACGTCATCAGAACCTCCGCCAGTTGATCAGGGCGGCGGCGATAGCGCCCACGATGCGGAACACACAGACCACCAGCACCACACCGATGAATACCGTCAGCAGGTACGGGATCAGCTCCGCCATATTGGTGGGCGGGACTGCGTCCACGCCCGTGATCTGGAAGAACTCAGCCACGACAGAAGCCACTAAAACACCCCCTTGATGATCTTCCACAAGGCCCAGCAGAAAGCCAGGGCCAGAAACAGCAGCAGAAAGCCCTCGGTGACGGTGTACTCGTCGAAGGACTTGGAGAGGAACAGGCCGTTGTCTACCGCTTCGGCAGCCGAGAACAAGGACGGATCGGCCAGCAGCGCCGGATCGTCCGTGTAGCGGATGGTGCCGTCCGAATTATAGATGGTGGTATAACCCCGCTCTGATGCCGGATCATCCGCTGTGCCGGTGTCTGTTTCATCCGTTGGTTCTTCGCCAGGCTCCAGCGCCGGACGCAGCGCCCATTCCGGCACATCCTCCGGTATGTTAGCCGGTGGATCTACCGTAGCAAGCTCGGCAGCATAGGCACTCACGGTCAACGCGAAGCACAGGACCAGAACGCTGGACAGAAGCTGTATGTATCTCAATTGTCATCACTCCATTTCACGATCAGGTAGACTACCGCACCGGCCACGATCAACCAGAGGAAGATCTGCCAGAGGGAGAACGTGAAGCCGTCCAGGGATAACTCGATCTGGAACAGCTCCAGGCAGGAAAGCAGGACTTGTCCGAGACCTTCCATTAAAACACCCTCCTTTTGATGATGACACCGATGACCAGGATGATCAACGCCGCCTCGATGATAGCCGTCCATTCCGCTGGGATGAACGGAAACAGACTGCTGCCAAGATCTACGAAGGACGTGAAGAAGCCGGAGACGGAGTTGACCGTATGATCCAGCAGGCCGTCCACCTCATCCAGACCATCCAGCAGGTTGAGGATGAAGTGCAGCGAGCCCACAATCAGGCCGTTGATCAGGCTGGTGATCATATTCAGCAGCGCCCGCAGCGGCTCAAGCAAAATTGACATTACAGCACCTCCAGCAATCGGTAGAACACTTCCCGCAGACCGGCCCATTTATAGTCGCTGCATCCGTGGTCGGGATAGGGCATACCGATGGCGTTCATGAAATCGGCACAGTCTGGGAGATCACAGCAGCATAGACATTTCAGGCAAAACAGGCTTTTCATAGTGACCTCCGTAACACAGATTTTAAGATCCTGGTCTGGCAGCTGAAGCAAGGTTGTGTTACGAGAAAAACAGCTTCCTGCCCACAGCACCCAGCGCCATACAGATGACGGCAAAGGTCAATGCCGTCTGAAGCTCCATGGGGATGATGGCCCAGAAGCCGGTGAGCCATGACGGATAGGCTCCGCCGAAGCCGCCGATCTGGGCGGTGTAATCGTTGAATTTGGAGATCACATTGTCCACGCTGGTCAGGGCCTTATCCAGCAGATGAACAAAGAAACCGATGAGCTTACCGGCAAACGTACCCAGCTTAGAAAATACCTGCACCACCAGCTTGGAGATGGACGTATTGCTGTAATCCTCGTCCGGTGCACCGTCTCCCGTATGATCCTCATAGGTACGGTCACAGCGGGAGCAGGTATAGATATCATAGGCCGCTGCCGTCTCCTCGCCGGTCTCCGGGTCGGTGACAGCATCAACGTGGGACGTCACCACCCAATCATGGCCCAGCGGATCAACAATTTCCGAGTAGCTGTCGCCGCATTTGGCGCAGGTGGAGATCATCAGGCCAGGCAGCGTACAGGTGGCATCCTGCTCCATATCCTGCGCATAGCTATGCTCGCACGTGGCCGAACCGGAGGTGGAGCGCAGCTCCCCCAGAATATCGTCCAGCCGCGTGGTGATCTCCGTCAGATCCGTGGTCACGGTGGGCCTGGACATGTTGGTGATGGCCGCGATCAGACCGCTGTCATCGTAGGGCGGAATGTTGTTGATAGCGTTGATGATATCTGCCGTCTGGGTGTAGCTGTCGTAGGTCTCATATTTGGCAGTGATACGCAGCATCTCCGCCGAGATGGTGCTGTCACCCTCTGGAATAGCGATGGTGGGCCGCAAATCAAGATACGTGGTGACGCTTTCACCTGCCAGAGCATACCAGACTTCCAGCGGCTCACCGGCTTTGTACTTAATGGACAACCATTTTTTCCAACCGTCAAGGCTGGTGGAGCTGTCCTGAAAACGAATATACTTGCCGTAGTGCGAGAAATAGCCGGAAGTTACCGTTTTCGTACTATCATCAGCCAAATCAAAAGCGCTGGTGTACGTCTTAAAGCCATACCGACTTGACCACATGGGCATAGACAAGGTATTATCAGGGATACAAGAGACAGAGAACAACGAAGCGTCATTCGCACGGATGGAGCGAACCCAATTTTCCGAACCATCAAAGACGATAGACTTGATACGCTGCACATATTCGCCGGTACTGACGTTGTAGGTATCCGAAAGATAGTAGGTGCTGCCAGACTTCCAGACACCGGCGGCAAGCACAGGGTCAGCGGAGATATAAGCGGGGATGGAAGCGCCCAGCGGGATAGAGCGCAGCTCCGGAGCACCGAGAGTTACGGGAGCATCCGACAGGGTGTAGTTCAGCGGCATAGTCAGGAGATGGGGATTTTGGCGGCGGGCGCTGCCCCAGAAAACCACATCCTTCAGTTCACCGCCGACAGCGGACTTGATCTGACCGCCATTGACGGCAGCGGTATCCAGTACGACAGAGTTCACCTTGCTATACATGCTGATGAGCTTGTCCAAACGAGCGTCGATAGAACTGGTATTGATCTGCACCGCGCCATTGCTGATGACGCTGTCCAGACGGGAATCGATGGAGGAAACAGCCGAAAAAACACGCGATTCCATATCAAGTGACGCCCACGAAGCAGACTGAACAGAAATCAACTGATTATAAATATCATCCAGACGAGGAAAATACGCAGTAAGCAAGTCAACCTGATCCTGAGCCAAATCCAACATATCATTGATACCATCAATCATATTCCACATCAGACTACGCATTTTAATCATCAAATTGTACTGGTTAAGATTAGTGCGTCTCAAGCCGTTAATGGCCTTAATCTGGGAAAACGTAAAGTCAATCAAGCGATTCAAAGCATCCAACTCAGTCCTGGAATCGCTGGGCGAAGTTGGGTCATAAACGGTAGTAGTATCCTTTTCCGTAGTCTCAGTTTTACTTGTGAAAGGCGCAGTAGTAGACGGAACAGTGGTCGTAGACGTATCGTCGTACTGGCTCTCAGTGCGATATAGGCCACCAGTATTGTTACAAAGGCGATACGAAACACCATTCTGTACAAGCTGAATATAGTAAACACCATTATATGCAAGCACAGCCGTACCGCGAAATCCGGCATACTGACCTTGTGCAAGCCACGTATTCACTTGACTCCGGATAGACTGCAACGTAGAGTAAGACACAACAGTACTCTGCGGGTACACATGAGAGCCACCGCCAAAACCAGATGGCAGTTCAAGCCACTGAGTATTGTCAAAAGGAACGACAGCAGCATAGGCGGTCGTAATCACAGAAAAGCACAAAAGAGAAGCAGTCAAAAATACAAAAATGCGCTTCATTGATTGACAACCTCCTAAAAACAGAATAAAATGGCAGAAAAATGAACAAAGGAGAGAAATTATGAATACCTACATACACGCCCAGATATTGAACATGCAGGCCATGGTATCAACATTTGAACGCTCCTGCGAAATGGCCGCTATGAAAGACGACGGCAAAATCAGCCGCGACGAGGAGAAGCAGCTGAAGAAAATCAAAGCTGCTGTACAGGCGTTCCAGAAAGAACTGGACAAGGCCAAGAATATGTAATCTCTGATCCCTCGCCGAAAGGCGGGGGATTTACATTTTCCAAGGGAGCTGCGCCCACTCTGCATAGCAAGTTTCGGAACAGATATCGAAGTACCGACAGAACAGGCAGCAGCTTCGACAATCCATATCAGCAGACCGAACCCGCCAATAGCGCAGCCAAAACTTGAGGCGAGCGAACATACTTTACCAACCTTTTCATAGATAGGGCCAGAGGGCCTCCTTTGCCGCCAAACTACCAACACAACGGCAAAGGAGGAGGTGAACTCATGGCCGCCTTATTGCACGGGCTTCTCCAAGTCCTGACGACACCGTTTTTCGCGGTGATGATCCTGGCCGGGATTATTGTCGGGAAGCTGACCAAGCACAGATAAACCCGAAGCAATCTTACTTGAGGGCAGCGTCCGTCTGGGCGCTGCTTTCTTGTGTAACACATTTTCCCAATCGGACGCCAGGCAGCGAAGATCTATCTGTGTTACGCACCTTCTTCCTCGTCCTCATCATCCTCGACACGGACGACCTTCTTGACCTTCTTAGGCTTCTTCGCTGCCGGTCTGGCCTTTGGGCCGAAGCGCTGGGGAAACAGCCAGCGCAGCAGGCGCGTGATCACCCAGATCATCAGGCAGGACACCAGCACCAAAATGAACAGACATACCATGTAGACCGCGCCGGTCACCAGAATTTTGAGCATATGGACACCTCACTTAAAGTCGTTTTGTACCGCGATAGATATATAGAAACAGACCCGCCACCACGGCCACCAGCATGACCGTCATGAAAAACGCGAGCAGCGGCTCTGAATAGACTGCTCCGAAAATACCGGAGATCAGACGGCAGCAACCTGTTATAAATTCACTCATACAAACCTCCATGTGTAAAGGGGTGTGGGGCGATCCCCACACCCCTTACCTGCGGCATCAGCCGCGAGCGGCGCGCTTGGCCTTGCGATAGAACGAAAAGCCAAGAGTCACCAGAGACGCGCAGATAAACACAAGCAGCAGCGGATTGCTGATCATGATATCCCACACGTTCTTGACCAGATCGGCCAGAGTACTGGTGTTATCCAGAATCTTGGCGACGGTGACAGTGGAAGCAGCCTCGGCAATGCCCTCCTTTCTTAGATTTAATGGTTGCGGGGGGAGGAGTCGAACCTCCATCTCTGGGGTGAGAACCCAGCCAGCTACCTTTACTCACACCCCGCCATGTAACACGCTGCGGAGCTGCAGCCGGAGCCGATCCGCGCCGCAGCGTGCGGTTGATGTGTTACGATTGTTCGTCAAACAAACGGTTCAGATCCCGCAGACGAGCTTCCAGTGCGTTGAGAAACTGGACGCCGGTATAGTAGCGATCCTGCAGCTTGTTCAGCGCCTCGCGCTTATCCTTGATGAGCATATCCAGCCGGTCGGCCTGAGCCTGTTTCTCCGGCAGCAGCATATAGCAGTTGTAGACCATGCGCTCAAACTTCTGGGTAAAGTTGTCGCCCACCTGCTGGTTGATGATCTCTATCATCTCATCCGAGAACCGGACAGAACGGATGTTGTTCTTTGCCATGTCTTATCCTCCTGTAAATTGGCGAAGGTACTCAAACAGAAACCGGCCCAGCATATAACCGAAACCCCCGATCATCGCCCATTTGAGCCTGTCCCAGAATCGCATGATCTTCCTCCTGTACTTGTACCATATATGGCGGAGAAACCGCCACACCACATAGAATATCTGTAATTCATTCATCAGATGCCGAAGGCGTCGCGCAGATACTTCAGCTGGAAGTCATTGAGACCGACCAGATCAGGCTCGCCGTTGCGGTAGCCTTCGGAGGCCAGCAGGACGTTACCGACCATGACATCACCATACCAGACAGTAGCCAGCCGGTTGATGATCAGCTGCTTACGGAACCAGCCGGATTCATCGGCGACCAGCACGACACCATGAGGGAGCAGCAAGCCAGTCTGAACGCGCACGATCTCGATGCAGTCGCAGTGGATCGCCTGATACATGCCGTCCAGCAGATGCTCAGGCTCCAGCTGGATGATCTCCGGCGCCGGAGCTTCACCAGCATGGACAAGGATAAAAGACTCTTTCTTCATCATACATAGCCCTCCAATTTTATCTGTTCATAGAAAGGATCTATTGTTGCGGGATCAAAGGCATCACCAGTGGCCAACGGAACGGGGTGGAGCGACTGTTCAGGGAAGTCGGCACCGTCCCAGAGATAGGGGAAGGTCCATTCCGCATCCTGCACCATGCCGGTCTTGCAGAAATCGTAATCGTGGGTGCAGTAAGCATCCAGCTGGGGATGGTAAAGATAGACATCCGAGGCATGCTCCGCACGTTTCAGCGGGCGGCTATGGAAGTACAGATGCTTGCCGACATCATAGGAGCGGCGGGCCATATCCTTACTGATGTACTTTGTAACGTAGTAAGCCGTGGCTACCTTATCACGGATCGGGGCCAGAGAACAGAAACCGAAGGCCCGTTGATAGTCCGGCCAGTTGAGAAAGCCCCCGTCTATGAGCTTCTTCGGCTCCGGATACCGGAAGGGCCGGAGCGCCGAAGCAGGCAGGCCATAGACCAGACCGTGAATATGCCAAGCGCCGTCTTTGTGGTTTTCCGGCACCAGCAGCACCTGAAACGAGGCGTTATATTTCTTCCGCTTATCGCGGATAAACTGCATGAGCCGCTTTGCGTAACGATCCAGGTTATAGCGATCCGCCAGACGCTCATCCAGCGTACCGGTGAAGAAGTAGTCCCAGAGATTACACAGGGCATATTGCAGCACCATAGAGCGGGCGCGGGAGAAGCTGTTATCCAGCTTTACTTCATAGTGCTGCGCTTCCTCGCGGACGCAGGCAAAGTCAGGGTCACGGTGGCCTTTGAATGCCACGACCTTGTATATTTCATCAGTGTATCGGTGTATGGAATACACCGGAGAAACCGCCATATTCCAACACCTTCCCGCAAAACGTTATGGAGTCAAGTGCCCCCAAACGGGGCCGTCTGCTCCGTTCGAGGATCGAGGATGGACCTCAGCACAGCATGTCTCCCGACGTTCTGCGGTAAGGTGAAGGTTTGGATCAGGCTTTGATCATGTCAACGACGCTGCCGCCGCGGCCGCGAAAGACAAACACGACATCGCCGACCTGGGGCGTGTAGGAGATGTCGCACATCTTCTTTTCCGAGAGGAACACGCGCTCAGGCTCACCACCTGCGCCAGTAGGGACGAGGTAGACGTACATCCCATGCACTTCCTGGCCGTCGTCACCGACAAACGCTGCATCGGCTAACCGGATGATTTTCATTCCCATTTTCATTTACCTCCTAAACAAAAAATGAATGCAAAAGGCGGGATGACCTTTCGCAATCATTATCAGGCTTCACGGGATAAAAAATTTTGAAATTATGAGAAAATTTCTCTTGCATTTTGTGGAGCAGTGTGATATTATAACTAAGCTGTCGTTGAGACATGCGCCGTTAGCTCAGCTGGATAGAGCGTCTGGCTACGGACCAGAAGGCCGGGGGT